>LXNI01001179.1_pt1 | contig 24472 bp, 12 predicted proteins | sample 809091 | NCBI WGS metagenome assembly LXNI01 (sample SAMN04870527, study PRJNA318959) | sponge metagenome | biome: 01000161; feature: marine sponge reef; material: water | host: Sarcotragus foetidus | place: Greece: Milos, Mediterranean Sea | collected 2013-05-29 | depth 5-7 m | reverse complement strand
CTAGTGGAGGGGATCACGCTATTGACATCCGATTCGATCGTCGCACGCTACCCGGGACCGATACGGGCGATCTGACGCTGCCGAGTCTCGGCGGAGGGTCGCCCGGAACGACCAGCCCGTGCGCCAGTTGGGCCATCGCTGTCGGGTGGTCGGGCGCGGGGTAGCGTCGCTCGGTGACGGCCCGGACGGTAGCCGTTCGCTGGCAGGGTTGGAATCAATCTGAAGATTCCTGTCGCGCTGGATTGACGCTGGGATGCCGGCGGCAGTTCTGCCTGGGGCTCGAGACTGCTCGTGACGGACTCCGTCGACGCCGATTGGCTTGGCCCCGACTTGGAGCGAGCGTCTGCTTACCGCCGCGCCAAGCTGGGCGAGATCTTCAGCGCGGAAGCCGGCCGCCCTCCATTGCCCTCGCCCTTCAGCGCGTGCCCTATCCGACTACGATGCGCAGGACGTGCGCATGAGCGTCCGGCAGCGGCCCTGCTAGCTTCACCGTCAGCTTGCCGTCAGCCACGGTCGCCTCCGGCGCTTGGTCGTCTCCGACTACCGTGACGCTGGCGTTGCTGCCATCGGCTCCGAACTCGAGCGCGACTGTGTTCGATGTCGGCTGGCCGAGCACGATGGCGTAGACCTCGTCACCCTTGGCCGTGAAACGCACCGGAATACCGTCGCTGGTCTCGCCGGTCGCCCGTTCCCAAGGGCGAGTGCCGTAAATGGCCTCGCCGTTCTTGCGCAGCCAGGCTCCGAGGGCTCGCAGGCGGCTCGCTTGCAACTCGGGGATAGTGCCGTCCGGCATCGGGCCGGCATTGAGCAGCAAGTTTCCGTTCTTGCTCACGATATCGGCCAGCAGGTGAATCAGCTCGGCCTCACCGATGGTGTGCTCGGCGGTTTCGACGCGGTTGTAGCCGAACGAATACCCCAGACCGCGGCAGGTCTCCCACTTGTAGTCCGTGATCTCGTCCATCTTGGCGTACTCGGGAGTGATGAAGTCGTGGTGTCGCCGCGGTGCCCCCTCCTTGCCGGTCTCGAAGCGGTTGTTGATCAGGCCGTCCGGGTGCGTGTTGTAGAAGTCGGCCACGATCCCGGCCAGATCAGCCTGTTCCGGGTAGCCGATGTCGTTCCACAGGATCGAGGGATCGTACTTGGCGATCAGCTCGCGCCAGTGGGCATCGGCGTAGTCGGCGAATTCTTGCGTGTGGATGATCGTGCCCCAGACCTCTTCGAGTGTGTCGATGGGCTCGGGGTTGAAGCTCCAGTCCAGACCGCCGGAGTAGTAAAATCCCATGCGCATTTGCGCTGCCTTGACCGAGGCGGTCAGCTCGCCCACGACATCGCGCTCGGTGGATCGCTGTCCCTGCGGCAGGTTCGGATTCTCGACCTCGCTAGGCCAGAGGGTGAAGCCATCGTGATGCTTGGTCGTCAAGACGACGTATTGCGCCCCGGCATCGGCGAACAGGCCCGCCATGGCGGCCGGGTCCCACGCCTGCAGCGCCTCGTTGAACTGCGGCGCGAAGTCCATGTAGCCAAAATCCGCGCCATAGGTGTTGCGGTGGTGCTCCTGCGTGGGGGAACCGTCGATGCGCAACGAGTTGAGATACCACTCCGAGTAGGGGTTGTTGGCGAACCACCTGTTCCAATCGATCTCGCCGAGTTCGCCGATCGGGGTGGCCCAAGCCGGGACCGAGTACAGGCCCCAATGCACGAAGATGCCGAGCTTGGCGTCGTGGTACCACTGCGGCACTTCGTGCGTTTGAATGGATTCCCAGTTTGGGTCGAACTTGCCGGCGCTTGCAGGAGGCTGCTCCGAGGCTCCGCCGCAGCCGTAGATCGCACTGGCACCGGCGGCTGCCATGAAGGCCCGCCGGGAAAGTCTGGATTGCATCGCGGTGGTCTCCGGGTCGGGGTGCAACGAAGGGTCGGCGCGTGCCAGGCGTCAGGCCAGCAGGGGCTCGACGACCTCGCCGTGGACGTCGGTCAGGCGGAAATGCCGCCCTTGGTACTTGAAGGTGAGGCGCTTGTGATCCACGCCGAGGCAGCGCAGGGCCGTAGCCTGCAGGTCGTAGACATGCACCGGGTCTTCGACGACGTTGTAGCAGTAGTCGTCGGTCTGCCCGTGCGTGACGCCGGGCTTGATGCCGCCGCCCGCCAGCCACATTGTGAAGCAGCGGGGGTGGTGATCGCGACCGTAGTTGGTCTCGCTGAGCTTGCCTTGGCAGTAGACCGTGCGCCCGAACTCGCCGCCCCAGATGACCAAGGTGTCGTCCAGCAATCCGCGCTCTTTGAGGTCCATCATCAAGGCCGCCGAGGCTTGGTCGGTATCCCTTGCCTGCAAGCGGATGTCGCGGGGCAGGTCGGTGTGCTGGTCCCAGCCCCGGTGGAAGAGTTGCACGAAGCGCACGTCGCGCTCGGCCAGGCGGCGCGCCAGCAGGCAATTGGCAGCATAGGTGCCCGGCTTGCGCGAGTCCGGGCCGTAGCGCTCGAACACGTGATCGGGCTCGCTGGACAGATCCATTAATTCCGGCACCGAGGACTGCATGCGGTAGGCCATCTCGTACTGGGCGATCCGGGTCTCGATTTCCGGGTCGCCGAACTCCTGCGAGCGCAGGCGATTGATTTCCGAGACCGCATCCAGCATGCTGCGCCGCGTGGAGGCGTCGATGCCCTGCGGGTTGGACAGGTAGAGCACGGGATCGTCGCTGGAGCGGAACTTGACGCCTTGGTAGCGCGACGGCAGGAATCCGGAGCCCCACAGCCGCGAGAACAGGGGCTGGGACTGGTTGAGGTTGCTGCCCTGCGAGATCAGCACGACGAAGCCGGGCAGGTCGCGATTGGCGCTGCCCAGCCCGTAGCTGACCCACGAGCCCATCGAGGGGCGTCCAGGCTGCTGGAACCCGCTCTGGATGAAGGTGATCGCCGGGTCGTGGTTGATGGCGTCGGTCTGGACCGTCTTGACGAGCGCGATGTCGTCGACGACCTTGGCGGTGTGCGGCAGAAGCTCGCTCAGCTCTGTGCCGGACTGCCCATGCGACTGGAACTTGAAGAGCGACGCGGCGACCGGGAGGCGGTCTTGGCCGGAGGTCATGCCCGTGATGCGCTGCCCTTTGCGGACCGTGTCGGGCAGGTCTTGGCCGTGGTACTTGCGCAGCAAGGGCTTGTGGTCGAAGAGGTCGATCTGCGATGGCGCCCCGGACTGGAACATGTAGATGACCCGCTTCGCCCGAGGCGCGAAGTGCGGAAGGTCCGGCAGGCCCCCCGAGGCGGGTCCGGTGCCTTGGGTCGCGCCGTAGCCCTCGCCTCTCAGCAGGAACGACAGGGCCGCCGGGCCGATGCCGGCGGCGGTGCGGCCAAAGAACTGGCGTCGCGTGGCGAGGAGGTCGCGCTCGAGCTGCGGGTTCATGTCGGGATCACTCCTTGCTGATCGTCTCGTCGAGGTTGAGGATGCTGCTTGCCACCACCGTCCAAGCGGCCAGCTCGGAGGGGTCTAGGCTCGCGTCGGCCCGGAATTCGCCGACCTGCAGCAGGTCCCGAGCCAGCTCGGGCGCGTTGCGGAACTTGTCCCCCTGCTCTTGGGCCAATTGGCTCAGCAGGCGGGTTTCGACCTCGCTCGGAGGCCGGCCCACGGTCCGCGCGTAGCCGGAGCGGACGCGGCCTTGCGCCGTGCTGCCGCCCTCGTGCAGCATCGTTTCCGCCAGGGCGCGGGACGCCTCCACGTAGGTGGGGTCGTTCATCAGCACGAGCGCTTGCAGCGGCGTGTTGGTGCGGGACCGCCTTGCGATGCACTTCTCCCTATCCGGAGCGTCGAAGACGGCAAGCGACGGGGGTGGTATGGTCCGTTTCCAGAACGTATACATGCTGCGCCGGTACAGGTCCGCTCCCGACCCTTGGCGGTAGACCTGGGCGGTGAACATGTCGCCATAGGCCATCTCCCTCCAAAGCCCGTCGGGTTGGTAGGGGAAGACGCTCGGGCCGCCGATGCGGCGGTCCAGCAGGCCCGCCGAGAGCAGGGCGTTGTCGCGCACAGATTCGGCCGGCAGGCGGTAGCGCGGACCGCGGGCCAGCAGCCGGTTCTCGGGATCGCTGGACTTGAGTTCGGGGCTCAGCCGCGAGCTCTGGCGGTAGGTCGCCGACATCACGATCTTCTTCTGCAGCGCCTTGACGTCCCAGCCGCTGTCGGAAAACTCGACGGCCAGCCAGTCCAGCAGCTGTGGGTGCGTCGGCAGTTCGCCCTGCAGGCCGAAGTCCTCGGCGGTGCGCACCAAGCCGTGGCCGAAGTACGACTGCCAGTAGTGGTTGACGGCCACGCGGGCGGTCAGTGGATGTTGCGGGCTGGCGATCCAACGGGCCAGGCCCAGCCGGTTGCGGGGCGCGTCGGCCGGGAAGGGCGAGAGCCAGTCCGGCGTGCGCGGGGAGACGGGCTCGGCGCGGTTGCGGTAGTCGCCCCGGCCGAGCATGTAGGTCTCGCGCGGAGTGGGCAATTCTCGCATGACCATCACGTTCGGCACTTGCTTTTCGACCCTGCTCCGCTCGGCTTGCAGGTCCTTGAGCCGCGCGTAGAGCCGGCGGTCTGTCTCCGGCGCGGCGTGGGTTAGGTAGTAGTCCTTGAGCAGGCTGGAGCGACTGCGGCAGCGCGAGACCGCGGTATCCGGCTTGGGCGCGTAAATGTCGTCGGCTGGCTTGGCCGGCGCGTCGGCCAGCACGCTCGCGCAGTCGATGTACGGCGCTGCCAGCAAGGCCGCCAGCGGCTCGTGCGTGCGGATCGTGGCGATATCGGGCGTGTCCAACACCCGCGAATAGATGCGGATGTCGTCCAGCACTCCGGTGTAGCGCCCGCCGAAGCGGCCCGCGCCGATCTCGAATGGCACGCCGGACTCGGGATTGCCGGTGAGCGAGTCTTGCAGGACCGTGCTGGGGACCGGCTCAGCGTTGAGGTGGATGCGGAAGCCCGCCGCCTTGCCCGAACCGTCGTAGGAAATCGCGACGTGGTAGTTGGCATCGACGCCGCGCTGGTCGCGCAGCGGTTTCTCGGGCTTGATGACGATCGCGTCGTCCGCGGAAGCGGACAGGCGGATAGTGAGGTCGTAGTCGCGACGCAGGGTGTCCGGGATCGAGACCGGACGGCTCAGCCGCAGTTCGAGACCTTGCCTCGACTCGGGGTCGTCCATCTTGTGCAGGAGCGACTTTTCGACCAGCCCCGAGTGCCGCATCCAGAACGCAATGGTGAACGGCTTGGAGATATCCAGCGCGCTCGTCCCGGGAAAGGCGATGTGCGTGTCAACGTCGAACGAGGCGCCCTGGCCCGCCTTGGAGGTAGGGAACAGCGGCTCGCCGCGCATGATGCGCCCGTGGCGGTAGTTGCCGGAGGAGTCGGCAAAGCCTCCTTCCAATTCGTAGTGGGCTTCGAGACCGGTACGGTCGGCCCGGGGAATGGCCGCCATGGCGGTCGCTTCCCAGTCGGCGATTTGCCGGCGGATCCGGGCATCGGGCAGGTCTGCGCGCACGGAGCGGATCGCCTCGTCGAGCCTGGACAGCTCGTCCGCTTGCTGTGAATCGGGCAGTTGCAGCATCGGCACGGCGTTGCCGTTGACGCCATCGAGGCCGAGTTCGTCCACGGAGTTGAAGAATGCGTAGAACTCGTAGAACTCGCGCTGCTTGATCGGGTCGTACTTGTGATCGTGGCAGCGGGCGCAGCCCATGGTCATTGCCATCCAGACCGTCGAGACGGTCTCGACACGGTCCACCACGTACTCCGTGTGGTATTCGGCCGGGATGGCGCCGCCCTCGTGGTTGATCATGTGGTTGCGGTTGAAGCCGGTGGCGATTTTCTGCTGCGCGGTCGGTTCGGAGAGCAGGTCGCCCGCGATCTGCTCGATCGTGAACTCGTCGAACGGCTTGTTCTCGTTGAAGGATCGGATGACCCAGTCCCGCCAGTGCCACATGTCGCGGCGACCGTCGATGTGAAAGCCGTGCGTGTCGGCGTAGCGCGCCAGGTCGAGCCATTGCATGGCCATGCGCTCGCCATAGTGGGGCGAATTGAGCAGGCGGTCCACCTCTCGCTCGTAGGCGTCCGGCGAGGTGTCGCTCAAGAAGCGGTCCATGTCGGCCGGGTCGGGCGGCAGGCCGGTCAAGTCGAGGGCCAGTCGGCGGAGCAGCGTCCGCTTGTCGGCTTCGGGTGCAAGCTCCAGGCCCGCTTGGCGCAGGCGTGCGGACACGAACCCGTCAATCTCGTTGGAAGGGCGGTTTCGGGCTGCCGTCTCGGGGACGGCTGGCCGGGCGGGCGGTTCGTAGGCCCAGTGCGAACTCCATTCGGCGCCTTGGTCGATCCAGCGACGGATGGTCTCGACTTGTTCCGGCGTGGGACGCCGCTCGGCCGAGGGTGGAGGCATGCGCGCCACGGCTTCGGAATGGCTCATGCGCTGAAACAGGCGGCTCTCGGAGGCGTTTCCCGGGATGATGAGACGGTAACCGCCGCGATCTGCAAAGGCGCCCTCGCGTGTATCGAGGCGCAGGTCGGCTTGGCGGGCGTTAGCGTCGGGTCCGTGGCAAGCGAAGCAGCTGTCGGAGAGGATCGGGCGAACGTCTTGCTGGAAGTCGACGCCCGCTGGTGGGTTGATCGCGGGAGCCGCCGCTGCTGCCGCAGCGAAGCAGGTTAGAGCCATCGCTAGGGGAATACCGTTCATCACCTTGCCTCTGGGTCTAGTGTACGGTTTGGGGCGTGGCAGGGCTAGCCTCTGGTGCCGAGACGCCACTGGTTCATTGGGATGCTTTGCTGCAATCCAGCCTTCGATCTTGGCCCATGCCGCCGCTGTGTCGGGAGGGTTCGGGGGATGCTTCCCCAAACCGATCCTCCGGCAGGCCGCCAGTATCGTTCTTCAGGGGATTTCTCAGTGGCAGAGCCAGGCGGCGAGCGCCGGTCGCTCCGCTCCCACTGCCCGACGCATCGTGTCACTCCGGAACTGGTGGGGCAGGTCCACGAAACCCGTAGCGGATCGTTCCCGGGATGTGTGCAATTTTCAATTGTCGGAGGTGCGCAATTTTCGGTTGCCATTGCCGAGCGGGCATGGGTCCGGCTGCTTCTTCTGCTGGAATTCACCACCGGGGCAGTTCCGTTGGATTAGGCCGGAGTCAGGACCCCACCCCGGAAGGGCACAGCCCGGCAGCATCCCGGATCAGTCCGGCAAGTTAGTCAACAAAAAAGTTGACAACAATACTGTTGAATAGTATTGTAAGGTCCGCGGGAGGCGGAGCAGTACGGCAATGAGATCATCCACCGGCCGCTGGGTGAGCGGCGATGACTTCTTCGGTCGAGACCGTGAGTTGCAAGTCTTGGAGGCACGCGTTCGAGATCGCAACCATGTGCTGCTAACGGGGCAGCGCCGCATGGGCAAGACGAGCATCGCACGGGAGCTCGGTGGGCGGCTTGAGCGCAAAGGCTGGGTTTTTCTCTTTGCCGATATCGAAGGGGCGATTTGCGCGGAGGATGTGGTCAAGAGCCTCGCAGAAGCAGTGCACCCGGTTCGGTCGATCTCGTCGAGGCTCGCGACTGGAATGCGCCATTGGATCAGCGAGAGTGTCGAAGAGGTCAGTGCGCAGGACTTCGGAGTCAAGATCCGCGCAGGGCTCGATGCGGGAAGCTGGCGGACTTTTGGAGGGCAGCTGCTCGGCGAGTGCGCTACGCATGACAAACCTGTACTGCTCGTCCTAGACGGGTTGCCAATCTTCCTCAAGCGAATGCTGCGCGAACAGGGAGGCGGGCACCGTATCGATGAGTTTCTGAGCTGGCTGCGCGGCGCGCTACAGGCTGTCGGTGGCGGGTCCCTGAGCTTGATCGTCTCCGGCAGCATCGGACTTCGGCCTCTCGTCAATCGGCTAGGAATACCTGACCGAATCAACTACTTGGATTCCGTTCGCATCGGTCCATGGGACAGGGAAACCAGCGTCGGGTGCTTTCGGCGTTTGGCCGAGAGCCACGCCTTGCCAGTCGAGGAGGGCGTGGCCGAAGCGGTCTACGATGCTCTCGGTATCGGAATCCCCCATCATGTGCAGTCCTTCTTTGCGCGTCTGCGGGATTTCGCTGTCATGCAGGGGCGCCGTTCCGTCACGGTCGGGGATGTCGGCGAGGTTTACAGGAACGAGTTGCTGGGGCCTAGTGGCCAGAGCGACCTCGTGCACTACGAGACGCGGCTCAAGGACGGATTGGAAGAAGGGAACTACTCCATAGCGATGGAGATTCTCGCCGAGGCGGCGACGCAAGGCGCGTTCAGCCCGGCCGCCAGAGTCTGCCTCAGGCAGTTGTACTCCGAGGTGCTCGACGACTTGCCCGGCCGGATCAGCGACACACTCGAAGTCCTCGTGCATGACGGATATCTCGAAGCAGGGGAGAGTGGTTACCGGTTCCCTTCGCGCCTGCTGAACGACTGGTGGTCCGCGCGCTTTCGAGACCACCACGCAGCGCTCCGGGATCGGCCTAGGGGCGATAGACGGGAGGAGTCTCTGTGATGAACGAGACCGTTGTCCGACCGATTCGCAAGTTCAATCCCGGCACGTTCCAGTCCGACGAGGAAGTGATCGAGCAATTCGTGGTCAGGCAGCACCAGCTCGACAGCGTGCTCGACGTTGTCCGCGGGAACATCGACTCTCCATCTTGCCAGCACCTCCTCGTCGTCGCACCTCGCGGGAGGGGTAAGACGATGCTACTGGCACGGGTCGCAGCGGAGTTGCGCAAAGACGGAGAACTGTTCCGGCACCTGTTGCCCGTTCGATTCATGGAGGAGAGCCCAGAGATCTTCGACATGGCAGATTTCTGGCTCGAGACGCTTTTCCATTTGGCCAGGGAGAGTGCTGCCCAGAAGCCGGAGCTCGCCCGTGAATTGCGCGCGAGCCACGCGGCGCTGACTGCTCGATGGCGAGACCAGGCAATCGAGGACAGCGCCCGTGCCATCGTTCTGAGTGCCACGGATCGGCTGGGCAAGAAGCTCGTGCTCATGGTCGAGAACCTGCAGTCGCTGGTCGAGAACGCCGACGAGGACCTGGGCTGGAAACTGCGGGCGGTGCTGCAGTCGGAACCGCAGGTCATGCTGCTCGCCTCTTCCACGAGTCGGTTCGAGAGACTCGATGACGCGAGCCAGCCGTTCTTCGAGATGTTCCGGACCGTAGGGCTCAAGCCGTTGAGCGCCAGGGAGTGCGCTCAGCTGTGGACCGTAGTGAGCGGAGAGCGAATCAGCGAGCGCGAGATCCGACCGCTGCAGATCCTGACGGGCGGCAGCCCCCGCCTGCTGGTCATCGTCGCCGGCTTCGGCCGGCATCATTCGCTGCGGAAGCTGATGGAAGAGCTGGTGGAACTGATAGACGAGCACACCGAGTACTTCCGCGGCCACTTGGAGGCCTTGGGAAAGACCGAGCGGCGTGTCTATATCGCGGTGATCGACCTCTGGCAGTTGTCGAGGCCCGGGGAAATCGCGGCGCGGGCCCGCATGGATGTCCGGACCGTGTCCACTATGCTCGGGCGTCTCGTGAATCGGGGCGTGGTGCTAGTGGAGGGGCAGGGCAGGAAGCGGCTGTACACGGCGACGGAGAGACTGTACAGCATCTATTACAAGCTTCGGCGCGAGCGCGATGAAGCTGCTGTGGTCCGGAACCTGATTCATTTCATGAACGTGTTCTACAGCGATACCGAACTGGCGGAGATTTCAAACGGTCTGATCGAGGAAGCGGAGGGATCACCGGCGATTCGCCAGGGTATCTTGCAAGCGACCGACGAGTTGCCGCCACTCCGCAGCATCTTCTCCGGGATCATTCGACCGGGGCGGGACGAACCTGCAGGTCGAGTTTCGCCGAGCGATCGGAGCAGGGCTGGCCGCTTCCTCCGAGCGATCACCGAAGCCTTCAATGAGCGTGCGTTCGAGACGGTCGTTGAGGTCGCCGACCGAGCATTCGCTCCCGGGAGTGCGGACTGGTCCCTAGTGCCAGAGCCCCAAAAGGCTCAGGCCCAGTACGCGAGAGCGGCAGCGCATCGGTACTTGGACGACGAAGAAGCGGCGGTCAAGGCTTACGACGAAGTGATAGCTGCCTACGGAGCTAAGCGGACGCCGGCGCTCCAGCGGATCGTCGCCATCGCGATCCTTGACAGGGGGACCTCACGATTCCTGCTCGGCGACCGAGACGCGGCGCAGGCGGCTCATGAGGAGGTGATCGAGCGTTACAGCAAGAGCACAGCGCCAGAGCTCCAGCCGGTGGTGGCCGAGGCGTTTCTTGGGGCAGGAACCTGGCTCATTGAGAAGGGCGATGACGAGAGAGCGATCGCAGTCTTGGACGAACTCGTGGAGCGCTACATTGCCAGCGATGAGCCCGAGATCCAGCAGACGGTCGCACACGCCCTGCTCCTCCGAGGACTCAAGCGGGGAGAGCGCGGCGACGTCGAAGCGGAGATCGCGGACTGCACGATGATGATCGACCGGTATGGCGCTTTCCAAGTGGCCGGGTTGCCGAAACTCGTCGCCATGGCGATGGAGCGCAAGGGCAGTGTACTGGCCAATATCGGTCGTGCGGAGGAAGCGCTGCGAGTTTGCGACGAGCTGGAATCAAGAATCGAGGCCTTGGGAGCGGTGACGCGCTGGGTGGTCGGTTGGGAAGCTAGGTGGGTGCGAACCAGAGCGCATCTCATGCAGGGGAACCTGCCGGCTGCGGTTGACGCGTTCCGGTCCGCCTACGCAGCGTATACCCCAGATACTCCACGCATCCTACCGGTGATGCGTTGGATTCTGGCGATCGTGGTTGACTTGGTAGCAGCTGGTGTTCCGGTGGGTGCAGTTGTTGAGATCTTGGCGGGTGACAAGACGAAGTCAGACGAGTTCGTACCTCTCGTTGTGGCTCTGCGGCAGCTCGCGGGCAACGAAGTTCGCGCTTCAGCAGAGGTTCTCGAAGTTGCTGCCGATGTTCGAGAGCGCATCGAATCGAGACGCGCAAGCAAAACGCCTATAGATTCGTGACTTCTCTCGCCGACCGGGAGGGGGCGAGGTGGTCAGGATGTGCCGGAAGCCGCCTTCGTGTAATCAATAAATCCCGAAAACGGTGAATTCTAATCATTTCTTCCTAGAAGTAATCGTTTTGGCAGGAGCTTGGTGGGAAGTACGCGAGATTGGATCGGGTATGACGCGTTTTGGACGGCCGTGGCTGTGACGCAGCGGTTGGCTGAGGCGCGTGCGAATCGTGCGCCCCAGTGCTGGGCTTGGTGTTCGCGGCGCATTGGATCTGTCCAGAACCGCAGGCAACGCGGCTGGCGTTATGAGAGCGTGCTGCGAGGGCTGCTAGGGAGTCACGGGTACAGAACGAGATCGTCCAGACGGGTTGGAGACCGCTCATGTGTAATCAAGAAACACAAGATCGGGAAATTCTAATCATTCTTTCCGGGAAGTAATCGTTTTGGTAGGCAGTTGGCGGGCGGTACGTGAAACCGGAGCGGGCCGGACCGGCCTAGGGAGCACGGTGCCGGTGAGACAGCGGTCGCTAGCACCCTCTGCGAGTCGTGCGCCCCAGTGCTGGGTTTGGTCGGTGCCGGCGGCACATTGGAGCTCAAGAGTCAGGGCAGCCCGGCCGGCGAGGTGAGGGCGTGCCGGTTTGTCTTGACAGAAAACATAGCGGCCGTTCGGCTATGGCTGTCGGAGGTACTTCTTCGAGCACCGATCGTGGCCCGTTGACTGGCCAGCGTGAGCTTGCTCCAGCATCGGGGCGATTGTGCGGAGTCGAGTCGCCCAGCGCGTATGATGTTCAGCGATGGCCGATTCTGCGGATGGCACACTGACCCCAGTGCGAACCCCTGCCGGATGCGGCTTAGCCCGCCAGCTAAGCCGCGAGTCGCCCAGCCCCTAGGTCGTGACCGCGCGCTCGACATTGCCGGTGTCGGCCAAGCTTGGTCGCATATTCCTCGCAGCCGGGGCCTTGATCGCGCTAGTCGCAATGTTCGCGTCGCGTCCCGCCCCCGGCATGCCGAATGTCATCTTGCTGATGACGGACGACCAAGGCTACGGCGATCTCGGATGTCATGGCAACGCGATTCTTCGCACTCCCAACATTGATCGCTTCTACGGCGACGCCGTACGGCTGACGAACTTCCATGTCAGTCCCACCTGCTCGCCTACGCGTGGCGCATTGCTGACCGGGCGCGATACGAATCGCGTGGGCACATGGCACACCATCATGGGGCGCTCGCTGCTGTACCGCGACGAAGTTACGCTTGCCGACTTGGCCCGGGACGCCGGTTATCGAACAGCAATGTTCGGAAAGTGGCATTTGGGCGAGAACTATCCGTTTCGACCGCAAGATCGCGGATTTCACGAGTCCCTCACTTTTGGCGGAGGCGCTATCGGTAACGCCCAGGACTATTGGGGCAACGATCTTTTTGACGACACATACATACGCAACGGCGTGCCCGAAAAGGTGAGCGGATATTGCACAGATGTGTGGTTCCGCGAGGCGCTGCGCTTCATCGCTGCCAACCGGGGCCAGCCGTTCTTCCTGTACTTGCCGACCAACGCTCCACACCGCCCCTTCGCGGTGCCAGAGCGATTCAGCCAGCACTACGAGCAGCTTGGCATCGACTCTCCCCTAGCGGAGTTCTACGGGATGGTCGAGAACATTGACGAGAACTTCGGGCTGCTTCTGCGCCGGCTCGACGAACTGGGTCTGGCCGACGACACCATCGTGATCTTCATGACTGACAACGGCTCGGCGATGGGCGGCCGGGCGTTCAATGCCGGGATGCGGGGTGCCAAGGGATCGGAATACGAGGGAGGGCACCGCGTGCCGTTCTTCATCCGGTGGGCTGGCGGGGGGATCTCCGGCGGTCGCGACATAGACCAGCTGGCGGCTCATGTCGATGTGCTGCCGACGTTGGCGGAGCTGGCCGGCGTGAAACTCCCGCGCGAACTTGAACTGGACGGCTCAAGCTTGGTGCCGTTGCTGCGCGAGGGGGTTGGAGCGTGGTCGGACCGCATTCTGATTACCGATTCGCAGCGGGTCGACCAACCCGTCAAGTGGCGCAAGAGCGCGGTCATGCAGGACCGCTGGCGCTTGATCAATGGGGAGGAACTCTATGACTTGCGGACCGACCCCAGCCAGGCGTCGGACGTCTCGCAAGAGCATCCCGGCACAGTGGCGGAGTTGCGGCGGGCTTACGAGCAATGGTGGGCCGGGCTCGGGCCGAGCCTGACTCGCTTGGCGCGCATCGTCCTCGGTTCGGAGCGACAAGACCCTACGTGGCTATCGACCCACGACATCCACGGCGAGGTCGTGTGGCTGCAGTCGCAGGTGGAAGAGGGCAAGCACGGCGATGGGTATTGGGCGGTTGATGTGGACCAAGCGGGGATGTACGAAGTCAGACTGCGCCGCTGGCCGGTTGAGGTTGACCGTCCAATTCGTGAAGAGCGGCCCTCTAGCGGAATTGATGACGCGCCGCCGCCCGGATCGATCCTTGCGGAGATTTCCGGGGCCCGGCTGAGGCTAGGGCCGCATGACATCGCTCGGCCAGTCCCCGCAGATGCGAGAGAAGTGGCATTCCGGGTCCGGCTGGCGGCCGGCCCCGCGAAGCTGCAAGCCCACTTCTTGAGTGCGGAGGGTAACGGCACGGCGCACACCGCCTACTACGTCGGTGTCCTGCGCGTAGCCGAGCCGCGCTGAGTGCGAGTGCCCCGAAGGCCGGATTGCTGGCCTAACGACTCATCGACGGCTGGGGCGTCGCGTCCGCTTCGACGTCTTGCAGCCACGCGCGGGCCTGTTGCAGCATTTCCGCTGTGCGCTCCGGTTCCTGATCAGCGAGGTTGGTCTCTTCGGCCAAGTCCGCGACGAGATCGAACAGCCTCGGCTGTTCGTCGCCATCCTCGCCGACGACCAGTTTCCAATTCCCATCGCGCATGGCCAGCCCATCCATGAAGCTCCAATAGACCGGGCCGCGCTCCACGCTTGATCCCTGCAAGACCGGAACCATGCTGATGCCGTCTAGCGGGCGGTGCGGCTGTGCTCGGACAGCGGACAGTTCGGCAAGCGTGGGCCAGATGTCCATTGTGGTGGCCAGCTGATCTGTTGCGCTGCCCGCTTCGATCGAACCTGGCCGCCAAGCGATGGCCGGCACGCGGTGCCCGCCTTCCCAGACTGAACTCTTGTGCCCGCGAAGCGCTCCGTTGCTGCCATCGGCGGTGGCGCCGTTGTCGGAGAAGAACAGCACGAGCGTGCGCTCGGCGATTCCCAGGCGGTTGAGAGTGTCGAGAATCGCGCCGACGCCGCGGTCCATTGCGACGACCATCTCGCTGTATTTCTGCTTGATCTGCTCGCTGGAGAGATCCTGGCGGCCGGAGAATCCGCCCACCGAGCGGAAGCCTGCCGGATCGTCACCCGGTGCTTGGTAGGGGAAGTGTGGTGCCTCATGCGCGACATACAGGCAAAATGGCGCGTCTTGGCGCTCCTCGATGAAGCGCACGGCGTGCTGGTTGATCAGCGTGGTGACGTATCCAGGTTCGTCCGAGACCTCCGTGTCGTGCCACCAGTCAAAGCGCCCGGCACCGTCAACGTGGGAGAAGAAATCCACGTTGCCGCTGACGTAGCCCTTGAATTCTGCGAAGCCGTGCCGGATCGGGTTGTATTGCGGGTAGTAGCCAAGGTGCCACTTGCCGAAGATGGCCGTGGCGTAGCCTGCCTGTTGCAAGGCTTCGGCGAACGTCCATTCGCTGTCCTGCAGGCCGTCCACGTGGGTGGGCCGGTCTTCCGGCGCGAAGATCACGACCGGCACGCCCGCGCGCTGCTGGTAGCGCCCGGTCATCAGCGCTGCGCGGGTGGGGCTGCAGACGGCTCCGTTGGAGTGGAAATCAGTGAACTTGAGGCCCTCGGCGGCCATGCGGTCGAGGTTGGGGGTGTCGATCCAGCCGCTGTAAGTGGACAGGTCGCCGTAGCCGAGGTCATCGGCCATGATGACTACAAAGTTCAGGGGCTGCTCGTCGCCGCCGCGCGGGGCCGCACAGCCGACGAGCAGGAGAATGACAGCTAGCAGGAATCGCACTTACCCACTAGACTACGCCAACGCGTGGCGTAGTCTCTTGATTCTGCATGACGCGCTCCACCCTCCGTTGCTGCCTCCGGCGAGCCTCGCAATCCAGCGCACTAGCTTGGATACAGGACCAGCCGCGATGAGGGTAGCAAGGATTGCTGGAATGATATTGTGTCCGTTCATTACGAGATAGGCGATCGTAGCAATGGCGCAGCCAGCCAAGACTTTTCCGAGCAAGCTGTCACCGTAGTTGAGCCATAACGCTCTAGGCTCCATCTTGTGCCTGTGGTCCTGTTCGCTCTTTGCCATCGCCATGATCTGCACACCCGTTCCCGGCATGAACTGCTCATAGCTCTCCATCCATTCCGGCGGAGGTATTGGGCCACTGTATGCAGCCGCGACTATGCGGCCATCGCCCTCTTGTTGCTCTTGAACCTCGCCCCTGCTTGGCTTGAGTTCATTTCCGGGCATGGCGGAGCACGGCGCCGTGAATAAATGAATCTATGCGGTTCCAGTCGTCTCGGCCATCGGAGAGAAGCACCGGGCGACGGGACAATCCACTAAACACTGGGTCATCCGGCCATTCAAGCCCGATCCCCTCCAAGATGGTCAGGGACCGCCCAGACGCATTTGTTTCGAGATCCAACTGAACTGGAGGCCTCCCTGCAACATGGACAAGAACGACCTGAGAATCATTGGGGTTTCCTGATTGCGCGGGAAACCCGCGGCGGTTTGCTGCCATTGTTGCACCCAGAAGATGGCTACCAGTCGGTGGTGTCCTGGCTGGATGGGCGTAGGGCTGGATGGTTGGTCATTATGTGCCGTGTTTCCTTTCTGTTCGCAGGCATGTGACACAAATCTACTATGCAGAGAATACGGCATATTGACGGTGATTGTCAAAAAAGTGCTTCACTGAGCCGCAAGTGTCGGTGGAAGATGGTTCGTTGGTGACGTTGTAGGACCTCGAACAGCTGCGGATTTCATGCCAGTCAGCTTAACGTCGTAGTGCGAGCGCGGCGAATCGTGGCAATTATGGTATCCGCATCGCAGTGTCGGGTGACCGAACTGCCGGGTCACAGCCGGCGAGTGTTGGCCCCGGTCACTGGTCGAGGGCTGCGGTAGCGGTGATGCCTTGGCCTTGGGTGACCGTAACGAGGGTGTTTGCCCGGACAGTTCCGAGATCCTCGTCGGTACCGTCCGGCCAGTTGATCGCCAAGTCCGCCGAAGCGGCTTCGCCGATGCCAAAATGCACGCGCAGATCGCTCTGCGAAATGTGGTAGCCGCCGCTCCTGACCTCGCTGATCTGGCTCTTGCCGTCCGCACTGACCCGGATGCGCGATCCGATCGCGGCCCGTCCCGAGCCGGTCCGAGCGTCCACCAGAATGGCGTTGGCCGTCGGGGTGAACTGCTTCAGCAGCGACGGATCCTCGTGCATGTTGACGGTGACGATCTCGAGCGTGCCGTCGTTGTCCAAGTCGGCTACCGCGATGCCGCGCGAGGAGTGCATGGCGTTCACGCCCGGGCCGGCCGAGGCAGTGAGGTCGTGGAAGCGGCCGCGCCCGTAATTCCAGTACACGAGCCGCCGCTGCTTGAACGTCTCGCCAACGCCCGCCTCGTCGACGCCCGGGTAGACGTGTCCGTTGGCGACGAAGATGTCCTTGAGGCCATCGTGGTCGATGTCGAGGAAAGCGGTGCCCCAGCCCAGGTACTTCGTGTTGACAGCCAGGCCCGTCGGCACGGTCTCGTCGATGAACATCTGCATGCCCTCGTTGAGGTAGAGCGTGTGGGTGTCGTTGGAAAAGTTGGTCTTGAAGATGTCCAGATCCCCGTCTAGGTCGAAATCTGCCGCGGTCACGCCCATGCCGGCCTGCTCCTGACCGTCCATGTTGTAGGCGGTGCCGGAGATGATGCCCATCTCTTCGAAGGTGCCGTCGCCTTGGTTGTGGAAGAACAGGCTGGCCGTGGAGTCGCAGGACACGTAGACATCGACCCAGCCATCGTTGTCGAAATCGCCGGTCAGCGGCGTGAAGCCGTAGTACTGCTTGTCGGTTTCTACCCCGGCCGTCGCGGAGACGTCCCGGAACGAGCCGCTGCCGTCGTTTTCGTACAACGACATGGACTCACCGGGTAGCCCGCGCGGGCCGCAGAGTACCGAGATGCCCTTCCAGCGGCACTCGGAGTTCTCGCCCGGCCTGGGAGTCTTGTCAGGATCGAAGCGCAGGTAGTTGGCGGAGAAGAGGTCCAAGTCCCCGTCGCGGTCGAAGTCTAGGAAGGCGCAGCCGGTGCCCCACCGGGTGCTGGGCTCGGTCAGGCCCCGCTCGGCAGTCTGATCGCGGAACTTGCCGTCGCCGTCGTTGACGTAGAGGCGGTTCTGGCCCCAATGCGGGATGTACAGATCTTCGAAGCCGTCCTCGTCAACATCGCCCACGCAGACGCCTTGCGCCCAGCCGGTGTGGCGAATGCCAGCTTTCTCCGTCACGTCGGCAAAGCGCAGCCCGCCGAGATTGCGGTAGAGGTAGTGGCGGGGCGCGGCCCCTTCGGCGTCAAACTGGTCGGCCCCGACGAGCAGGATGTCAAGCAGTCCATCGCGATCGTAGTCGAAGACGGCGGTGCCGGTTCCGGTGGACTCGACGATGTAGTTCTTCGCGGTCGGCGACCCGGACACTGCGACGCCGCGCAGGCCCGCCTCTGCGGCGATGTCGCGGTATTCGATCGCGGGTGCCTCAACCCCCTCGGGCAGCGGCCGCTTGGGTTGGGCGGCGGCGCCGCTGGCAGCGGCACCTTGCCCGAACGCTATGCCTGCGCAGAACGCGGCACCTATGGCGACCGCGGGCAGGGCCGCGCCATGACTCGTCGACCTCAAGCGCACGTCCATGTCCAGAATATCTGTTTGGCGCAATGCATGTCTGCGGGCCGTGCTGCAACTCGATGGAGCTGGCGGGTGCAGGGAAGGGAATGTCCGAAGGGATCAAGCTGCTTGGCTTTCAGCAGCTCCTGGCATCTTGGTCAGACCAACGACTGATTTCGAAGGCGCAGTCGCAGCAGTGGGCGCAAGATCTCTGTTGGAGGGACAGAGACGTCAGACGATCCGTCTGGCCGCGAAACGGTGGGGTATGATAATGCAATATCAATTCGTGATATCTATTAGGTACTCATGCCAGCAATCTCCCTGAAGCTCCCGGAACTCTTGCTCACTAGGTCCGGTGAATGCGCAGCAGCCCTGCATCTGTCGCGTGCCGAGTACATGCGCCGGGCGTTGGAGCACATGAACCGTGAAACGAGGGCCCGGCTGCGGGACGATCGGCTCCGGGACGCCTCTCTTCGAGTGAGACGGGAGAGCATGCGCATTAATGCCGAGTTCGACGCTGTCGAAGGGGACGTTGATGCCTGAGCGCGGTGAGGTATGGGTCGCGGATCTGAATCCGCGAAGCGGAACCGAGCCCGGAAAGACCCGGCCCGTACTGATCGTGCAGGCGCAAGCGCTGCTCGACGCAGGGCATCCGTCGACCCTCGTGACCCCACTCACGACACGCTTGGTGGCTGATGCCGAGCCGCTCCGGATCAGAGTTCCGGCAGCGGGAGGTCTTCAGCGCGACTCGGACGCGCTGATCGATCAGGTTCGTGCGATCGACAACCGCCGACTTGTCCGCGGGCCGCTCACGCGAGTGGGGCGGCACCTGATGACCAAGGTGGGACGAGCCTTGCTCGATGTCCTTGATCTGGCCGGGGACTGATTGGCGGGAGTAGAGGCAACTGCCCTTGTCCGAGAAACCGTGCCCGCCTGCTAGCGATTCGTGCGTGATTCCGCGCGCCTCGCCCGGAAATACTTCAGGGCCTGCTGGCCATGACGCTTGCTGATCACCCAGTACGCTTGGCGGATCGCCTTGGCATCAGCTTCGTCTGTGGGCAGCGCCGTGTAGATGATCGAGCCCATTTCGTCTTGTGAGCCACGGCCCCAAAACACCCGCTTCGGCGGGTTGCTCGGGTTGCGCGGATTCTCGGCCGAATTGTCGTAGGTGATGCGCGAGTGGATCGTGGCCCCTGCCGGGAGCAGGACCGGCTCCTCGTACACGTACATGTCCTGCCAGGCGAAGTCCCAGTCCTTGATCCAGATCAGGGGCACCTCACTGCCGTCCGGCAGCTCGGCCCACGACTTGAACTCCTTGCCGATGTAGTGGGCGTGCGGTGTCACACCATACAGTTCGATGCCTGCGGGCAGCGTGAACGACTCGCCGATTGTGTAGCTCGGATCTCCTGGAGCAATGTCGATGCCCGCTCCGGTGCCGAAGCGCGGCGGAAGCTGGAACGACAGCCGCGAACGCGTTGCGGGCTCGTCCGCGAAGTACAGCGCGATGGAAGACAGCTCGGTCTCCTCCTTGCCGGAGGGATGGAAGTGCGACTCGAACAGGAAGTCGCTGGCGGTCGGCAGCAGCAGTGGCGCGTCTTTCGGAAAGACGCGGCTCTGTCCGCCGACAGCCCAGCCCGAGAGGCTGCGCTTGCCCGGGATCGACCCGCCCATGCCCGTGTAGCCGGGGGTTTCGTCAAGTGCGTCGAGCTCGCGCGCCTTGCCCGATGTGTCTGCCTTGAATAGGCTGTGGTGGACGACAGTCCGGGCCTGGGGCCGGAATTGGATCGCACGGACCCACTTGTCTTCGGCCGTCGGCACTCGCGTCGGGAAGTTGCGGTAGATATCGGGCCCGTCGGCCGGGACAGTAAAGGGTTCTTCCATGGTGAGCACCAGGTCGGGTTCGCCCAGCAGCCAGCCATCGGGGAAGTCCGGCGGCACCGGTGCGCTGCCCGGCCCCTGTGGAGCTCCTGCCTCGGCCCAAGCGGCTAGCGTCGCGACTTCTTGGTCGCTGATCCGCCGCTCGCCCTTGAACTTGCCGTAGTCCGGCTCTGCATGCCACGGCGGCATGTAGCGCGTACCCGTGACGGCGCGGATCAGCTCCGCACGCTTGGCAGCGTCCTCATACGTGAGCAGCGAGAAGGGAGCGGCTTGGCCCGGGCGGTGACACGAGGCGCAGCGCTCGTGCATGATCTTTGCAACATCCTCGTTGAAGTTGACGGAATCGCCACGGGTCGAGTCCGCGGCCAGAGCCGTGCCGGAACCCAGCAGCGCGAACGCGCAGGCGAGAGTGATGGGTACAAGTTTGGTTGTCATGGTGATTCTTCCTCTTTGGACGTGCCAAACGGAGAAATGAAGCATCCCACCGCTTGCGTGCGTGGCTGGGAGACGGCCTTGCCGGCCAACAGCTCGTCGAGCGCATCCCTCAGGTCGTGCTGCGTCGCTTGGCGGCGGGGCTTGCCGAGGTCTGCGTAGAAATTGTTGATGCGACCGCGGTAAGCGAGGCCCCCGTTGCGATCGAACAGGGCCGCTTCTGGCGTGACGCTGGCGTCGGCCAGATCCACGAGGGCGTGCTTGAGGTCATGCACGGCGGGCACGTCATTCTCATAGGTTTGCCGGTGCTCCCGAATCTTGTCGGCGCTCACGGTCGGATCGACATAGGCCATCAGGCAGCGGGCGCTTTGGCTCGAATACTGGTCGCAGATGCGCCGGATCTCGGGCATGAAGCGGTTCGAGATCGGGCAGTCATGGGTCACGAAATAGACGATCGTGGCCTTGGTGGCCGGATCGGGCAGCAGGTGCTGGTTGCCATCGATATCCGTTAGGGTCGACGCGGGCAGCGACAGCGAAGCTATAGCCAGCAGTAGGCAAGCGATGGGGCGGCTCGTCATCGCAGTGCAATGTCCATCGTAACAACGCCACTTGCCGGATTCCAGCGCGATTTGCTGGGAACCGGCGTAAGCTCCGCTCTTGCTCGCCGTATGTGGGCCCGTCCGGAGAGTGTCTGAGCTTCGGGCGACCGGGTGCCGAGGGTCGGGATGCATCATTGCCATGACCGATCCTACAGGTGTTGACGCGTACTGTGGCGGACTAGTTATGTGCGCCGGCCTGGGCGGCGTCCTTGGGAGCGGATTCTGCGCCGGGTATTTCGAACCGGATCGGCAACAACAATGTCCGCCAGGGCCTCCCGGCCAAGATTGCTTGCTTGAGGAAGCCTTCAATACCTGGCCCGCCGGCATGTGAGCTGTCTGCGATCGCTGCAAGGGTGCCTTCCCTGTGACGCTCCATCGACTTGAGTCCGGTCTGCTGGCTGGTCTGGCGTGTCCGGCAGAGACCGCGGCTGCACCGCTTCCACCTACGGAGGGGCACACGAGTGTGTGGGTAACTCCGGCCTCTCCCACGCGCGCTGACCGGTCAGCGGCATGTGATACAGAGAATCCGATGTCAACAGTCTTGATGACAACGAATTCGTTGACTGGCGACAACCCGCGCGGGGACGTTGCCCGAACGAGAGGGGAGACAGGTGCCTTCGGCTCGGTCGGAAGACTCGTCTGCAAGGCTTGAGGATCGCGAGGCGCGCTGCGCGGTTGCGGGCTGGCCCGATCGAATAGGCGCCGAACCATGCGGGCGACGAACCGCACGGCGCGCGCCGGCGACTTCGCTGGAATCCCGTCACGGCGGCTCTTGCGGAATCCTTGCGAGGGGCCGGCATTCGGGGCAGCGCAGATCGAGCCCGCCGGGCTCGCAGGGCGTCTGCTAGCGGCGCGAGTTCCTATTTGCCGACAACCGTTCGCGCAACGGCAGCGAGGGGGGCTGTTGCCTACGGGGTGCGCCGGAAAACCCCGACACGGGCGCAAGCCGGGTTGCGAGAGTGCCCGGGCGCTCCGATGATCAGCACCGGAGCGCCCGGGGGCTGGGTCAGGCTCCTAGAACCGCAGCTTCAGCGCGTACTGGAAGATGCGCGGTCCGCCGCCGCGACCGATGTTCCCGGTGCGCGTGAAGTACCCGCCGCCAACTCCGTTGAACCGCCGGAACTCGTTCGTCATGATGAAGTTCGTCCGGTTGATGAAGTTGAACGACTCGATGCGCAACTGCAGGCGCATGCCTTCGCGGACCTGGAAGTTCTTCGAAACCGCCACGTTCGCTGTGAACAGGCCCGGGCCGTCCAGGATGTTGCGGCCGGCGGTGCCAAGGGCGAAGGCTCCCTCCGGGCAGAACAGTTCCGTGCCCGCCTCGGGGTCCGCATCCACGCAGCTCGGCACGTCGACGAAAGCGCCGGTGTCGAAGAACGGGTAGTTGACTCCGCGCTTCAAGCCCAGGGACGGGTCGTCGGCCTGCGAGCCGTGAGCGATCCGGTGCGGTCGTTGCGACTCGCCCAGGTTGACGTCCGCATTGGCGGCCATGATTGTGAACGGCGAACCCGAATACGAAGTCTGGGTTCCCGAGAGCTGCCAGCCACCGAGAACAGCTTGCGTGACCTTGCCCCACTGGGTGCCCCAGCGGCGCCCCCGCCCGAACGGCAGGTTGTAGTTGCCCACCATCGTGAACACGTGGCGGCGGTCCCAGGTCGAGCGCCCGCGCTCGAGTTTGAGGTTCCTGCGGTCCAAGGCGTTTGCGAAGTCCGTCGCTCCCGAACCGTTCGTCCGCGACGCGTCATCGATCGATTTCGAGAACGAGTAGTTGACGCGCCAGAACAGCCCGCCGCGGCTTCTCTTGCGCCAGGAAATATTGGTCGCGTTGTAGTTGGAGTTCGACCCGGTGTTGTAGAAGTTGATGGCGTTCCAGTCCGGGTTCGGGCGCAGGGACTGGAAGTTCTCGGTGAACCCTCCGGTCGCTGTGCGGTTGGCCAGGAACCACTCGCGCGTACGGATCGCCTGGTTGTGGTCGTAGCGGCGGATCAGGTGAGTTCCCTTCGAGCCGCGGTAATCGATCTCGACGCTAGTGCCACCCGGCAACTGCCGCTCGATCGTGAAGTTCCAAGACTGCAGGTACGCCTGCGAGGGCCTCTGCGTGATGCCGCTCGCCGTGGGACGATTGCCCAGCCAGCCGCCGCCGATGATGGCATCCCGGCCCAACGTGCCGAGAGGGTCGCTGAGCAGGACTTCTGGCGGCCTATTGGGAGTGGCGTTCCGCGCCGCATAGTTGGTCTGGATCGTGTACGGGAAGATGTTGCCCAGGTTGTTCCGGAACGGGTTCAGGATCGTGCCAGCCACGAACAGGCCGTAGCCCGAGCGGATGACCGTCTTGTTAGTCAGCCGGTAGGCGAACCCCATGCGCGGCGTGAAGTTGTTCCAGTCCGTCTGGATCACCGAGCGCGGGAAGCCCACCTCGTCAGCTGTCAGGAAACGCCCCGCGAGATCGAAGTCGCCGAGCAATTCGTTGAAGTTGTCGGGCAGGTTTCGATCGCTCGAGAGTACGATCTTGTTGAATTCCGGAACGTAGCTGCCCATCTTGTCATTGACGTCCCAGGGCATCCGGTTGACCTCCCAGCGCACACCCAAGTTCATGGTCAGCTTCGGGGTGACCTTCCAGTCGTCGTTGAAGAACGCGCCCATTGCGACCTGCCGCCAGTCGGGCCCGTTGATGCCCTCCCGGACGTTGATGTTGTGCAGCCAGCCAAGGAACATGTCCGCGACCGGGCTGCCCCAGTCCTTGCAGCGCTGCGAATTGCAGCCGCCCGTGCGGAAGCCGCGGAAACGGTAGTTCCCGCGGGCATTGTTGACGCCGGGCCGCTCGTAGATCACATGGTTGTAGTTGAAGCCGTACTTCAGAGTGTGGCCGCCCTTGATGTTGGTCAGCTTGACACTCCATTGCGTGTCTTTGACGTCCGTGATGACCGGCAGGTTGGTCGCCGAGCCAATGGTGGCGTGGTTGTCGACCCGGATGAGAGGGAAGTCGTCGATGCCGGGATAGGTCTGACGGTCCTCTTCGGAGATGAAGTTCGCCATCCCGAGCTCTTCGATGATGTTCTGGTCCGAGAAGGCTCCGCGCTGGAAGACGTCGTTCCCGCTGAATCCGGCCCTGACCTCCAGCAGGAAAGTGGGCGAGAACATGTGCGTGTAGTCAGCCCCCGCCAAGTAGCGGTTGTCGTCGATCGTGTTCCCGAACTGGGGCAGGACGCTGTTTCCAGCAAACGGGTTTTCAAGGTTATTGGCGCGGTATTGCACGCGGCCTGCGAGGTTGTTCTCACCGACCTTGTGATCAACCTTGAAGATGGTGCTGTCAAAGTGGTCGTTGTCGTTGTCTACCACGAGGTAGTTCAACAGATCCCGCCGCTTGCCCATGTTCGGCGCTGGGTACTCCTGGAAGAGCCGCTGGGCCACGGGGTCGGCGCGGCTCATTGGGATGAGGTCGTTCGGGAAGCAGGAGTTGTTCCGGCCGCGCCTGACGAGGTTGGCGTTGCAGCCCCCCCGCGCCGTCCGGTCACGGATGACGAAGTCGCTGCGGAGCTGGTCCAGGATAGCGTCGTCGGTCACGTCGAGCTGGTTGTCGAGGTGCGACAGGCCGATCGTCTGGCTGAAGTCACCCGCGATTTCCATCGGTGTGGGGACCCTCGACAGGCGCGTCTGTTCCTGGTCGCGACGCTGGAGTTCGTAGCT
>LXNI01001178.1_pt1 | contig 24475 bp, 20 predicted proteins | sample 809091 | NCBI WGS metagenome assembly LXNI01 (sample SAMN04870527, study PRJNA318959) | sponge metagenome | biome: 01000161; feature: marine sponge reef; material: water | host: Sarcotragus foetidus | place: Greece: Milos, Mediterranean Sea | collected 2013-05-29 | depth 5-7 m | reverse complement strand
TTGCGGCGCGCAAAAGGCCCATGCCCAACAGGAAGTCCGCTACCCGCAGCTGTTGGAACACGGCGGCAAACGCTTTGCCGCTTACGTCAACGAAATCAACGGCACCCCGACCTGGATCATCGATACTGACTCCCTCGACTTTACCCTCGGCTCCTCGCTGAGTCTGACGACCGAATCCGAAGTCGAGACCAAGGCGGATGCCTTCGTCGACGCCCACAAGGATGTATTCGGGCTGGACACGAGGCAACTGGGTGAGTCACGGCTCCTCACAAACGGCAGGATGTGGTTTGTCCGGTATCCGCAGCTCTACAAAGACTACCGGGTATGGATGGCGGAGCTCGTGGTTTCGGTGTTGTACGACGGCACGCTCGTCGCCGTGTCGGCCAGCGTCTTCCCCCGGGTGGAAGTAAATACAACCCCCAGCCTCAGCAGCTCGGCCGCACTGCAGGCCGCGTTTGGCGCGGCTGGATTACAGGACCTGAAAGGGCGGGTAAAGACCGAGCTGGTCATCGTTCCCGTGGAACTGGAAGCATCGTATACCTATGGTCTCGCCTGGGAAGTCATCGTCTACGACTACGACCGCGATCCACCTTTCAGCAAGACATTCCTGATTGACGCACATTCGGGAAAGGTGCTGGAAGAATACGGCGGCGGTGCCGGCGTAATGGACACTGCGGCGGACGCTCCGGCACTCACGTCGGCAGGCCATACCGTGCCGGCCCCTTTCGCAAAAGCATTTGAGCCGCGCCGCTTCGCGTTCATGAATAACGCGGCTGTGTCTATGACCAATGCCTGCAGCAGCGATCCGACCAGTGGCGCTCACGGTATTGAAGGTACCATAACTCTGAATACGTCGGCCACACCTAATGATTACGAGCGGGGAAACTTTGTCGAGTCGTACGGGGTGGGGTTCCCGTATGCGAAATTTTCCGTTGCAAGCAGCGACGGCACTTCGTTCAACTGCACGGGCTACGCGGATGGATCCGGCAACTACGCCGCCTACTTTTCCGATGCCGGCACCTATACCGTTGCGTTTGAAATCGCCACGGACCGGGTACTCTTGTCTTCTGAGGGCGATGTTAGCGACTGCGCGTCGCGCCAGAGCTTCACGATGGCCGTCGACGGGACCGAAAAACTGGACTGGAGTTGGGGCTGGGGCGCGGACGGCAAGGCAGGCGCCTCAGCGATCGGACTCAACGGCGTCTTTTTTACCGATGCGATGTACCGGCACGTGTCAGGGACATTCGAGGGTAGTTTACTGGATCAGCGAACGGTACTTATCAAAGTTGAGACTGGTAAGTCCGCATTCGCTCGCTATGGCGATCCTACCGTCATTGAGGTAGGGTATTTATACGGTAAGTCAAGTGAGATTCTTCTCCATGAATACGTGCATGATTTTCTGTATGCTCTGCATGGAAAAGATGAAGCCCCTGGCGAGGACTACGGAGCGATATCGGAGGCAATTCCGGACTTTTTGGCGGCTAACTATACCAGTCATTCAGTCTTCGGAGGCCCCGCGCCCCATGACGATGCGACAATGAGTGACCAGAATATCGTGTGGAGGGACCTGAACCAGACCTGCGTCTGGAAGGCAAGTTGCTCAGCGCATAAACTCCGAACAGAAGCGACGAAATACGAGGACTCGATGGCCATTTCGGGTGCGCTTTGGGCTATGCGCGGAGGTAGTTCCAGCGCAAGTGGGCTCCTAATGGCGTCGCTCGTGGGGTCTACTGCCGCGACTCTCGGCCTCGTGGAAAACGTACGTATGGCTTTGGCCAAAATTGCAGGAGGCAACAATTCCGTTATTGAAACGGCCTTTGCGGAGCGGAAGATCGGCGGTCCGAATATGCCTAACATGCTTAAAACATCTTGTCAATCGGGGGCTGTACGAGTGGAATGGATGGACAACTCCGGTGTGGAGTCCGGTTATGTCGTGGAACAGGAAGCCACAGGTGACTGGACGCGGGTTGCCAGACTCGGCGATAATACGTCTAGCTATACAATCTCGGATTTGTCCTGCACCGGATTGACGGCCGAAAACTCGGCACGCTTCCGGGTAGCAGCCTTCAAGGCCTTCGGTACCGATACACTGTGGACCTACTCGGTTGAAACGCAATATCCACCTGGGGCATCAGGCGGTAGCCAGTCTAAGGGCTCTACGGAATATTCGTCAGCGCAAATTGAAGGAGAAGATCTTACGGTTGCGGAACCACGTACGGCCACGGAGCTGATGGGAGCGTATCCCAACCCCTTCAACCCGTCCATGGCAATCGACTACAGCCTGCATCGCAAAAGTCACGTTCGGCTGATGGTCTATGACATGTTGGGACGCAGAGTCGCTGTTCTTGTTGATGCCGTTCGACCGGAGGGGAGGTATTCGGTCAGATTCGATGCTTCGCAACTTCCGAGCGGTACATACGTTCTTCAAATGGAAACGCCCGAGGCAGCATTCACGCGTGTTTTGACACTGCTTAAGTGAGTCGCACGAAGCATCGTTGTCCGTACCGGTTGGGTAAAGAAGCCATGCACCGTTTAATCCCAGTCATGAAGCGTACATTACTGATCAAGGCCGTTCTGCTCACGCTGCTGGCCACAGGCGGCGCGGCGGCGCAAAGCTTTCAGCCGGCCACATGGATCGTGCCGGTCGGGAGAGTGCTCGGAATGGACGTGGGCCCGGGGGGCCACATCTATGTAGGTGGCCAGGATTGGAATTACGGAACGGGCTGGCCTGGAAGGGTTACGCCGGAAGGCAGGGCGTCGTTCGCATTTCTTGCCAGCATCAATGCCGACGGGGAACTCCTCTGGAGTCGACCCGGATTCAACCTGGACGGCCGGTTTGCGGGCCGGGCCTCAAGACGTGATGTATTGGATGTCCATGAGATTGTGGCCCACGGTAATCGACTGTTCACTAATGAGGGATACCTTCTTGCTTTGCACTCGGGAACCGAATACTGGACCAAACTAGGCGGCGTGATGACGGGGGTCTACTCGCTGGGCGGCGATTCGCTGGCCACGCTGTTTTTTGGCCAGCGGGATTCGACGGCGCAGCATATCGACCTGCATAATCCGCCCGGTTTCATCCGGGGAATTGACCTGGATGCCGCTGGCAACCTGTACATTGTTGGCAAATTCCTGGATACGTTGCGTGTGGCGCCCGGCACGGTGCTATTGCCGAGAGAACCGGAACACCGTTTTGACCAGCATGTCGCCCTGGTCAGCTACACGCCTGACGGCGAACTCCGCTGGGCACAGCGCATCGCTGGCACCAAGTCCCAGGGACAGTGGCGCGAGCGAATCTCGCGCGGAGAGGAAATTAACGCCTGCTTCACGGTTGACGATTTGGACAACACTTTCCTGTGCGGATTCTTCCGGAAGGGTTCCGTGTTCGGCGAGGGGCAGCCCGACAGTGTGCGGTTTACCGAGAATGCCAGAGCGGTGGCAGCATTCGATGCCGACGGGGGCCCGCAATGGGTAAGGACCACGACCGAGTTGGGCGTGCCCGGACCTATCGCTCCGTGGACTTTGGCCGCCGACAACATGGGCGGCTTCGCTGCGCTCTGGCACAGCTACAACCACGAGAGCGTGCCACCATTCGTCTATGTATTCGGCGACACTACGTTTCATCGACAGCATGGCGATCTCAATGTGCTGGCCAAACACTCCGCGGATGGCGCCATTGTCTGGGCGCGGCAGATCGAGACTGAATGGGGCTATCTGGATATCACGGATCTGGAGATGGACCGCCGGGGCCACGTCTATGTGGCAGGCGATCACCGGGGACGATGGCTCAAGGTGGAGGGCCAGCTGTTCGTCGACGAGCACAAATCCGAACTGTCTCCGGGGAGTACCGGCTTTGTCCTTCACTATGACGCGAACGGTCTGTTGGTTCGGGTCCTGTATGTACCTGGTGTCGGCGACGACAACCGGGTCCATGAGATAGCGCTGGGCGAGTCCGACGAGCTGTATGTGGCTGGCTACATGGAGAACATACCCACCCGTGGCCGCCCGTACATATTGGGACAGGACACGCTGAGCTCAGACGCCCGGATTTTTCCGTTTCTGGCCCGTTATGAGTATACGAGTACAAACGTGGAAAACGCGCCAGACTTGCCGAGTAGTGAGATCCGCGTGCTCCAGTATCCGAATCCGTTCAAGGATGCCACCACCATTGGATTCGAATTGCCGACCGGCACGCGCGTGCGCCTGCGCGTGTACGACCTTCTGGGCCGGGAAATCGCTACGCTGGTGGACGACTTTCGGCTTGCTGGGCAACATCGTGCGGTTTTCAGGAAGGAGGGTCTTCCAAGCGGCACGTACGTCTACCGGCTGGAAGCCATGGGTCGGGTTCAGCTTGGGCGGATGGTTTTGGTGCGGTAGGGGATACAAGAATGAGACAAAATACCTGCCCCCTGCCCCCAATAGACTCCTCGTTGTGAGTAATCACGAATATGGGAAGCTATTTAGCGGGGCAGCGTGGGAAATGCGCGGAGACTTCGGTTCGGCAGCGAGTTCGCGCTTGTTTCGGTCGCTTCAAACAAGGCCCCCAGCTACAACTTTTCTTGCGGTTAGAGAGCATAACGCGCAAGGTCCCAGTGCAACCATTAAATACTTTGAAGATCGGACTCCAGTTCAGGGGGAGCAGTTCTGAGATGCACTAGGGATTCCTTATTTATAACAAGACCGTAGCCTTCTTAACTATTCGCCATAAGCTCAATATTTTCCTGGGGGCCTTGTTTAAGGGGCCTCTGCGACTAGTTTGAAGAGTCCTGAGGTCCGATTCTATGTCCAGATTTGAATGGTTTCCGCCCCAATTCCGGAAGCTTTTTTGAATTGTCTCGACTAATAATTGACAAGTACCATAAATGGCATATATTGGATATATGATCGTGGACTCCAGCATCAGGTACCCATGATGACAGGATTCAATGCGGATGAGGGGGCTGCATTTCCGGGGTATGGCAAAAAGACTCTTGAGGAGTATCAGAAATCGGCTCATGAGCGCCATGAGGTTGATGGGAATCTGTTCTTGTCTTTGTATCCTGCAGATTCTGATTCGGCTGCTGGAATTGCACAGAAGAGCAGTCTGCGGGACCTAGCGGCTGTTGCATTGGAGCGGTTGGCCGCGGTCCATACCGGCTCATCGGGCGAAGAGGTCTTTCTCTACTACTTTGAGCGAGTGATTCCCTGGCCGGAACGCCCCGAATTTGGTGCATTTCACACTGCTGAGGTACCCTATTTTTTTGGCACACTGGATCATCTTGACTGTCCATTGACAGAAGTGGACAAATTGATTAGTGAAATGATGTCAGACTATTGGGTGAACTTTGCAACATCGGGATCCCCCGATTGTGCTGACATTCCGTTGTGGCCCAGTTTTCGTGCGGATGAGGCTCAGTTTTTGAAGTTTGGCTCCAAGGATGAACCTATCACACTTACTGAGGATAGGAGGTCCAAGTTTTTCAACGAGTACTTGTCAAGATTCCAGTAGCTATTCTGCAGCTACACATGGTTCAATGTTGTCGTAGACCCCGATAAACTCCAAGGTGGGATGTGGTGCGGAGGCGGCAAACAATTCTAGATGTATACCTGATCACAGTAGTTAACTGTGCATTCAATCCCCAGATCTACCGAAGCTCCAATCAGCTTTGCATATTATCAGTAACGTGTGACGGCGGATCAAGTGCGGACCGAAAAGGGCTCAACTCACAAGGCAGTTTGAGTTCTGCTTACACAAGCAGATCATCAGCGACATTCCAATAGTATCTGGCGGCAATCAAGACTTGATTAATGCCGTCACTGCCAGTTTTTGACTAGGGTTATCAAATTGACGAATGCGGCCCCTAATCGGGTAAGCATGGACTCACCCATTGGCACAATCCATGCGTGCAGGGAGGACCCACACAACGGGTAGACAAAGTCCGGCAGGACTGTGGGAAACTTGTTGGAGCATTTGATGAATCACGCTCCGTAACGCGTATCTTTGGAGGCCGTGAAACACGAACAGCAACATAGAATCTGGAAGGAAGCCCGTCAACTCACACTTCTTTCAATCCCAATCGTGGCTACCCAGCTTGGCCAGATATGTAATGGGTTTATTGATGTGGTTATGGTTGGCCGGCTGGGTTCTGCTGAACTAGCTGGAGTTGCCTTGGGCAACGCGACCTATTTTCTGTTCGCCTTGATCGGTATTGGTATACTCTTGGGGGTCGGCCCAATGGTTTCCCAGGCTTATGGTGCGGGAAAACGAGACCCTATCGGTCGTACAGTACGGCAAGCGCTCTGGTTAGCGCTAACAATATCCATACCCGTGTTGTTGATCCTGTGGAATGCAAGTTTGCCTTGGGGCTTGATGAAGCAGGATGCAGCCACCATGGTGCTGGCGGAAGGCTACTTGCAGGCTGTGATGTGGGGTTTCATCCCCTTCATGTGGTTCAATGCCTTACGTAATTTTGTTGAAGCCATCGCTCGACCACTGCCTATTACAATAATTATTGTAATGGGCATACTGCTCAATGTTCTGGCCAATTATGGCCTGATGTATGGCAACTTCGGACTTCCACGCCTCGGGCTCGTCGGAACAGGTTGGGCAACATGTATCGTGCACTGGTTCATGTTTATCTGCATTACCGTGTATGTTCTCAGTCAGCAACCGTACCGGTCTTACGGAATTTTCCGGCGGCTCAGACACCCGGACTTCAGTTATTTTCGGGAGCTCCTAAGAGTTGGTCTGCCTATTGGAGGCTCAATAGGTCTCGAGGTCACACTATTTAGTGCGACTGCTTTTTTGGTTGGCACATTTGGAGCAGTACCGATCGCAGCTCATCAAATAGCGATCCAGTGCGCTGCGATTGCTTACATGATGCCTTTGGGTATTGGCCTCGCAACTTCGGTCCGGGTAGGTCAGAGCATCGGTCGAGAGGATCCGGCTGCCGCCGCGCTCTCCGGATATATGGGCATTGCGTTGTCCCTACTTGTTATGTCTTGCACTGCGCTGCTATTTTTGTTGGCTCCAAATACTGTGGCAAGCGTCTACCTTGATACAGGTAATCCGGCAAATATCGAAACTGCACTACAGGTCGTTAGTTTTCTGGGTGTTGCTGCGATTTTTCAGTTATTTGACGGATTGCAAGCCACTGCACTAGGAGCTTTACGGGGATTAAAGGATACAGCTATACCGATGATGTTATGCTTCGTAGCATACTGGTTGATTGGCATTCCTACCGGTGTAGGGTTTGGGTTTGGGCTTGAATGGGGGCCAGAGGGACTTTGGTGGGGACTGGTGGTTGGTCTACTGGCTGCCGCGGTTATGCTAACGTATCGCTTTTTTCACATGATGCGCGTACAACAGTTCACATGATTTTGAATATTTATTAAATTTGTGCCTTATCGGGAAATATGCATAGGAAAATTGCCGTGCATTTAACACATATGCCGTAACTTAGGGCGCGTGCACAAAAAAGGTACTGCACTCAACCATGCCTCAAATCTTTCCCAGAGAGTCAAACGCACTTCCCCACCTATCTGTAGGGGTGCTGCTCGCAGGGAGCGTTGTATTAATCTTTTTGGTTTGGTATTATTTCTCGCCGGAATACACCGATGTCGGATATGCACCCGAGCAGCCGGTGGCCTACAGCCATCGCGTACATGTAGACCAGTTGGGATTAGATTGTCGATATTGCCATAGCTTTGTGGAGGTTGCGGATGTATCAAACATTCCGGCAACCGAGACCTGCATGAATTGCCATGAAGTCGTAAAACCCCAAAGCCTCGCCCTTATGCCGGTGCGTGCAAGCTGGTCAGATGGATCTTCCATTCCGTGGGTTAAAGTGCATCAATTGCCAGATTATGCTCAGTTTAGCCATGCCGTACATGTTAATAATGGTGTCGGTTGCGAAACCTGCCACGGCAGGGTGGACCAGATGGACGTCGTGCGGCTGACTGAACCATTATCCATGGGATGGTGCCTCGAATGTCACAGAGAGCCGGAAAAATACTTGCGGCCAAATGAAGAGATAACAACCATGGGCTATATGCATAGCGAGGGCTTTTTGGAGGAAAACTTAAGCCGGATTAGGCAGGAAGGTATTCGCCCGCCAACGAACTGCAGCGCTTGCCACTATTAGTCCGAGAAGCCAATGATATCCCTTCCGATTGTTGACGGAAACCCCTCAGATTCGGGCGTGAAGGTGTGGCGCAGTCTACCACACCTTGAACAGGATCCACAATTGATAGAAACTGCCTCTGAAGAATTTTTCCCTGGCGCAAGTGATGCCCCCTCTGGTAGCAACCGCCGCCAGTTCATGCAATTACTGGGAGCTTCAATGGCTATGGCTGGTCTAGCAGCCTGTCGCCGCCCGGTAGAGCATATCATGCCATTTGCGGATCGCCCGGAAGAAACGATACCAGGGATACCGCTGCAGTATGCCACGGCAATGAATTTTCGAGGGACAGCACGGCCACTGGTAGTAAAAAGCTATGACGGTCGCCCGGTGAAGGTTGAAGGGAATGGCCAGCATCCAAACGCGTCAGGTGCGTCAGGGGTATTTGAGCAGGCTTCCCTGCTTCAGCTCTATGATCCAGACCGCTCGAAGAGCACACTGCGTACTGGCACTCCGGCAAACTGGGAAGACTTCCTCTCTCTGTGTCAACGACTCCAGACGGGGATCCGTCGAGTGGCTGTTCTTGCAGCACCCGATAACTCTCCAACACGTGCACGACTGCGTGCACAACTTGAGAATCAGTTTCCTGGCACGCTTTGGGTTGATTATCGCTCCGAAGGTGATGATACGGAGTCCATGGGGCTTCAAATGGCTTATGGCCAGGCACTGCAAGCAGCGTATGATTTTGAGAATGCAGATGTGATTGTCAGTCTGGATGCCGATTTCCTGGGGCCTCATGCAAAGAATGGCGGCCTGGATACGTACTCCTTTGCCCGGGGACGTAAGCTCAACGGTGCACAGGACCGGATGAGTCGATTGTACGTCGCAGAAAGCACATACACCGTCACAGGCATTATGGCGGATCACCGCAGGCGTATGCGCTCGGATGCCGTATCTCAATTAGCAAGCCAGCTTGCCACGGCATTGGGAGTATATGCCGGAGCAACTCCGGATTCTTTTGCATCAGCTATTGCCAGTGATCTTCAAGGGACAAACGGGAATTGCATCGTAGTTGCGGGCGAATCGCAGTCTGCCGAAGTGCACGCACTCTGTGCACTCATGAACTATGCGCTGGGCGCTGTCGGAACTACGGTCACATTATTGGACACTGGAACACCAGTGCAGGTGGCGCAATCGCAATCTCTTCCAGCACTAGTGGAAGAAATGCGTGCCGGACGCGTCGATGTTCTGCTCATGCTTGGTGTTAATCCCGTTTACGATGCACCATATGCACTTGACTTTCAGGGAGCACTGGAACGCGTAAGTGATACCATACATGTAGGGCTGCACGTTGATGAAACCGCCAGAGAAAGCACGTGGCATATCCCATCGGCCCATTATCTGGAGTCCTGGGGTGATGGTCGCTCCCAAGACGGAACGCTGACCGCGGTTCAACCGCTCATTGCACCACTGTACGAAGAGGCACGGAGCGAAATAGAGATTCTTGCTTTACTTGGCAGTGGGCAGTTCCAGCGGGGATACGATCTGGTTCGTGAGACGTGGATGCCAGTACTGCCCGGCGAAGATTTTGAAACCGACTGGCGCCGTGTACTGCATGACGGCTATCTGGAGGGCACCAGTTATCCCTCGGTAGCCCCCGTGCCTTCCTTTGGCGGGCAGCTTCAGGGGCCGGGCACAGGCCTTGAGCTTGTGCTCAGGCTGGATCCTACGGTTTTAGATGGCAGCTTCGCCAATAATGCTTGGTGCCAGGAGCTTCCTGACCCGGTCACAAAGATTGTCTGGGATAATGTGTTGGTCGTAAGCCCGAAGACAGCAGAAGATTTAGAGCTTAGCTGTGAGTACTCCAAAGGACGTTACTACTCGGATGTGGTGACTCTTGCTGCCAACGATCAGGTAATCGAACTGCCCGTTTGGATCCTGCCCGGACATGCCGACGATACAGTAAGCGTGACATTGGGCTATGGACGTAACATCTCTACGACACGTTCCGAACGGGATACGCCATTCTGGGACAAGGATGACGAAACTGATGTGTACGCGCGAGGTACCTTGGGAACCGGCGTTGGGACCAATGTTTCGTTGCTCAGGGACCTACTTGCACGCCCAGTGATCTCCGGGGTTGAGTTGACCAAAACCGGCCGTAAATGGACCATTGTTACGACACAGGATCACGGTATTCTGGACACTGAGGCTCGTCCTATTGTACGTATGGCCACGCTGGATGAATACAGGGAGGATCCTGCATTTGCTCTTCAAGGTGAGGTACCCACCCCGGGATCAGATGTTAAAACTGATTTTCAGGACTATCCTGAGCTTTGGAAGGATAGTCATCCGTCCAAAGCTTCGGCTTTCCGAGACAGTGATTACTGGCAGAACCAGTGGGGTATGGTCATTGACCTGAACTCCTGTACCGGTTGTAATGCCTGCATCATAGCCTGTCAGGCAGAAAACAATATCCAGGTCGTCGGCAAAAAAGAGATCGGTAATGGCCGTGAGTTGCACTGGTTGCGTGTGGATCGATACTTCGTGACCGAGGGCGGGGAAGAACTGGACGCGGATCCGAAGATAGCAGTGCAGCCAATGCCCTGCCAGCATTGCGAAAATGCACCCTGTGAGTCCGTGTGCCCGGTTGCAGCTACCGTGCACTCACCTGATGGCACGAATCAGATGATCTATAACCGGTGTATCGGTACGCGCTACTGTGCCAATAACTGCCCCTACAAGGTTCGCCGGTATAATTTTTACAACTGGTCGAAAACGATTCCCGGGACTGTACAGATGGCGCAGAATCCAAATGTATCCATTCGGTTCAGGGGAGTAATGGAAAAGTGCTCATTCTGTATCCAGCGGATTCGCGGTGCACAGAAACGGGCCGGTCTGGAAAAACGCGCATTGCAACGCGACGAAGTCTCATCAGCCTGTCAGCAGGCTTGTCCGGCTGAGGCCATTACGTTTGGTGACCTTAATGATGACCAAAGCCAGGTTAGCCAGGCAATGAGCAATGCACGTAGCTATAAGTTGCTGGCTGAATTGAATATTAAGCCAAGAGTATCGTATTTGGCACGTGTAAATAACCCGAACAATGCCTTGGGGTCGGCAGGATAGGCCTAAGCGAAGAGAAACCATCCTATTGTGAAGTGGCTTCACCTACTAATAAGACTGTAACACTGCCCGCAGGGGCAGATCCCCCACTGGTAACGGGGAATCTGGGTTTCCATGATATAACCCAGTTAGTGTCCTACCACACGGAAAAACGTCCGCCTTCCGCGTGGTACATGGCAATTGCCGTGTCCTCGACGCTACTTTGTGTTCTGCTCATCATGATCGCCTACTTGGTATGGAATGGGGTAGGTGTCTGGGGCAATAACAACCCGGTGGGCTGGGGCTGGCCAATCGTAAACTTTGTGTTCTGGGTTGGTATCGGGCATGCGGGGACGCTGATTTCTGCGATCCTGTTTCTCTTCCGACAGCGGTGGCGCACGGCGATTAACCGAAGCGCAGAAGCCATGACGCTCTTTGCCGTCATATGTGCGTTGCTCTTTCCTACGATTCACGTAGGTCGGATTTGGGTGATCTACTGGACGCTGCCAATCCCAAATCAAATGGAAATGTGGCCGCAGTTCAAGAGCCCTCTGCTTTGGGACGTGTTTGCGGTCAGTGTTTACTTCATTGTGTCACTCATATTCTGGTACGTCGGTCTGGTCCCTGATCTGGCTACTCTACGCGACAGAGCGCGCAACGCGCTGCGGCGTCGTGTTACAGGTTTCTTTGCCTTGGGTTGGACTGGCGCCAACCGCCATTGGCGCAACTACGAAAAAACCTATCTGCTCCTGGCTGCGCTTGCGACCCCATTGGTCCTGAGCGTGCACTCTGTGGTGTCCTTCGACTTCGCTATCAGCATCATACCCGGCTGGCATACGACCATATTCCCACCCTACTTCGTTGCTGGTGCAATTTTCTCGGGGTTTGCTATGGTGATGACCCTGATGATTCTTGCCAGAAAGATCTATGGGATCCAGAACATCATCACGATGGATCACCTGGAAAAGATGGCCATTATCATTTTGCTTACAGGATCGATGGTGGGCTTTGCGTACATCACCGAGTTCTTTATTGCCTGGTATTCGCAGGTTGAGTATGAGCAGTATGCATTCCTGAACCGTGCGACGGGCCCGTACGCTTGGGCCTACTGGACGATGATGTCCTGTAATCTGCTTTTCCCGCAGTTCTTCTGGATCAAGCGACTCCGGCGGAGCATTCCGTTCCTTTTCATAACCTCGATCATTGTTAACATTGGCATGTGGTTCGAGCGGTTTGTTATCACAGTCATCAGTCTGCATCGGGACTTTCTGCCGAGTAGCTGGGATTATTTCAATCCGACGATCGTAGATGTGCTGACCTTTGCCGGATCGTTTGGTTTATTTATGACATTGTTCCTCATTTTCCTGCGCTATTTGCCTATGGTAGCTATAGCAGAAGTAAAAATGGTACTTCCAGAAAGTGATCCACATTATTATCACAAGCATGACTCCGAAGGAGAGGAGCATTAAGTTGAGATCACGATGTTAAAGAAGATTATCCAGCAAATTAAGGCGACTATGGGAGTCTACGAGAGTAGGCCGGATGGCGTTTATGGTTTACTGGCCGAGTACCCCAATCCTGGCGTGCTCATTGATGCAGCGCGCAAGGTGCATTCGGCAGGCTACCGCCACTTTGATACACACACGCCTTTCCCCATCCACGGGATGGATCGTGCAATGGGTCTTGGACAGTCCAAGGTGGGGTACATTACGCTGATCGGGGGGCTATGCGGGTTAGGATTTGCAACATGGCTTCAATGGTGGACCTCAGCAGTGGACTACCCAATCAATATCAGTGGTAAGCCTTTCTTTGCGATTGAGCCGTCCATCCCCATTATGTTCGAGCTTACTGTACTGTTTTCTGCACTCTTTGCTGTGGGCGGCATGTTTCTTTTGAACGGTTTGCCCCGGCCATATAACCCGCTTTTCTACTCCCGTGCGTTCACTCGGGCATCGGATGATGCGTTCTTCCTGCATATTGCAGCGAGCGATAAAAACTTTGATCTGGAGGAAACAGAATCAATGCTGCGGGAGGCAGGCGCAAAGGGGGTTGAAGTAGTTCATGATCATGGATACTCAGAACTGCACACGGCCTAGTATGAGGAAAATATTTTTCTTACTTGGTATTACGGTGGTGCTCGGCGGTTGTCGAGGCGCTCTAAAAGAGGATCCGCCCATCCACATCAATCCGAATATGGATGCGATGGAGCGGTTTGAAGCACAGGAGGCAAATCCGTTCTTCGCCGATGGCCGCGCGATGCGTCCTCCTGTACTGGGTACGGTGGCTCGTGGAATGCTTCGTGAGGATGCACAGTTTCACACGGGCCGCAATGCGGACGGCAGCTATGTACAGGTAATGCCGGTCGAATACACCGTCGAGTTCGCCAATCGTGGCCGCGAGCGGTACGACATTTATTGTGCCGTTTGTCACGGCATTGCCGGGGATGGACAAGGCATCGTGATGTCAGGTGGATATGGATTCGCGCCCATCGGTTACCATGATGACCGTTTACGCACAATTGAAGATGGTTATCTCTACGAAGTTATTGCGAGGGGTGTTCGAACCATGCCGGGTTATGCACAGCAAATACCCGTTGCTGATCGCTGGGCTATTGTAGCCTACGTACGCGCACTGCAGCGCAGTCAGAATGCTACTGCCGAGGATGTCCCGGCTGACGAGCAAACAAACCTTCAGAATACGCCTTGACCTACTGGATCTATGCGTGACTCGCTGCGAGGCAGCTCGCTCTTGATGAAGCTTGTTGATCCCTTGGCCCCCACCAAGAGTGACAGGTATCCATTTACTGGTGGAAGTCGTAGCTATATCATTCCGGGATTGATCGGCGTGGCAGCTGTTGTAGTGAGTATTGTTGTCGGGATGAGTGAGATGTTCCTGGAGCAATTTTATTTTTCCTACCTGGTCGGTTGGACCTTCTGCCTTTCACTCGCGCTGGGGTGCATGTTTATTGTGTTGATCAAGCACCTTGTCCGTGCGGAATGGATTGTTGCCCTTAGACGAATTCCAGAAGCTGTGGCTGTTTCCTTCCCTCTTCTGATCATATTGTTCATTCCGATCCTCGTGAGCCTGTTTGATGCTCACGGACCGTACCATCACTGGACAGCCGAAGGTTTGGACGATCCGACCAGCAACTACTACGACGAGATTCTTGCCGGTAAGGTTGCCTACCTCAACATCCCGTTTTTTCTGATTCGGATTGGGTTCTATTTCCTGGCATGGACATTCATTTCTTCACGTCTGTGGAGATTATCCCTTCTCCAGGATGTAACTGGCGATGCCGATATTTCGGCCAGACTGCGCCATTTGAGTGCCTGGGGATTGCCAGTATGCGCACTAACGACTGCTTTTGCAGGGTTTGACCTACTTATGACGCTGGACCCACACTGGTTCTCAACCATATTTGGGGTCTACTTTTTTGCAGGTGCGTTTTTGTCCGCATTTTGCTTCACTGTACTTTGTGTTGCCGGACTGCAACGGGCAGGTATGCTGCGTGGAGTGGTAACGGCTGAGCATTATCATGACTTGGGCAAACTCATGTTTGGGTTCGTGGTCTTTTGGGCTTATATCGCATTCAGTCAGTACATGCTTTATTGGTATGGTGGAATTCCTGAGGAGACCGCCTGGTTTAAGCATCGTTTGGAACACGGTTGGGAGACGCACAGTGGCATACTGCTGTTCGGACACTTTATCCTCCCATTCCTGATTCTCCTGCCCCGGGCAATCAAGCGTTACTCGATTCCCCTTGCCGTTATGGCTGTATGGCTTCTTGCCATGCAATGGTTTGATATTCACTGGCAGGCCATGCCGGTATTGCACGTTGACCACGCACAGTTTCACTGGCTGGATATTAGTTGCTGGATTGGTCTCACCTGCGTGTTCGTTGCGACCTTCCTGTGGAGGCTCAGCCGACATGCAATCGTTTGTGAAGGCGATCCCCAACTCGAAAAGTCACTGCGCTTCGAGAACGTATAATTATAGAGCTATGACTATTGGATCTGAGACTGGGGCTCCGGATCTACCCTCGGTTGAGCTTGAATCGGTAGACGCAATCCCAATTTTGTCCTTCCTGCTGGTTGTGTTAATTCTATTGGGTGGACTGGTTTGGGGGGCATCCTACTGGTGGAAGAGTGAGGCTGATCTAACCGGCAGAAGGGCGGCCGCTGGAGCATCGTATCCCGATTTGGAACGATTGCAGATCGCAGGTCAACAACAACTTAACCGGTATGAGATACTGGCAAGCGGAGCTGTCCGGATTCCAGTGGAACAAGCCATTCTAAAACTTTCGGAAGAGTTTCCGGCAGATGTACGTATTTCCGAGGAAATGCAAGGGAATCATATACGTGAGTAACCAATCGGTGTAGGACAAGTCATGCCATCATGGGGCCTCTCTTATTATGAAGAGATCAGCGAAGAAAAGAATGCCTGATTCTGTTAGGTAATCCCAGATGCAGATTTGAATGCTCAAAGGATACGTTGCCATATTCGCTTTTTGCGCTTGCGCGATACCAACCTATGCACAACTGACCGAACAGGCCAGTATCGCTTATGAAGGCGTTGGACTTGCTCCTCGGCTGGGAGACCAGATTCCGCTTGATCTCGTGTTCATAAACTCTACGGGTGAAGCGGTCCATCTGAGCGATTATTTTAACCGAGGGCGTCCAGTAGTGCTGACTTTCGTCTATCATACCTGTCCCATGTTATGCAGTACGCTCCTGGATGGTGTTACCCGGAGCCTGGAGGATGTACCATGGGCGCCGGGTGATGCATATGAGATGGTGACCGTTTCTTTTAGCCCACAGGACACCCCGGAGCGTGCAGCCGAACAGCGCGCCCGATACCTGCGGCGAATTGATCACGAAGATGCCGAATGGAAATTTCTGACCGGTAGTGAATCATCTATTGCTGCGCTGACCGAAGCAACGGGCTTCATGTTCAAATGGGTTGAAGATCAGGGTGAATACGCGCATCCTGCCGCCGTTATCGTGCTTAGCGAGGAGGGTGTCATTACTCGTTACCTACCCGATCTTGCCCCCAGAGGGCGTGATCTGCGTGCAGCCATTGTCGAGGCTTCGAACGGAACAGTTGGTAATCTATTGGACCGGGCCTTTCTTTATTGTTTCCAGTTTGATCCCACGTCCAATTCATACGTACTAGCGGCTCGGCGAGCCATGCGGGTTGGGGGAGGGATTACAGCTCTTGCGCTGATTGCAGCGCTCAGCCTTTTGTGGTTGCGAGATACCAAAAAGTCTACGCACGCATGAACGAACAGGCCTCAATATGGCTTCCAGAACCCGCATCCACAGTTGCAGGAGATGTGGACGCGTTGTTCTACTTCATACTGATCGTGAGTACCATTTTGTTTGTGGGAGTTATGGGAGCGATGGTTGCATTTGCCTGGCGTTACCGTCGGCGCAGTGAAAATGATCGCCCCAAACCGGTTCGGGAGAGCAAAGTGATTGAAGCCTCTTGGATCGCAATCCCTTCCATACTCGTGGCGATAGTCTTTATATGGGGATTTCGAGTGTTTCTTGAGCTTGGTATTGCTCCCCCCAATGCCTACGAGATCAATGTAACTGCACGTAAATGGAGCTGGTCATTTGCCTACCCAAACGGGGCAGTATCAACCGACCTGCATGTTCCTGTGAACCGACCGGTGAAGCTCCGCATGAGCAGTGAGGATGTGGTCCACAGCTTTTTTGTGCCGGCTTTTCGTGTTAAGGCAGATGTGCTGCAGGGACGCTATTCCTACGTCTGGTTTGAGGCTACAAAGAGAGATACCTTCAACGTTGTCTGTGCGGAGTACTGTGGTACTGCGCATTCAGATATGTACGCAAGTGTCGTTGTGCAATCCCAGGACGACTTTGAGAATTGGCTTGCAGAGAATATGGATGATGGATCTTTGACCCCTGCGCAGCGCGGAGAGCGTATCTATCAACAGCAGGGCTGCTTTGCCTGTCACTCATTAGATGGAACCACATCGGCAGGACCGACCTTTCTCGGCTTGGCGGGCAGTACACGGAATTTCACCGATGGAACAAATGCGGTGGCCGATGACAACTACATCCGCACGGCCATCGTAAATCCTGCGCAGGAGATTGTCGAAGGATTTTTACCGGTCATGCCCGGACAGTATGCCACGACATTGTCCACGGAGGACATTGATGCGCTCGTGGCATTTATTCAAGAGCAGCAGTAGGCGATGAGTGAAGCATCACATAATTACCTGAGTGCAAAGAAGGGCCTCTGGTCATGGCTTGCCACGACGGATCACAAGCGAATCGGGATTATGTATGCGATAGCTTGTGGGACATTCTTCCTGTTGGGGGGCATCCTGGCAACGTTTGTTCGAACAGAGCTCGGTACACCTGGCGAGACGATATTGGATCAGGATGGATATAATCAGATATTCACGCTTCACGGCGTGGTAATGGTTTTCCTGGTTATAATCCCTGCTATTCCCGGGATTCTTGGAAATTTCGTCCTTCCAATACAAATCGGGGCCAAAGATGTAGCTTTCCCTCGCCTCAACTTGGCCAGCTGGTATCTCTTCATGGCCGGTGCACTGATGGCAGTGTTTGGCTGGTTGTTTGTAGGTAATGTAGATACAGGTTGGACTTTTTATACTCCGTACTCAAGCAGTGCATCGAACGCGGTTCTCTGGCTTACCTCAGCAGTTTTTGTGGCCGGCTTTGCATCTATCTTCACAGGGCTAAACTTCATTGTTACCGTGCACAAGATGCGTGCACCAGGTATGACTTGGAACCGGTTGCCCCTGTTCGTCTGGGCAATCTATGCGACGGGGATTGTTCAGGTGTTGGCTACGCCTGTTATTGGCATCACGATGGTGCTTTTGTTCTTGGAGAAGTTGATGCAGATTGGCATCTTTGATCCAGCACTAGGAGGAGATCCTGTTCTCTTTCAGCATTTCTTCTGGTTCTACAGCCATCCGGCAGTCTACATTATGATTCTGCCCGCCATGGGGATCATCAGCGATCTTATGGGGACGTTTTCCAGGCAGCAGGTATCCGGTTACACCTTCATCGCCCTTTCCTCAGTTGCAATTGCATTTTTGGGATTCCTTGTTTGGGGACACCACATGTTCGTGTCCGGACAAAGTGCTCTGTCTTCAATCATCTTCTCAATGCTCACCTTCCTGATTGGCATACCGACAGGAATCAAGGTATTCAACTGGGTCGCCACGATGTACAAAGGATCTGTGTGGCTACGAACTCCCATGATCTATGCTCTAATGTTTCTGTTTCTGTTCACGATTGGTGGGCTAACGGGGATTATGGTAGGTGTTTTGGCCGTGGATGTCCATTTACACGACACCTACTTTGTTGTAGCCCATTTCCATTATGTGATGATGGGAGGTGCACTCATCGGACTGATCGGGGGGCTCCATTACTGGTGGCCGAAAATGACAGGGCGGATGTACAATGAGACGGCGGGAATCATAGCTGCGGTACTGGTATTTATCGGTTTTAATTTGACTTTCTTCACGCAGTTCTTTCTCGGTAGCCGAGGGATGCCACGCCGCTATCACGACTACACCGAATTACTGGAAAGCTTTCCAGAATTCGCTGCACTGAACATGGCATCCACTATTGGCTCCTATATCCTTGGGGTCGGGCTGATCATGATTCTTGTGTATGCACTGTATTCGCTGTTCAAGGGACCGAAGGCCCCGGCCAATCCCTGGGGAGCCTGTACACTGGAGTGGACACACACTGGCCCACTCCCCGATGAACACAATTTTCACGAGACGCCTTTAGTCACGCGCGGACCTTACGACTTCCATCTTGCGGATGATGTCTTTGGTCCAAAGGAGGAGAATTAGGAGATGAGCAGCACAGGTACAACTCTGAAACATTATTTCGTCAACCACGAGCAACAGTTCGACGCGGCAAAGCTGGGCATGTGGTTGTTTCTTGTCACGGAGATTCTGCTCTTTTCCGGCATGTTTGTGGCCTATGCAGTATATCGATCCTGGCATCCGGAAGTGTTCGCGCAGGCCAGTGAACTGCTAGATTGGCGCTTGGGTGCGTTGAATACTGTCGTACTTCTGGCTTCCAGCTTTACCGTCGCCCTCTCGATTCACTTTGTACAAAAAGGGGAGAACGATAAAGTAGTCGTGTTGCTGCTCATGACGCTACTGTGTGCAGCTATCTTTATGGTTGTGAAATACTTTGAGTATTCCGGCAAATTTTCACACGGAGTTTTTCCAGGGGCCGGTTTTGAGCCGCATGGGATCGTCGATGGCAAAGATTACTCGAAATACGATATCCCGTTCGCTCCGCAGTTTTTCAGTATTTACTTCGTTATGACGGGCATACACGGGGTCCATGTGTTGGTAGGTATGGGGCTGTTTGGGTGGCTCATAACACGCGTTGCACGTGGACATTTTTCACCTCAGTGGTATACTCCAGTCGAGCTGACCGGATTGTACTGGCATCTGGTAGACATAATCTGGATTTTTCTTTTTCCTCTATTATATCTGATATAGAGATCATTCTCCATGGCACAGGGGCAACATCATATTATTCCGATTCGTACGCTTGCACTTGTTTTTGGCGTGCTGTTGTTTCTTACGTTGGTTACGGCGGTCACCGCTCGCATTGATCTGGGGCCTCTGAATGTTCCATTGGCACTGATTATTGCGGGATCCAAGGCGATATTAGTCGCTTTGATTTTCATGGCCCTGAAGTATGACAACAAAGTCAACTTACTGGTATTAGTGCTTGGGGTTGTTTTTGCGGTAGTATTTCTAGCACTTACACTGGCGGATACGGAGTTTAGGGGCGAAATAGGTATAACTGAGCCTGGAACCACCGAGTTGAGAGTAGAACCCGTGGAATCGGAGTGATACATCCCGCTTTCCACCTATTGTGGCTTGCTCAATATTTTGCAGCTCAATCCGATCACCAGCTTTCGACGATAGGATGTATAGGCGATATTTATTTCCGGGAATAGCCCTTCTGTTTTTAAGCGTAGCGCTATCCGCATGTGATCCTATTTCAGATCAACCCGAGCTATATGAGGATGATGCAATACTCATTGGTGTTGCCCTTCCCGTAACAGGTACGCTGGGCGGTGCGGGTCAATCTGTTACCCGTGGTATCCATTTGGCGATGAATGAGAGAGCGGCCTACGAGAGGATGATAAACTCGTTAAGGCGGCTAACGATTGCACTGGCATTCATGGATACAGAGAGTACTGCCGCTGGTGCTACGCAGGCTTATCATGGTCTCATCGGGTTTGAGAATCTGCCAGTAGTTATAGGTCCAATAAGCTCCACTGCGACAGAGGCTTTGATCCCCGTGTTAAATAAAAACAATATTGTTTCGGTCGGTCCGACCTCAACCAAGACAGGCCTTTCGGTTCAAAGCAGTTACCTTTTTCGCTCCTCCCTCACTGGGAATCGTATCATTCCACCTGGGGTCCGCACTGCCAAAGAGAATCTTGGGTTTAGGAACGTTGCGACCTTGCACAATGCAGGGGATGCTTTTTCGGTGTCTAGCAATGAGGTCATAACCGAAGAATTGAGATCCCACAGCGATGTATCCATTGTCATAGAAGCGTCATATTCTCGTCCACCTGGCACTGCGATCAGCGAAGCTGATATTGCTGGGCCACTGGATGCCATATTGTCAACTACTCCTGCGGTTGATGCAATCTTTCTGTCTGGATTGCCGGAGGATCAAATAACGATCTTGCCTGCTGCGCATCGGAGGGGCAACAGTGCGCCGTTTATCGCCAACTATCTTTCGATATTAGAGGTTAAAACCATTAACGAAATAGAGCCCGGAGCCGCAGAGGGTGCGGTGACCTTTCACATCTGGCTGGCTAGTTCGTCGAACGGTCAAAGCCAAGCGTTTGTGCGTAACTACACGCAGGCTTATGGTGTCACTCCGGATGACTGGGCCGCGAGAGGATATGCTTCTGCCACGATTCTTCTAGAGACGCTCCATCGCACGTCCGAGTACGATTCCAATTCGATCAGAGAGGCACTAGCTGGGATTGATAACTTTCCAACTATTTTTGGGTCTTTCTCATTCAACGACGACGGGGATGCGGTTTACGATCCTACGATTGCCGTTGTTAGAGACAATGAATTTGTGCCTTGGCCTGTCGTGGCGAATAGTAGAGATCACTTGATTCCAAAGAATTTACATGCTCTCTTGCTAAAATTCCAACGGAACTATTATTACGATAAGGTATCCGTTTATAATCTTGTGCACGGCTTTGTTGTTAACGGTTGGTGCATGTGATTCGTTAACAAGTAATACTGAACCTGCCGAGATTGTCGTTGGTATTGCAGCACCGTTAACGGGTTCATTAAGTCGAACCGGTCAGGATCTGCACATCGCTCCTGATCCATGCCGGATACCCCGAGTTACGCCAGAAAATCCCTTGGCTTAACCATAAAACCCTGCGGGTTGAGTTCTCCAAACGATATTGTCATAAGCATAAATCCTCCCCGGTAATTCAGGCTAGACATGGGTCGTCAATCATTAGAAGCACATTTAATTAGTATACAGTCTGTATTATTTCCCATTTTTCGAGAATTTATGTAGTTGTAGTATACTATTTATATTCTGACTGACAGCAAAGTTTACCTAAAGGCCAAATCAGGCGGGCAACTGGGTCCTCGTACTTGATCTAAAAAGCGATCTCGCTTAACGACTTGAATTCACATGGCTACCACTGAACCGGTTCAGGCCGTTGCGCTTTCCTTGGCCACAGGAACACGAAACAGATTCAATTAGTATATTGAGTATGTATTATTTTCCATTTTTTGCGAATTTATGTAGTTACTGTGTACTACTGATGATATGATTGGACAACTGAGTTTACCCAAAGGCCGAATGAGGCTGGCCACTGTATTGAGGACCACAGGCGATATTGTTCGCACTGACGATGTGGAGCGATTCCTCAAGGTCAATCGATCCACTGCTTCCAAGCTCCTTTCTAGGTGGGCCAGTCAGGGTTATCTGCGGCGTGTTGGTCCAGGAATCTATGCTGCAGCAGAACTAGGCTCTATGGACCTAGAACAGGTGCTGGATCATCCTTGGATGATCGTCCCAGCATTATTCGATCCAGCATATATCGGTGGTCGGACAGCTACTGAATACTGGGGACTTACAGAACAGATCTTCCTCGACACGGTCGTATTCACGGGGCGACCTGTGCGATCAAGATATCAAAGCCGCTTAGGCCTCAGATATACTGTAAAGCATATTCATCCAGATAAAATTTTTGGTCTCGATCCAATGTGGTTCCAAAATATCAAAACCGCAGTTTCGGATGTGCCTCGAACTATTTTGGACCTCCTAGATGAGCCCGCATTCGGAGGTGGAATACAGCATGTGGCAGACTGCTTTACAGAATACGTGCGTCATGAATACAGGCAGGATGAAAAGCTGATTTCCTACGCAGAGCGTCTGGGGAATGGGGCCATATTCAAACGACTGGGCTTCCTGGCAGAACGTGAATCAGACTGTACCGATCTCATTGACGCTTGCAGGCAGAGGATGACAAAAGGCAACGCAAAACTTGACCCGTCAATATCATGCCCTCGCCTGGTGACGAGATGGCGTCTTTGGGTTCCTGAGATGGATTTAATACCGGCAGATGATTACTAAAGAAGAGATAGGACAAGTTGCGCTTGTGCGCGGATTGGGTCCTCATGTAGTTGAGAAAGATTATTTGCTCGGTTGGGTTCTGGCGGCATCTACCAGTATGTTTCTCTCAAAAACAATTGGATCTTCAAGGGGGTACCAGCTTCAAGTAATGTCATTTCGAAACCTATCGGTTCTCCGAGGACCTTGATTTTACGATTGTAGAGCCATCTCATCTCAACCGTGATTTTCTCATTGAAACATTCAGCGAAATCAGCGAATGGCTCTTTCATCAAGCCGGTCTTGAAATTCCGACAGAACTGCTAAGCTTTGAGATTTTTACAAATCCGCGTGGTTCGAAGTCTTGTCAAGGCAAAATAGGTTATCGTGGTCCCATAAGCCCTCGCTTTGGATTCCGCTCACTTCCACGCCTCAAGATTGACCTAACATTCGATGAGGTTGTTTTGCTGCCACCGGTTGAACGTACGATCTGTCATGATTACAGCGATGATCCACAAAAGGGAATTTCTACCCGCTGCTATACTCCCGAAGAGGCTTTTGCCGAAAAAATCTGCGCTTTAGGACAACGTGCCAGACCACGCGATCTATACGATGTCATCAATCTCCTTCGCAACGATGAAGAACAGCCCAATCTATCTGTTCTAAATGATTTGCTTCAGAAAAAATGTGCTCACCATGGCAGTCCGGTTCCAACACTCGTTGATGTACAGATAAAAAGAAAGAGTCTTGAAGATCCGTGGGGCTCGATGCTGAGTCATCAACTTCAAAAGCTTCCCCCATTCGAGTTTTATTTCAATGCATTGCCTGAATTTTTTGACTGGCTTGAAATCGGTACTCTACCCTCATTGTCTCCCATAGATCAGATGGCAGCGGGTGAAGTGGTAGTCAGAGAACCTACAATGAACTTGCCGGTCAAGCTTAATACACAGATATACCTGGAAACTATCCGTTTTGCGGCAGTGAACTACCTGTATGTCGACCTCCAGTATAAACAATCCACCCATCGCATTGAGCCATATTCATTACGCCGTACAAAAGATGGCGATCTTGTGCTACACGCCTTCAGGGTTACTGACGGGGAGCAATGCAGATATCAGATTGACCAAATCCATGGGGCGACTGCCGCTCAGCAGAATTTTGTTCCTCGTTACTTAGTTGAGCTGCGATCAATAATCCGACCGCTATGAGGTAGAGTTACTGGGGATGGGATTTCCTGTGGGGTATATGTAGGAGGATGGATCAGGCGCGGACCCACCGGAGTGATTGGCACGAACAAGCCGGATGCTCAGGAAACCGTTCGGTGCATGTTGGAAGATATGGAAGCCGGTCGCTGTTTCAATCCCGGGCACACAGATCCTGAATCCGTTGATCGCCGCTGGAGAATCGGTGTGGAAGTGTGTTTCGGTGGGATGATTGGGTAGAGCTGGATCGCCTGGAAACTTCTGCTGGTGATGCCCTGGGGCGTCTCCGGGTGAAATTTACCTCGACTAAAGTATGTTGAAGGCACTTCGGTGTTGATGGGAGAGGCTTCCCGGTGATTGGCTCAGACTTTCTGGTCGGTCCGACTGTCCGACACATTCAGGAGAACAGATGAGCACAAAAGCATATCCGAAA
>LXNI01001177.1_pt1 | contig 24476 bp, 20 predicted proteins | sample 809091 | NCBI WGS metagenome assembly LXNI01 (sample SAMN04870527, study PRJNA318959) | sponge metagenome | biome: 01000161; feature: marine sponge reef; material: water | host: Sarcotragus foetidus | place: Greece: Milos, Mediterranean Sea | collected 2013-05-29 | depth 5-7 m | reverse complement strand
ATCGACCACATCTGGACGCAGGGGTCGGCGGGCGGAGCCTGGCGGCCGCCTGGACGGGGCTCATGCAGGGCCCGCTCCCGGCCGGCTTTGACGCCGAGGGCGCGGGGGAGGCCGCAGGGGAGCCGCTGCGGTGCAGGTGCGTAACACCTTCGACAGAACTGTTCACGACTACCGGGCCGCCCCAACCGACTGCCCGGGCGCGCTGATGAGCGTGGCGATCGACACCAGCGGACCAGGTACAAAGGTACCTCTTGGTTTGCCCCGGGAGGAAGGTCGAAGGGGTACAAACGAACCTAGGCAAAGGGAGGGACAGGGGGCTACTTTGCGAAGGCTCACAGGCCCCACGGACGTGCTGCCTGCACAACGGGCGTGAACGAGCCGCTACATGAATAAAGTTGCTTCGACGGCGGTGTCTGGTTCCGCTATTGCCTTGCTTGTGGTGAGCGTTGCCCTCACTGCGGCCTGCGGTGGCGCTGGCGAGGGCGCCGAGGACACCCCCGCGCCGCAGCCCCCGGAGACCGCCGCCCCCGCCACGGAGACCCCCACCGCCGCCTCGACCACCTCCCCCCCAGCGACCACCAGTACCCCCGAGCCAGCGGACCCCTCAACCACCACACCGGAGCCAGCTGCCACCGCCACCCCCACCGCCCAACCCGATGGCGCCCCGGCCACGGAGCGCCCCCCGAAGCCCGATACGTCCGGCGGCGCTGAACGCGGTCCCTACTCGGGAGAGCCCGAGACGCGCACGGGCAAGCCCTCCCCCACTCCTGACCCCGCTACCGGCGCGACCGGGAAACGCGATGGAGGCGCGTCCGGCTCCTCGCAAGGCCGGGAGTACACCTGGCGCGACGGCGATCGCGTCCGGCGCATCACCCTCGACTCCGGCCTGGTCGTCCAGCCCAGTTCCCAGAACACGGCGGACGACATCGTCACGCGCGACGACGGGGAGAGCAGCATCGTTGAGCGGCAGGCCTGGCACGCGTCGAGCGACGCGCAACCCGTCTTCCGCTCTCCAGGGGGCCAGCTCATGACGCTCCCCGGCGGCGTCCTCCTCGTGCTTGCCGACTCCTGGGACCAGGCGAGGGTGAATCGATTCTTCTCCGAGAACGGCATCTCCAGCAGTGCTGTGGAGAGGCAGGATTGGGCCATCAACGCGTTCTTCATCCAGACCAAGCCCGGAATGCCTTCCCTCAACCTCGCCAACCAGCTCGCCGTCCTTGAGGGCGTGGAAATTTCCAGCCCCAACTGGCAGACGGAAGTCTCCCTGCGGTGAGGTGGATTCCCCTGTTTGCGGGACTGGCCGTGCTTGGTCTGGTCGTGGGCGCGGGCCATCTGGACGCGCAGAGCACCCTCGGGGCGCCTGCGATTGCCTCCGTCGGCCCCGGGACCGGGATGCTCACCATCCTCTGGAACGCACCTTCCGATAACGGCGGCTCGACCATCACCGCCTACGACGTCCGCCACATCCCCACTGCCGACGACGAGACCGATGACGACAACTGGACCGTCATCGACGACGTCTGGGTCACCGGCGGTAACGCCCTCTCCTACCAGGTGCTCGACCTGGAGGACGGTGTCGGGTTCGACGTGCAGGTGCGTGCCGTCAACGCCAACGGCGATGGCCCCTGGTCCTCCACCTCTACAGGCACGACCATCGACCACGGTGGCACCACCGCCACCGCCACCGACCTCGCCTTCGGCTCGTCCATCGCCGGACGTCTGACCCCGGCCACCGACGAGGACGTGTTCGAGATCACCGTCGCCGCCGATGGCGAGGTCTGGGTCTACGCGACCGGCCTGCTCGACACGGTCGGCGAACTCCTGAACTCCGGCGGCGCCGTCCTCGAAGAGGCCGACGACGGAACCCACCTGGACGGCCCCTTCGGCTTCGAGTTCCGCGAGACGCTGACGGCTGGCACCTACTACCTCCGCGTCTCCAGTTACGAGGATCGCGAGGCGGGTGCTTACCGCATCCACGCCCAGACCTTTACCGATCCCGGCGACACCTTCGAAACGGCGACTGACATCACCCTCGACTCCGCCACGCCCGGCCGTATCGACTCTGCTGGCGATGAGGACTACTTCAAGCTTGTCCTGACTGCCGCCAGGAACGTCTGGGTGATGGCCTACGGCACGCTGGACAGTGACGAGGATGAGGTCCTCGACACCGAGGGGGTCCTGTTCGGCGCCACCCGGAACCGGCTCCAGTACGCCGACGACAGCGAGTTCGTCGGCAACGAAGAGGGCTTCATGTTCCGGCGCTCGTTCGCCGCCGGAACCTACTACATCAAGGTCAATGGTTTTTTCACGAGGGATGTCGGCCCCTACACCCTGCACGTCCGCACAGCCACCGAGCCGGGCGCCACAACCGCCACCGCCACGCCGCTCACCCTCCGCATCCCCGAGACCGGCCGCATCACCTCAACCAGCGATCGCGACCACTTCAGCCTCACCCTGACCGAGGACCTCTACGTCTACATCTACGCCCTGTCCTTCGGAAGCGCCCTCCCGCTCACCCCGACGTTCCTGGATGACCAGAACAATGAGGTCCCCATGCACGTCATCCCTAATGCCAACTGGAGTGAACAGGGGCTGTCCAAGGTCAGCTTCTCGGCCTGGGGCAGGCTCGCTGCCGGCACGTACCACATTCGCATCGCAGGCAGCTCCGGGAGCTATCTGCTCGACCCGCTCCTCTCGACCTATAACCGCATGCTTGAGGATTGCACGGCCATCACCACCCCCCAGAGCGACCCCTGGTACGGCTGCCAGTGGCACCTCAATAACACGGACGAGTTTGACGACAGCGCCGGCGAGGACATCAACGTCGAGAGCGTCTGGACCGGCGGCAACATGGGCTCCGGCATCAACGTGGCGATCGTCGATGACGGCCTCGAGCCCGACCACGTCGACCTCGTCGACAACGTCGTCGCGGCCCGCAACCACGACTTCACCGGCCAGGGCGGCGTCTACGACCCCCTCGAGTCCCACGGCACGGCCGTGGCTGGCCTCGTCGCCGCTCGCGACAACGACATCGGCGTGCGGGGGGTGGCGCCTCGGGCGGGCATCTTCGCCTACAACGTCATCGCCCGCGGCAGCTCCGTCTCGCGAAACGAGGCCAGCGCCATGTTCAAGAGCGAGGATGCCGACGTCACTGCCGTCTCCAACAACAGCTGGGGATACGTGCCGAGCGGACTTCCGGACTCCCCCTTTTCGACCTGGGAACGAGCCGTCACACGTGGCGTGAACGAGGGCTACGGCGGCAAGGGAATCGTGTACGTGCTGGCCGCTGGAAACGGCCACGGGGACGCCGACAACTCCAACCTCGACGGACGCGCAAACTACTACGCCGTCGTCGCCGCCTGCGCCGTCGCCTACGACGACAGGCGCAGCGACTTCTCCGAGCTGGGCGCCAACCTCTGGGTTTGCGCCCCCTCCAACAGCGGCCGGGGGTTGCAGGGAATCACGACGACCCACATCCCCGACCGCTACCGCGACAACTTCGGCGGCACCTCCGCCGCCGCCCCCATCGTCTCCGGCGTCGTCGCCCTCATGCGCGCCGCCAACGCCGACCTCACCTGGCGCGACGTTAAGCTCATCCTCGCTGCCTCCGCCCGCAAGAACGACGCCGCCAACGCCGGCTGGGACGAGGGCGCCCTCAAGTACGGCTCCACCACCGACCGCTACGACTTCAACCACGAGTACGGCTTCGGCATGGTCGATGCCGCCGCCGCCGTCGCCCTCGCCGACGGCTGGACCAACGTCCCCGCCATGCGCACCAGCGGGGCCAGCTCGGGCCAGCTCGGGGATGGCAACTTCCCCGGCCTCTTCCTTCCCGATGTTGATGGCGTCACCACGACGACGATCAGCAGCACGCTCAGCTTCGACAACTACGTGTCGTTCATCGAGTTCGTCGAGATCGAGATCGAATTCCGCCACGACTACTTCCGCGACCTCCGCATTGAACTCGAGTCCCCGAGCGGCGAGATATCCACGCTGTCGGTGCCGGCCCTCGCTCTGGGCCAGGAGCACTTCTATGGCTCCCACCGCTTTGGATCGGCCAGGCACCTCGGCGAGAGCGCCGAGGGAACCTGGACCCTGAAGATCACCGACGAGCAGTCCGGGGACAGCGGCAGGCTCATGTCCTGGCGGCTCAAGTTCTACGGCCACGGCCAGAACCCCGGCTACGTCGACATCGAGGAAGCGAGGAGCGGCCCAGGTGCCGCGACACTGACCTGGAAGGAAACCGCCGAGATCGGCGGGTCCGCCGTTACCTCCTACGCCCTTCGCTACCGGAAGCTTCAAGACCCTGACTGGACCGAGGTCACGAACGTCGGAACCCTCGACGACCGTACGTACACGCTCACCGGGCTGGATGGCACTGTGGATGGCGTCAATGTGGGGTACATGATCCAGATCCGGGCCGTCAACGATGCCGGGGCCGGGCCCTGGTCGGCCACCTCCATTGTGCAGCCGTGGAGAGTCGCGCCCGATGCTCCCCAGTCCGTCCGGACAGCCGCCCGCAACCAGGCGCTCGCCGTCTCCTGGCAGGAGCACTGGTACACCGGGGCCGGGCCTGTCGTGGACTACCACATCCGCTCCATCGAAGCGGACGCCACGGACAAGTCCGACAGCGAGTGGACGACCGTCAATGGGGCCTGGCAGACGGGCGGGGGCGAGCATCGTTACGTCATTACCGGGCTTGAAAACGGTACGGCCTACGAGGTGCAGGTCCGCGCGGAGAACTACCGCGAGCCAAGCAAGTGGTCGAGCGTCGCGCGCGGGACGCCCGCGAACATCAACGGCCCGGCCGAGTTCCCCACCAACGAGGGCGGCCGGCGCAGCATCCCTGAGAACACCCCCGCCGGTGTAAACATCGGCGACCCTATTGCCGCCCGCGACGACGAAGGCGACACCCGCACGTATGCCCTGACCAGCGGCGCCGCCAACTTCGACATCGTCTCGACGAGCGGGCAGCTTCAGACGAAGGTCGCCCTGGACCGCGAGCGCACCTCGAGCTACTTGGTCACGGTCGCCGTCCACGACGGGAAGGCCAGCGATGGCACGGAGAGCACAGCCACCGACGACACCATCCGCGTTGCCATCAACGTCGAGGACGTGGACGAGCCGCCGCTGGTCACCGGCACGGCGACACCCTCCGTCCGGGAGAACGCAACAGCCGTCGCTACCTACCGCGCCAGCGACCCCGAGGGCGCGACCACCACCTTCTCCTGGTCGCTCGCCGGAGACGACGCCGGCGCCTTCGCGATCAGCAGCAGCGGCGTGCTGACGTTCGACCCCGCCCCCAACTACGAAGCGCCGACCGACACCGGCGGCGACAACACCTACAACGTCACCGTCCGGGCGACCGACGACAGCGCCACCGACCCCGACGCCATTACCGGCGAGTTCGAGGTCGCGGTCACGGTTGCAGATGTCGATGAGCCGCCGGTGATCCGCGGCACAACCAGTTACACCATCGCGGAGAACAGCGCGAGAGGCGTCGGCAGCTACACCGCGACGGACCCGGAGGGGGCGAGCACCACCTGGCTGAGCCTGACCGGCGCGGATGCCGGGCACTTCATGCTCGACGAGTTCGGCGCGCTGAGCTTCGTCGAGACGCCCGACTACGACCGCGCCACGAACGGCAACCATGCTCCCGAGTACCGGGTAACCATCCGCGCCTCAGACGAGGGCAACCGCATCGGCAGCTACCCGGTGACCATCACCCTCACGCCCGTCGCCGAGGGTCCGCTGATCGAGGGCGATCCCGTCATCGACGTCAACGAGGGCCATACGGGCACGCTCGAAACGTACACGAAGCGCGACCCGGAGGATTCCGCTACGAACTGGGGCGCGGTCGGCAGCCCGACCGCACTGAGCGGCGCCGACGCGGACGCGTTCGACTTCAACCAGTCGACCGGCAGGCTGACGTTCTCGAGTCCGCCGGACTACGAGGATGGCGGCGGCTCCTACCAGGTCATGGTCAACGCCAACGACGGGGTGCTGAACGGTAGCCTCGACGTCACCGTCAACGTCGCCAACCTCGATGAACGCGCCGACCAGCCGGTACAGCTCGGCGCGCGGCGAGGCGTCATCAACGTTGCGCTCACGGCGACCCTGACAGACCCCGACAACGTGGTCAGCGCGACGTGGCAGTGGCAGCGCTCGACGAGCCGCACGAGCGGCTGGGCGAACATCGCCAACACTAACGCGAGCAGCTACACGCCGACCGCCGCCGACCGCGACCAGTACCTGCGCGCGACCGTCAGCTACGAGGACGGCCACAGCCCCGGCAAGAGCGCCGACGCCGTCACGGAGCGCACGACCGTGAACGAGCGCACCTCGAACACCGCCCCGATGCTGCCGGACAGCGTCGAGGACATCGAGATCCCGGAGGACACCCCGGAGCACCGCAATGTCGGCGCCGCGATCCTGGCGACCGACGATGAGGGGGACGAGCCCGTGTACACGCTGAGCGGCTCCTCGGACTTCGTGATCGGCCGCACGACGGGCCAGATCCAGGTCGCCGAGGACGTCACGTTCGACTACGACCAGGGCCAGCGCAGCTACGCCCTCACCGTCACCGCCGACGACGGCTTCGGCGGCACCGATACCGTCGATGTCACCGTCAACATCGAGGACGTGAACGAGGCGCCGGTCGCCGCCGGTGAGGCCCCCAGCGTCGCCGAGGACGGCACGATCGAGATCGACGTGCTCGCCAATGACACCGATCCCGAGAACGACACCCTGTCCCTGGTCAGCACGCTGCCGAGCAGTCCGCGCTGGGGGACCGCCACCGTCGACACCACCACCAACCGCATCACCTACACGCCGCGGGCGAACTACCACGGGGCGGACAGCTTTAGCTACCGCGTCCAGGACGACGGCAGTCCGCGCCTCTCGAGCACCGCCATCGTCTCCATCACCGTCGACCCGGTGAACGACGCCCCCGAGTTCGCGTCCCCGACAGCGGAGCGCAGCGTCGCCGAGAGCGCTGAGGAAGATGACAACGTCGGGGCTCCGGTGACCGCGACGGACATCGACGGCGACGACCTCACGTACAGCCTCTCCGGTCCGGACGCCTTCGCTTTCGCCATCGCCCGCGACTCTGGCCGGATCGCCGTCGCCGCCGGGGTTACCTTCGACATCGCCACCCAGGACACCTACGCGGTCACCGTCACCGCCGACGACGGCAACGGCGGACGGGCGAGCGTCGACGTGACCATCACCATCACGACCGGGCCGGCTGCTTCGGTCATCTTCACGGGCGGCGGCGGCGACGGCGGTGGTGGTGGTGGGTCCAGCGGGCCCACCCCGAGCACGGTCGACTTCGAGTGGACCGTGAAGCGGGACATCGAAGCCCTGGACGCCCGCAACGACACACCCACCGGGATGTGGTCCGACGGCGCGACCCGCTGGCTGGTCGACAACCCCGACGGCGCCGGCGACGCCGTCTACGCCTACAACGCAAGGACCGGCGAGCGCCTGGCGGAGCGTGAGTTCGCGCTCGGCGAGCAAAACCGCGCGCCCCGCGGCATCTGGTCCAACGGCGAGGGCATCGCCTGGATCAGCGACAGCGGACGCGACCGCCTCTTTGCCTACAGCCTTGCTGCCGGAGGGCGCCTCGAAGACCGCGACATCGACCTTGCCGAGAGGAACAGCGACCCGCGCGGCATCTGGTCCGATGGCGCCACGATGTGGGTGCTCAACCGCAACCCCTCGCTCTTCGCCTACGACCTTGCGAGCGGTGACCTGCTCGGTGAGTACGCCCTCGACTCACGCAACGGCGACCCGTACGGCATCTGGTCCGACGGTGTGACCGTCTGGATATCGGATCACGGAGAGAAAGACCTGCTCGCCTATCGGCTGCCCACCCGCCAGGAGCCGGAAGCGGGCGAAGAGGCCCCGCCCCTTGAGCGGCTCAGGGACGAGGACTTCACGCAGCTTTCGACGGCCAGCAACAACAGCCCCCGCGGCATCTGGTCCGACGGCGATGTCATGTACGTCGCCGACGAAAGCGATGACCGCGTCTACAGCTACAACATGCCCGATGCGATCGACGCCCGCCTCGCCTCGCTCACCCTCAGCGGCGTCGACATCGGGGAGTTCGACCCGGGCCAGACCGAGTACGAGGGCGTCATCGCCGAGGGCGTCGCGGAGACCATGGTTGCGGCCGGGGCGATGCAGCGCCGCACGGACGTCGTCATCGACCCGCCCGACGCCGACGGCGACGACACGAACGGCCATCAGGTGTCCCTGCAGGGTGTCGACATGATTGCCGTCACGGTCACCTCGGCGGATGGCAGCCGCACGAGGGTCTACCGCGTGACGTTCGAGCTTCCCGTGGAGGTGATCGAGTTGGAGTCAGGGTTCAACGCGATCGAGTGGACCGGCCCCGATGGCGCCCCCCTCTCCGATGCCCTTGGCGACATTCGCGACCAGGTAACCGTCGTCTACGCCTGGGATGAGGCGGCCTCCACCTGGCTGGCCTTCTTCCCCTCCCTGCAGGGCGTGCCCGGCATCAACACTCTCGACCGCCTCACCACCGGCGCTACCTACTGGGTCGCGGTTGCCGAGGTGGTTACCTGGACCGTTGAGCTGAGCGCACCCCCGAACGAGTTGTCCGTACAGCCCCCTGCGGGAAGCTAACTCCCGGATCGAACCCGACGGCCGCACGACGGCCGCTCCGCGAGGAGGATCGATGAGCGACGCAGACGCCGAGCTGCGACGAAATGCCGAGGCCACGGACCGCCTGCGCGCCCTCGTCGAGCGCCTCGACGAAGCGGACCTGGAACGCTCGCTGGGCGGCGGCTGGACGGTCGCGTTCGCCCTCGCGCACCTGGCCTTCTGGGACGCCCGCCAGCACTTTGCCCTCCAGGTCTATGCCTGCGGCGACGGATTCCCTTCGGAAGACAAGGCTGTGAACGACACCCTGGAAGCCCTCGCGTCCATCATCCGCCACGCCAAGGTCGGGCCCGAAGCCGTCCGCGCCGCGGCACTCGTCGATGCCACCCTGGCAGGTCTGTCGGCTGCCCAGCGCGACGCGCTCGTCGCCGACGGAGTCGGCTTTGCGGTCGAACGCTGGCGGCATCGCTACGACCACATCGCCCAGATCGAAGCCGTTCTTTCCTGAAGCGACTCAGGTAGCTCCCGCCCGCCGAGCGGCTGCCAGCATTCGATGCCACAATCCCACCTGTGCGGCGTCACCCCGACGCCCCGCCACCCCGACCACACCGAGGACGAAGCATGAGTGACATCCGTATCGAGTCAGACACCATGGGAACCGTCGAGGTCCCCGCCGACCGCTACTGGGGCGCCCAGACCCAGCGGTCCCTGCAAAACTTCAGGATCGGCGGCGAGCGCATGCCCCGCCCCATCCTCCGTGCCCTCGGCATCGTCAAGCACGCCTCCGCCACTGCCAACGAGAAGCTGGGCAAGCTCGATGCCGAACTCGCCGGCTCCATCCGCTCCGCCGGCCAGCAGGTGATTGACGGCGAGCTCGACGACCACTTCCCCCTCGTCGTCTGGCAGACGGGCTCGGGCACCCAGTCCAACATGAACGCCAACGAGGTCATCTCCAACCGCGCTATCGAGCTCCTCGGCGGCGAGATCGGCTCCAAGTCCCCTGTCCACCCCAACGACCACGTCAACATGTCCCAGTCCTCCAACGATGTCTTCCCCGGCGCCATGGCCGTCGCCACCGCCGAGCAGACCGTCCACCACCTCATCCCCGGCCTCCGCCACCTCCACGATGCCCTCCAGGCGAAGGCCGATGCCTGGTCCGAGGTCGTCAAGATTGGCCGCACCCACTTCATGGACGCCGTCCCCCTCACCCTTGGCCAGGAGTTCAGCGGCTACGTCCAGCAGGTCGCCTACGGCATCGCCCGCGCCGAGCAGACCCTCCCCCGTCTCTACGAGCTGGCCCTCGGCGGCACCGCCGTCGGCACCGGCATCAACTCGCACCCCGAGTACGCCGAGCGCGTCGCCGGCGAGATCGCCGGCCTCACCGGCCTCCCATTCGTCACCGCCCCGAACAAGTTCGAGGCGCTCGCCGCCCACGACGCCCAGGTCGAGCTGGCCGGCGTCCTCAACACCATCGCCGTCTCGCTCATGAAGATCGGCAACGACGTGCGCATGCTCGGCTCCGGCCCCCGCGCCGGCCTCGGCGAGCTCAGCCTTCCCGCCAACGAGCCCGGCTCCTCGATCATGCCCGGCAAGGTCAACCCCACGCAGTCGGAAGCGCTCACGATGGTCTGCGCCCAGGTCATGGGCAATGCCGTCTCCGTCTCCGTCGCCGGGGCCACCGGCCACTTCGAGCTCAACGTCTTCAAGCCGGTGATCGCCTTCAACAACCTCCAGAGCATCAAGCTGCTCGGCGATGCCGCCGTCTCCTTCACCGACAACTGCATCGCCGGCGCCGAGCCCAACCTGGAGCGGGTCGATGAGTTGATGCGCTCCTCCCTCATGCTCGTGACCGCCCTCAACCCCCACATCGGCTACGACAACGCCGCCGCTATCGCCAAGAAGGCCCACGCCGACAACAGCACCCTGCTCGAAGCCGGCCTCGCGCTCGGCCTCTTCACCGAGGAGCAGTTCGCCGAGTGGGTCCGCCCCGAGGAGATGACCCGCCCCTGAGGCGGGCCTTCGCAGACGTGACGTCTCTCCCCCGAGCGCTGCTGCTGGACCTCGACGACACGATCCTCGACGCCCACCGCAACCCCGACGAGGCCTGGGTCCGCGTCTGCCGGGAGTTCGCCGGACGGGTCGGCGCCCCCTCGCCCGAAGCCCTTCACGCCGCTGTCCTCGAGTCGCGCGACTGGATATGGGGCGATCCCGAGCGCTCGCGCCGAGCCCGCCTCAACATGACGGGGACACGTCGAGAAATCGTGCGGCGGGCGCTTTGCCGCCTGGAGGTCTCCTACTCGCCGGCCGCGGAGGCAATGGCTGACCGCTTCACGGCCCTCCGCCATGAGGCGATACGGCTCTTCCCGGACGCCACGGATACGCTCCGGCGTCTGAAGGACGCAGGCGTCCGTCTGGGGCTGCTCACCAACGGGAACGCTGCCTCCCAGCGCGGCAAGATCGCCCGCTTCGGCCTCGAACCCTTCTTCGATCACATCCAGATCGAGGAGGAGTTCGGGGTTGGAAAGCCGGATGTCCGCGCCTTCCGCAACGCCCTCGCCGCGCTCGAAGCCGGGCCCGCCGAAGCCTGGATGGTGGGCGACAATCTCGAAGCCGACATCCTCGGCGCGCAGCAGGTCGGCATTCACGCCGTCTGGATGGATGCCGGCGAAGCGGGCCTCCCCGAGGGCTCAACCATCCGCCCCGACAGGATCGTCCACTCCCTGTCCGAGCTGTTGAGCTGACGCCTTGGGGTCTCAGCCGCGGGATTCGCCCTCTGCGGCTGGGATGGGGTTCTCGGCGAGCCAGACGACAACGGTGGCGACGTTCGCCGTGGACCGCTTTGGGCAGAGGCATCGCTTGAGCGATCATAGGTACACGGGAGCGCCATTGAGAACGATCGAGTTCGGCTATATCCACGCCTTCCGGGGCGCCTTCCTCAAGGGCCTCCGCGAAGGCCGCGACCTCGATACGTTCCTCATGGGGCTCGCCACGGGCGTTCCCACCGCCGCCGTTGTCGCCTGGGTCGCCAACTCCCGCGGCGATGAGGCCATCTTCACCTACCTCTGCGTGGGCGTGGTCCTGTTCGGCGTCTGGAACGGCGCCGCCTTCCGCACCGGCTTCTCCCTCCAGACGGAGTTCTTCGTGGGCACCCTCGGCCCCAGCCTCCTTACCCGCACCCCCCTCTTCGTCATCCTCGCCGGACGCGTCGCCTCCGACCTCGTTTTGGGATTGGTCGCCGCCGTTGGTGGCGTCCTCACCATCGTCGCCATCGCCGACGTGCCCCTGCGCGTCGAGAGCGTGCCCCTGTTCGCCCTCTCGGCCGCCTTCGGCTACGTGACCCTGCTCTGCCTCGGCCTCGTCCTCTCGCCGCTGATGGTCCTCTCGCGGGAGCGGAGCGGCTTCACCAACGCCGTCCGCCCCTTCGCCGCCGTCATCAGCGGCTTCACCTTCGCCGCCCCGGTGCTCCCCCTCGGTCTCGAGGTGTTCACCTGGTTCTGGCCGACCGCCTGGGCGATGCGCGCCGTCGACGGCTCCATCCGCGGAGCTGGCTCCGCGGAGATCGTCGGTCAGCTGGCTCTCGGCCTGCTCCTCATGGTCTTCTTCTTCGGGGTCGCCCAGGCCCTCCTCCGGCTCGTCGAACGGAAAGTCCGCCTCTCGGGCGATCTGGCGCTGTAGCGATGTTGAACGCCGTCCGCAGCTTCACCCTCCAGTCCTACCTCTCGTACCGGGGACTGTTCCTCTGGCTCACCCCCGTGAGCTATACCTCCAACATCCTCCTCCGCCCCGTCCTCGCCGTGATGATGTTCGGCTTCCTCGCCCAGTACGCCCTCGACGAAGAGACCGCCCGCGCCTACGCCGTCGGCCTGGCTGGCTACTCCGTGGGGCGCATCATCGCGGGCGGCGTGATGCAGTCCCTCTACCGCGACGCCGCCTTCGGAACCCTCGCCGCCGTCTACGCCTCGCCCGTGAACCGCGCCACGCTCTACTTCAGCCGCTGCATCCTGCACGTCCCCAACGCCGCCCTCGTCGCCTTGAGCGTGCTCGTGTCGGCCGCTCTCTTCCTCGGACTCGGATTCGAGCAGGTCGACTGGGGCGGCCTCATCGCCGCCTTCGCCGTCATGACGTTCTCGACGATGCTCTTCTCCCTCTTCGTCGCGACCCTCATCCTGCGTTCCGGCACAGGCTGGGCGAACTGGATCATCATCCTCGATGGCCTCCTCCTCAGCCTCACGGGCGTCATCATCCCCACCGCCGAACTCCCCGCCGTCCTCTTCGAGCTCGGCCAGATCCTGCCCGTCACGCACGGGCTCGATGGCCTCCGTATGGCCTTCGCCGGCGGCTCCGGCTACTGGCCCGACCTTGGTCGTGAGGCCGCCCTCGGCCTCGGCTACGGCATCGTCGGCCTGCTCCTCTTCCGTGTCGCCGAGTTCCAGGCCAAGCGCCGCGGCGTGCTCGCGAGGGTGGGGTAGGAGGGCGTGATGGACAGCGACTTCGCCATCGAGTGTGAGGACCTGCGGCGCGTGTTCCGCTCGCGCCGGCTCACCGGCCAGCGCGAGGAGGTCGTCGCCCTCGACTCGCTCAGCCTGCAGGTGCGCCCCGGCGAGGTCTACGGCGTACTCGGCCCGAACGGGGCGGGTAAGACGACCGCCATCCGCATCTTCTCCACCCTCCTCATCCCCACCGCCGGCTCCGCCCGCGTCATGGGCCACGATGTCGTCCGCGCTGCAGGGGACGTGCGCCGCCGCATTGGCCTCATCCTCGGCGGCGAGCGCGGCCTCTACGAGCGCCTCAGCGGTCGCCAGAACCTCGAATACTTCGCCTCGCTCTACCTCATGAACCCGAGGCAGGGAGCCGAGCGGGCCGCCGTCGTGCTGGAGGAGGTGGGGCTCACACACGCCCGCGACCGCAAGGTCGAGCAGTACTCGCGTGGCATGCGCCAGCGCCTCCACGTCGCCCGCGGCCTCCTCCCCGACCCGGACGTCATCTTCATGGACGAACCCACCATCGGCCTCGACCCCGAGGCCGCCCAGGACTTCCGCCGCCTCGTTCCCGAGCTGCGGGACCGCGGCAAGACGATCCTGCTCACCACCCACTACATGCTCGAAGCCGACCTCCTTTGCGAGCGCATCGCCGTCATCGACCACGGCCGGCTCGTCGCCCTCGACACGCCCGAGGGACTGAAGCAGCGCTTTGGCCAGGGGCAGGTCACCGAGGCCACCCTCCGCCACGCCGATCCCGACCTTGCCGAGCGCCTGCGCGCCCTGCGCGGCGTCAACGCGGTCGAGTCGGAGATGGAGGGGGCCGCCCAGCGCCTCCGCCTCTACTCCGATGTCGGTCGCGACATCGCCTCCGCCCTCCGCAACATGGCCGGCGCGGATACGATCCAGGGTGTCGTTACCCGCGAACCCACGCTGGAAGAGGCCTACCTCAGCCTGATCCGGGAGACCGCCGGAAACTGAGCCCCTGGCTGGACTGGCGCACCCGCCCGTGGGTCAATGGATCGCTCGGAGGTCCCGCATGGACGACACGAACGCCTCCACCTACGGCGACCGCATCGCCGAGGTCTACGACGAGATCCACGAACACCTGGGCGCGCCCGCGGTCGTCGACCCCATGGTCGACGTGCTCGCCGGCCTCGCCGGCGACGGCCCCGCTTTGGAACTCGGCATCGGCACCGGCCGCATCGCCCTGCCGCTCGCCGAGCGAGGCATCGAGGTCCATGGCCTCGATGCCTCCGAGGCCATGGTCGCGAAGCTGCGCGAGAAGCCCGGCGGTGCGGCGATCCCCGTCACCATCGGCGACTTCGAGGCGTTCGAGGTTGAGGGGCGTTACTCCCTCATCTATATCGTCTTCAACACCTTCTTCGGCCTCCCTTCGCAGGAGGCCCAGGTCAACTGCTTCCGCAACGTCGCCCGCCACCTCCACGACGGCGGGGTGTTCCTGGTTGAAGCCTTCGTCCCGGACATGACGCGCTTCGATCGTGGCCAGCGAATCTCGGCCGGCATCGTCGAGAACGACCGCCTCTCCATCAACCTCGACAGCCACGACATCGCTACCCAGACCGTAGCTTCTTCCCACCTCTACATAACGTCGGAAGGCGTCCGTATGTACCCCGTCAACAGCCGCTACGCCTGGCCTTCCGAGCTCGACCTCATGGCCCAACTCGCCGGCATGAAGCTCCTGGACCGCTGGGCCGACTGGCGCCGCAACCCCTTTACCTCCGCCAGCACCGGCCACGTCTCCGTCTACGAGCGCGCCTGAGGCACCGCCACGTCACTCGTCGCCAGGTGGCGTAAGGAACGTGCAGGCCGGTCCCGGTGAGCGGCTCATCCTGAGGTCCAGGGTCACCAGCGGGCAATCCAGCGCCTCCGCGAGCGCAACGTACCAGGCGTCGTAGCTGCTCAGGTTGTTGCGCAACTCCCAGATTCGCTCGGCAAAGGGCCCAAACTCGAACAGCGAGACGCTGCTCTCGGCTAATTCCCGGTGCGCACGGTTGGCTGCTCCAGCTGAGAGGTAACCGACTCGTTCCAGTCGCCGCAGGCTGTTGCTGGCTTCGGCAAGCACGACGTGCGGTGCAGCGAGCTGCTCTCCGGACACCGCTGCCGTCGCCCATCTTCCATCCTGGTCACGTTCTCCGAGGATCGCGACCAACGCAGAGGCGTCTATGACAATCGTCATGTTCGGTCGGCGTCGCGCGCTTCAAGAATCACTGATCGCGGGATGTGAGTGCCCGTGGCTTCGACCCGCTCCCGCACGCGGCGTAGCCATTCATCGACAGTGGGCTGTGATGCCATCCGCTCCAGTTCAGAGAGGAGGTACTCCTGCATCGACTGCCGGTTGCGAGCCGCACGCAGCGCCAGCGCATCGCGGACGTCCTCGGGCACGTTCCTGATGGTGATCTTCACGGTCATGCCGGCATTGTGCCAGCAGTGCCAGCAGTATGCCAGCGCTCCGCCTACTCCCCTGCCGCGTCCTCCCACGGTGCCCTGACCAGCTTCGGATGCCGCTCGACGATCTCCGCGCCCAGCGCATCCAGCTCCCCTTCCGACAACTCCGCCTGCGCCAACTCGAACAGATCGCGTTCCTCCCAGCGGATGTGGTCGTGCAGCGTGGACCCGAACTCCCGCAGCGCCTCCCGCCGATCGGCCCCGCTGGTCGCGTCCCGCATGCGCGCCACGAGCCCATACATCGACAGGTGCTCCCGGTGCAGCCGCTGGATCTGCGGGTCCTCGACCGCACGGTGGCGGACGAGCCGGGCGAGCAGGCACTCGCTCTCGGTGTGAAAGTGCGGCAGCAACCCCCGCGACCAGAACCGCAAGAGCTGCGAGTACAGCCGCTCGACTTCCCCGTCGCTGGCGCCCGGAAGCTCGCGCTCGATCCGCAGGGCGAACACCAGCCCGTGGTGATGCTCCTCCGAGAGCGGGGCCAGTCTCGGGTCTCGTCGCATGCGTCCCAGCATAGAGCGCCCTGCATCCCCAACGAGCCGCGCTGCTACCATCGGGCGGGCGCGCGGCTGCCATCGCGCCGCCCTTGGGAGGCCCCTCGTTCTTCAGCACCTGCCGGGAGTGCAGTACATCGCCCACCCCAGCCGCCTCTTCTACGGCTGGTGGATCGTTGGCGCGGGCATGGTGCTCAACGCTCTCATCGGCGCGCTTGTCATGCACGCCTACGGCGCCTACGTCGCCGTCTTCAAGACCGAGTTCGGCTGGAGCAGCACGATGCTCGCGCTCGGCTACTCCACCATCCAGGGTACGAACGGCGTCGTCGGCCCCGGACAGGGTTGGCTCACCGACCGTTTCGGCCCCCGCGCTGTCATCCGCGTCGGCCTCGTGATCCTGGCCGGGGGGCTGATGCTCTTCAGCCGCATATCCGAGCTGGGCCACCTCTTTCCGGTCCTCTTCGTTGTCGCTGTCGGGATGAGCCTGGGTGGCTTCCTCTCCGTGATGGTGGCCATCGTGAACTGGTTCGAGCGCTACCGTGCCACTGCCATCAGCTTCATCACCGGCGGGTTCGCCCTTGGCGGCGTGGTTGTCTACGTTGTCGTCCTCTCTATCGATACCTTTGGCTGGGAGAACACAGCCCTCGCCTCCGCGTTCGTCGTCCTTGGTTTCGGCCTGCCTGCCTCCCACCTCATCCGCCACCGACCCGAGGACTACGGCTACGTCATCGATGGCGATCCAGCCCCAGAACCCCGTCCCGCCTCCACCTCGGGCGCGGTTGCCGAGGTTCCCCACCACGCCGACGGCTTCACCGTCGGTGAAGCCCTGAGGACTCGCCAGTTCTGGTTCATCTCGCTCGGCCACGGCTCCGCTCTCCTCGTCGTCTCCGCGGTCATGGTCCACCTCATTACGCACCTCACCGAAAGCCTCGGGTACTCGTTCACCGAGGCCGGCGCCATCCAGAGCGTTATCCCCATCGCCATGGTGGTTGGCACGCTCGGGGGAGGGATCCTCGGAGACCGCGTGAACAAGCGCGCCCTCGGCGCCGGCGCGATGATCACTGCCGGCATCGCCATTCTCATCCTCGTCGTCTCCAACGCCCTCTGGATGATCTTTGTCTTCGCCCTCCTGCACGGACTTGCCTGGGGTGTCCGCGGCCCCGTCCTCCTCGCCCTCCGCGCCGACTACTTCGGCCCCCGAGACTTCGGCAAGATCATGGGCCTCTCCCAGCTCGTCATGACCTCCGGCATGATGACCGGCCCCCTCTTCGCCGGTCTCATGCGCGACTTCACCGGCGGGTTCGAGACGGGCTTCACGGTCGTTGCCGTCATCGCCCTCTTCGGCGCACTCCTGATCGTGTTCTCCCCCAAGCCAATCAGGCCCCTCGCCGCGGCCCGCTGAGCCGTACAATCGCGCCCCCTGGAGGCCCCATGACCAGCACCGATGGCCCCGACCCCGGCGTCGCCCAGTTCGCCGTCAGCGCCAGCGATATGCCCCGCGCCGCCCAGCTCTACGTCGACGTCATCGGCTGCCTCAAGGCGGGCGGCCTCCTCATCTGGGGGGATTTCCTCGCCACCCTCCAGAAGGTGCCCGACCCCGCCGCCGCCCTCTGGTGGCTCATCGACCGCCAAGACTTCGTCCAACTCGAGGTCTGGGGCTACACCCGCCCCGTCCCCCGTCCCCTCCCCCTCGACTGGCGCCCCAGCGACATCGGCTACACCCGTATGTCCTTCCACGTCGACGACTTTGACGCCGTCGTCGCCCGCATCCCCACCGTCGGCGCCTCCACCATCACCGACCCCCAGGGCCCCGCCGGCGACCGCCGCGTCTGCCTGCGCGACCAGGACGGCTTCATCATCGAGCTCATGGAGCGCGACCCCCTCACCGATGTGCGCCCCGCCCGCTGGCCCGAGGCTGGCTGCGCCATCCGCGCCGTCAGCCTCTCCGTCCCCGACCTCGACAAGGCCCGGCGCTTCTGGGTCGAGACCCTCTCCCTCGAAATCGTCGACCCCACCCTCCTCCACACCCCCGACATGGAGGCGCTCTGGGGCCTCCCCGGCGCGAAGAGCGAGACGCTCCTGCTGCGCGCCGGGGACCAGCTCATCGAGCTCCAGCAGTACTCCGACCCCGCCCCCCGACCCCGCCCCCTCGGCTACCTCCTCAGCGACGTCGGCATCCTCAACATCGCCCTTGGCTACCGCACCCGCCCGGCCTTCACCGAGGCCTTCACCCGTCTCATCGACAACGGCTACACGGCCAACGTCGAGCCCAACACGGAAGGCCCCTTCACCTCCTCCTACGTGAACGACGACCAGGGGTTCTCCCTCGAGATGTTCCACTGCGCCGAGGAGATCGACCAGTACCTCGGCTTCATGCCCGAAGGCACCTGGCGTTCCGCTACCGGACGCCCGCCCCGCTAGTTAGCTAGCCCTGGGTTGCTCATGGCTGGCTGTTCGCTCGTTCAGGTGAGTGCGAAGCCCGGCGGGAGAGAATCTCCTTGGCCCAGTCAGGCGTGCGAACGGCATCTTCGGGAAGTGCCAAAATCTCGCGTTGGATGTCCTCAGCCCATTTCTCATAGAAATCGATGAAGCGATCCCATGTGAGATCAATCTCGCTGGCAATTTCTGCGACTTCCGGCTTCCACAACAGAGCTATTTCTTCCAGATCATCGGACCGGTAGTGATAGAAGAATCGCAAGAATCCCAACACAACCCAGACAAAGGCCATCGCCGTGGAGGCCATTGTACGAGGGGCATGATGTCCTCCATAGGACAGTGCCTCAGCGTTGTCTCCCAGCGGATAGACGCTCGTGACGGAGGAGGCGGCGTTCGCGTGCGTCATCTTTGAGAGGTGCGAATACCACTTGCGTAACTCCTCTGGAGCGCCAATGCGCTTCCGAACTTCCACGGGCCGATACGCCTTGTCGTTCAGCCAGCGCTCCGCGTGCTCGGGCTGATCCAGGAACAGAATCGCGAGATTGGTGGTCTCCACCGCCGCCCGGAGGTGGTGCAGTGCCGCCCCGAGCAATCCGTGGCTCAGCGCGATGTAACCGGCGAACGACTCGTTGAAGAGCCGGTTGCACAGCCTGATAAGCGCCTCATCCGGAGCGTTCTGCTCGTGGCCGCGGGCTTTGGCGTCGATCAGTCGCTGGGCCGTGTTGGGGAGCATCCCCAACACATAGCTATGAAGGGCCCGGACGCCTTCAAACTCACTCGCCGTACGGCTGGGCAGATTCTCGGTGAATTCGAGCGCTTGGTCGAACATAGAGACCGGTGCCTGATGACCGGCATGCTCGCCACCGGGGTGAGCCTCGGTCTGGGCGTCGCCCTGCTGCGCAAGGGTTGTGCGAGCCAGACGTGTCACCGCCCGCAAGGCGGCGATGCCAAACATCCCCGCAATGACTAAAACGAGCCAGCGATGCATGCGTGAAACTCTATTCGATCCCAGAGCTCTTGGCTCGATGGTAGCCCCTTGAGGACGCCCGCCCCGCTAGGTAAACGGTCCCGCGAACCAGTCCGCGATCGCCTCCACCGCCTCCACCGCCGTGAAGCTGTCCAGCCACTTGCCCCCGTGCAGGGCGTACTCCTGGAACACCTTCAGCGCCGTCAGTGGGATCAGCGCCAGAATGATGTTCCGCTTCGAGAACTCGAAGTCCGGGCGCCAGTGGGGCAGGCTCGCCACGAACAGGAACCACACCTCGAATACGTTCGGCACCGCCAGCAGCACGTACCGCTCCTCCGTGAACTCGAAGATCACGAATCCCACCAGCCGGAACGCGAACAGCGCCACCGCCACATTCCGCGCCGGTCCCCCCCAGCGCCACGCCACCACCAGGAACGCCACCATGTAGACCTGGTCGAGCCACTTGTCGAATGCCTGGTAGTTGCTCACCCCGCCCAGGTCGAGCAGGTTCCGCAGGAAAAGGTCGCTCAGGTCGATCAGGATCGCAGCCCAGCCGCCGACGAACGCCCACTTCAACACCAGCAGCGAGCCAACGACCCGCACGATCGCGATGATCAGCTCTTCCAGGGACATGCTCGCCCCCCGCTTGCGCAACCCTTCCCGGACGCTGCCAGGCGCCCGCCTATACTACGGTCGCGGGTTGACCGCTCACAGGGAGAGTGATGAAGACCGAAGCCGGCAACCTCCTCGCCGACGTTAACGCCCAGTTCGAGCGCGCCGCCGTCTACAGCGACCACCCCCGCGGCCTCCTCGACCAGGTCAAGATGTGCAACGTCGTCCACCGCATGAGCTTCCCCGTGCGCGACGACGATGGCTCCATCCGCACCGTCGAGGCCTATCGCGCCGAGCACAGCTTCCACCGCCTCCCCACCAAGGGCGGCATCCGTTTCACCCCCGATGTCACCGAGGACGAGGTCTGCGCCCTCGCCAGCCTCATGACCTATAAGTGCGCCATCGTCGAGGCGCCCTTCGGCGGCGCCAAGGGCGGCGTCTGCATCGACCCCCGTAAGGAGAGCGAGGGCTTCCTCGAGCGCGCCACCCGCCGCTACGTCGCCGAACTCAACCGCAAGAACATGATCGGCCCCGCCGTCGACGTCCCCGCCCCCGACTACGGCACCGGCGAGCGCGAGATGGCCTGGATCGTCGACACCTACACCGCCCTCAACCCCAGCCAGCTCAATCCCTTCGCCTGCGTCACCGGCAAGCCCATCTCCCTCCACGGCATCTCCGGACGCACCGAGGCCACGGGCCGCGGTGTCGCTATCGGCATCGCCGAGGCGACCGCCTCCGCCGAGGACATGGAGGCGGTCGGCCTCACTCCCGGCATCGATGGCAAGCGCGTCATCGTCCAGGGACTGGGGAAGGTAGGCTTCCACGCCGCCCGGCTCCTGCGCGAAGCAGGCGCCCGCATCGTCGCCATCGCCGAGTACGACGGCGGTATCGCCTCCGACGCCGGCATCGATGTCGAAGCCGTTCAGCAGCACCGCGCCGAGACCGGCTCCATCCGCGGCGCCCCCGGCACCCGCACCATCGACCGCCCCGGCCCCATCCTCGAGATGGACTGCGACATCCTCGTCCCCGCCGCCCTCGAGAACCAGATTACCGCCGACAACGCCCACCGCATCAAGGCCCGCATCGTCGCCGAGGCCGCCAACGGCCCCGTCGACAGCGAGGGCGACGCCATCCTCCGCGAGCGCGGCATCCTCGTCATCCCCGATCTCTTCCTCAACGCCGGCGGCGTCACCGTCTCCTACTTCGAGTGGCTCAAGAACATCCAGCACGTCTCCCCCGAGCGCCTCACCAGCCGCTACCAGGAGGTCGCCACCACCCGTGTCGTGAAGGCGCTCGAAGGCGCCACCGGCGCCCATCTCAGCGATGTCGACTTCATGAAGGCCGTGAAGGGCCCGGACGAGATCGACCTGGTCGAGGCCGCCCTCGCCGACACGATTACCCACGCCTACCACTCCGTCCACGAGACCTGGAAGTCGCGCTCCATGCCCGACCTGCGCGTCGCCGCCTACACCCTCGCCATCAACCGCGTCGCCCAGTCCTACGCCGTCCAGGGCATCTTCCCGTAGGGAGCCGCGCTGTGATTACCTTCGACGACATCTACCACGTCGGCATCATCGTCCCGGACATGGAGGCGGCCATGGACGAGCTTGGCCGTCGCTTCAACTGCGGCTGGCGCGACCCCTCCACCGCCACCGTCCGCGTCCGCGACCAGGGCGGCGACCGCATCCTCTCCCCCCGCGTCACCTTCTGCGATAACAGCACCCCCATCGCCCTCGAGCTCATAGAGGCGCTTCCCGGCACCGTCTGGTCGGTGAGCGGACGCTCCCAGCTCCACCACTTCGGCCTCTACGTCGATAGCGTCCAGGCCGCCATCGACGAGCTCGGTCCCGGCATGGAACTCGAAATGGCCGGCCTCGATCGCGACGGCATGCTCGCCGGCTTCTGCTACGTCACCGACGACCTCGGCGTGCGCATGGAGCTGGTCGCACGCGGCGGCCTGCCGCCCCTCGACGACTGATGGCCCTGCTACGACGGCTCTGGCCCCTCCTCGCCCTCCCCGCCGCCCTCGCGATCGCGTGCGGTGGCGGCGCGGCCCCTCCCGACCCCACACCCAACCCCGCCCCCACGACCCCTGCCCCGACCGCCACCCCTTCCGCTACCGCCACCCCTTCCGCTACCGCCACCAGCGCCCCCGCCTGGTGGGAGTCCCCGACCCCCTCCCCCACGCCCGACCTCCCCGAGTCCCGCGTCTGGAACATGCGCGTCGAGGCCCTCTCCGACTCCGAGGTCACCGCCACCTTCGACTATCACCTCGACCTCGCCCCCGAGGCCAACGTCTTCGTCCACATGGGGCTTCTGCCCAACATCAACCTCATCCTGCTCGACGCGGCCGGTGAGACCATCGAGGGAACCGCGGGCGAGCTCGACCCCACCGAGTTCGGCGACGACACCGTCGGCGGTCAGGCCACCTTCATCTTCGCCACGACACGCTTCGACGAGGTGGCTGCGGTGGACGTCTGTATCCGCGTCGTCACCGGCAACTACGACGACTTCACCGGCCGCACCGAGATCTTCTGCGAGCCCGTCCCCGCCGAGCGCGTCTCCCGCTAGGCAAGCAAAGCGAGACACCCTTGAGGGTCACAAATGTGGTAAGTTCGTCGCAGTCGGGTGGACGGCTCCCTGGTTGGCAGGGGGCAGCAAGCCGTCGATAGGGAGTCAGGGAATGGGACTGTTTGAAGTTGTCGTCAGGGTGGCCAACCCGGCAGACCCTGTCTTCCACAAGAGGACCATGCTTGTTGACACCGGCGCTACCCACTCCGCTCTGCCTGCTTCGTTCCTCAGGGAGCTGGGCGTATCCCCCGACGACGAGCGGGAGTTCGCTCTCGCCGACCGTGACACGAGGATCTACCCGGTCGGTGAGCTGCGCTTCAGCGTTGGAGAGCGGGAGAGGACCGCTCCCGTCATATTCGGAGATGAAGGCATGTACTTGCTTGGCGCGACCTCGCTACAGAGCCTTGACCTGGTTCCGGACACGACCAACCACCAGCTCATCCCCGCTCCGACGCTTTTGGTGGGCATCAGGGGCAACCCTGTCTTCGAGTAGCAAGAGATAGCTTCTCGCTCCCTGTCAGGCGTGCGCAGGCACAATCCCGGCTCCCTAGAGCAGCACGTAGTCCGCTGGATCCATCCGCTTCGTCTGCTGCCAGTACTCCAGCAGCGTGAACGGCCAGTTCTGCGCCACCCGCCCCGACGCGCTCTTGTACCAGCTGGGCACGCTCGAGACGCCCCACGCCCGCTTCAGGTTCCCCGCGTCGATGCGCTCGTTGTAGGCGTCGTGCACGTCCGTGCGGCAGTCGATCGCCTGCTGACCGCTCTCCAGCAGGAACTTCAGGCACTCCAGCACGTACTGCACCTCGCACTCCGAGAAGTAGACGATGCTGCCGTTCACCACGATGTTCGTGTTCGGCCCGTACAGGAAGAAGAAGTTGGGGAAATTCGGCATCGTGATGCCCAGGTACGCTCGCGCGTCCCCGCCCCACTGCTCGTGCATGTCGACCCCGCCGCGACCCACCACCTTCATCGGCGTCAGGAACTTCGAGGCCTGGAACCCCGTCCCGTAGACCAGCACGTCGAGCTCGTGCTCCTCCCCGTCCTCCGTCAGGATGCCCCGCGGCGTAATCCGCTCGATCGGTTCGGTGGTCAGGTGGACGTGCTCCTTTAGCAGCGTGTTCGGCCACGTCCCGTTGTCGACCACGATCCGCTTCGAGGCCGGCGGGAAGTCCGGCAGCGTCTTCTCGATCAGGTCCGGGCGGCTCTCCAGCTGCTTCCGCATCGACCCCTCCAGCAGCTCGCGAAGCTGCCGGTTCCCTTCGCCCGTCACCCCGTCCCCCGGCTGCCAGTTGTCGTCCACCTCCACCATCGGCAGGAACCCGTCCGAGATCGCCCAGAACAGCCAGAACCGGTACCACTGCGCGTACGTCGGCACGTGCTTCAGCAGCCAGAGGAAGCCTTCCGCGACCTCCTCGTGGTAGTTCGGCGCGGGCGCGTACCAGTTCGGCGTGCGCTGGAAGATGCGTACCCCCTCCGCCTCGTCCGCCAGGTGCGGGATGAACTGCGACGCGCTCGACCCCGTCCCGATGATCCCCACCGTCTTCCCCGCGAAGTCGATCGAGTGGTCCCACTCCGCCGAGTGGAACGACGGCCCCTCGAACGCCCCCACCCCCGCGAGATCCGGCATCTTCGGCCGGTTGAGCTGCCCCACCGCGCTCACCACCGCCTCCGCCTCGATCGTCTCCTCCCCGCCGTCCGCCCCCCGCACCCGGACCGCCCAGAGCGCCCGCGCGTCGTCGTACGTGACCGTCAGCACCTCGGTGTTGAAGCGGATGTTGTCGCGAATCCCGAAGTCCGTGGCGCACTCGCTGAAGTAGTCCAGCAGCA
>LXNI01001176.1_pt1 | contig 24480 bp, 21 predicted proteins | sample 809091 | NCBI WGS metagenome assembly LXNI01 (sample SAMN04870527, study PRJNA318959) | sponge metagenome | biome: 01000161; feature: marine sponge reef; material: water | host: Sarcotragus foetidus | place: Greece: Milos, Mediterranean Sea | collected 2013-05-29 | depth 5-7 m | reverse complement strand
CCTCGGGCGTCGGCAGGACGGGGTCAACCCGGGCGCGGACCGCGTACGCATCGCGCTGGTGGCGCCGCTGGCCGACTGCGTAGCAGCCTGCGAACGCTTGGCCGATTTCGCGCATCGCCATGACTTCGCCTGACGCGGCCCTGACGGACGATGTCCTGGCGCTGACCGAGGCGTTGATCGCGCGACCTTCGGTGTCGCCGGAGGACGGCGGTTGCCAGGATTTGCTGATCGAGCGTCTCGGGGGGGTCGGCTTCGCTGTCGAGCGCATGCCCTTCGGCGCCGTGGACAATTTCTGGGCGGAGCACGCGGGCGTCGACTCGACGGCGCCGCGACTGGTTTTCGCGGGGCACACCGACGTCGTGCCGCCGGGGCCACTCACCGATTGGGATTCGCCGCCGTTTCAACCGACGCTGCGCGACGGCTATCTCCATGGACGCGGCGCCGCGGACATGAAATCCAGCCTCGCCGCCATGGTCGCCGCGGCGGAACGTTTCGTGACGGCGCACCCGGACCACCGCGGCGGCCTCGCCTTCCTGGTGACGAGCGACGAGGAGGACCTGGCCGTCGACGGTACGCGCCGCGTGGTCGATGCCCTCGTCCGGCGCGGCGAACGGCTCGACCATTGCGTGGTCGGCGAGCCGTCGTCGAGCGCGCGCCTCGGCGACGTGGTGCGCGTCGGCAGGCGAGGCTCGTTGAACGGCGTCGCGAAGGTCAGGGGGGTCCAGGGCCACGTGGCGTATCCGGATCAAGCCGTGAACCCGATTCACGCCGCTGCACGCGCGCTCGCCGACCTCGTCGCGGTGCGTTGGGACGACGGCGACGACGACTTTCCGCCCACCAGCTTCCAGGTCTCCAACATCAACGCGGGCACCGGCGCCACGAACGTCGTCCCGGGCGAACTCGAAGCCCGTTTCAACTTCCGCTTCAACCCGACGCAGACGCCCGACGGTCTGCAGGCAGTGGTCGCTCGCGCCTTCGCGGCCGCGGGCGCCGACTGCGAACTCGCGTGGCGCCTGTCGGGCCTGCCGTTCATCACCCGCGGCGGCGACCTGATCGACGCGGTGCGCGAGGCCATCGCGACGGTTACCGGCACGAGTGCCGAGACCTCCACGTCGGGCGGTACCTCCGATGGTCGCTTCATCGCGCCGACCGGTGCCGAGGTCGTGGAACTCGGCCCTGTCAACGAGACCATCCACAAGCGCAACGAACGCGTGGCGGTCGCCGACCTAGGCCCGCTCGCGCGCATCTACCAGCGGGTGATGACCAGCCTTCTGGTCTAGTTTGCGTGACCGCGGTCACGCTTGCGAAGGCTTCGGCGTGACCGGGCGTTCGACGGACCGAGGTCGACGTGGGGTTGCCCACCCCTTGCCCGCAGCGCCTCTTGGATCGATGTAGTGGTAGGGGGAGGTGAGAAGACAGCGAGGTCCGGACATTGCGCAAGTACATACTGATCGGCGTCCTGGCCTTCCTGGGCTTCGCCCTGGCCCTCATGCCGGCGAGCGTGGCCCGCCTTGCCACGAGTCGGGTGGACGGCCTGGCGATGCGTGCGGTCGGCGGCACGCTTTGGGACGGGCGGGCGAGCCTCGCCTATCGTGGCGAGGGGATCGGCGAGGTGGACTGGACGTTCATGCCTGTCGGCGTGCTGAGCGGCGAAGTCCGGGTGCGTTGGCGGCTCAGGGCCGCCGATGTCGATCTGTCCGGCGTCGCGGCGCAGGGCCGCGCACACGCTCTCGTGACCGCCTCCGGGCACGTAGGCGCGGCGGCGATCAATCGCGTCCTTGGACGCTACGACATCGCGGTCGACGGGGCTCTCGAAGCCACGGACCTCGCCGTCGTCGCCGACGGGTCGCTGCGGGCCTCGGGCGTCGTCGCCTGGTCGGGCGGGCGAACCTTCTACCGGCTGTCCGGTCAGAACTACGACACGGCACTGCCGGCGATGGTCGGCGAGGTCCGCACGGTCGATGGAGAACACACGCTTGACGCCAGGCTGGCAGACGACAGCGCCGCACCCCTCATCCATGCGCGGCTCAAGTCCAACGGTTGGATCGAGATCGGCCTCACGAGGCGCTTCGCCGCGCTGGCCGGCCGGCCGTGGCCCGTCCCGGGGGATGACGACGCGGTGGTGCTTGCGATCGAAGAGCAACTGTTCCGCTAAGCCAAGAGACCGCACGGCACGGTCCTCCCCGAAGTCCTTCGGCCGCGGCCGCGGGCGGGCTGGTAAAATCGTCCACGCCCGGCGCGCCACGAGAGCGACCCCCAATTGGCCGACATCCACAAGCCCCTGACGATCGCCGCCCTTTGCGTCATGGTGGTCGGCATCGGGTTCACGTTGGCTGACGCATGGTTCTTCTTCCTGGCCGACCCCGCCCTGCCGCAGGCCTCGGCGCGGCCGCTCGATCCCGCCACCGACGACCGGGCCGTGCCGATTGCGCAGGTCACCGCGCTGCATCTGTTCGGTCGACCCCGAACGGCGGCAGGCGGCGCCGCGGCCATTGCGGCGACGGAGAACCTGCGCGATACGCGCTTGTCGCTCAGGCTGGTCGGCGTTTTCGTGGCGACGGCGGCCGACGAGTCGCGGGCGTTGATTGCCCAGAAGGGTCGCGACCCCGAGAGCTACGCGCCCGGCGATCGTCTGCCGGGCAACGCGAGGCTTGTCGACGTCTACTGGAACCGGGTCGTGATCAGCCGGGCCGGCCAGCACGAGTTGATTCGCTTCGACCGCGACACCGGGAAAATCCAGCCGAGCCGCAACGTTCCCGCCCGCGGCGGCACCGCGGCACAGGTCGCGGCGCCCCGGGCCGGGGCAGTCGTGGAGCCGGCGCGGCCCGAACGTCCGGGCCGGGATGCGCAGCAGGCGGCGGGCCGCTACCGGGAAGCCTTCGAGCGGAATCCCGAACGAGCGCTTGCGGACGCGGGTGTTGCGTTGGCGCCCGACAGGGACGGCTACGTGATCGGCGCGCTCGCCGACCTGCCCGAACTCAGCCACACGGGTTTGCAGGCCGGTGATCGGATCCTGTCCGTCAACGGCCTCGCGGTGGGCGACCCGGGTGCCGATCGCCTGAAGATCGAGGACTTTCTCGCCAACGGTTCCGCGCGGCTGGAGATCCAACGGGGTGACCGACGTTTCGTGGTCACCGTGGCCGTCAACTGACCGATTGAATGGATGCAACCCTTGTCTAGAGAACTGAAGAGCTCGCATCGTCGAAGTGGGCAGACTGGTCGCCACGGCGCGCTCGTCGTGCTTCTCGCCGCGATTCTGGCGTGGCCGACGGGTGCCCAGGAACCGTCGACCTGGACGGTGAACGGCGATGAAATGCCGCTCAAGGAGTTCATCGCGCAAGTCCAGGAGATCGTCGGCAAGACGATCGTGGTGGACCAGCGGTCGCGGCAGAGCAACCAGATGGTCACGGTGCTGTCCAACGTCGCGCTGGACGCCGACGGCGTCTACGACCTGTTCCTGACCGTGCTGAAGGTGCACGATCTGGTCGCCGTGGAACAGGACGGCATCATCAGCATCGTGCAGAACGTCCGCGCGAAGACGGAGGGCGGGGCGCTGAAGCTGATCACGAGAGTCGCGCCGTTGGACCACGTCCCGGCGTCCGAAGCGCTCAAGGTGCTTAGGCCGCTGGTTCCGCAGACTGGACATGTCGCGGCGATCGAGAAGCCGAACGTGCTGATTCTCGCCGACTACGAGAGCAACCTGGCGCGGCTGATGGACGTCCTCGAGCAGATCGACGTCCTGGACCGCGACGAGATCGTGCACCGGGTGCTCGAGCATGCCTGGGTGGGGTCCGTCGCGGCGGTGCTCGAAGAGATCGCCCCGGACGAACTCGGTCCGAACGCCACCGGCCCGCAGCGCGTCCAGGTCGTTGCCAACGAACGCAACAACTCCCTCGTGCTGCGCGGCAAGATGCGGCCGATCAGCGAGGTGTTGCGGCTGATCGACCGACTCGACGTGCCGGAAACCACGACCGGCGCCGCGCAGGTCTTCTACCTGCACCACGCGGATGCCACCGAGGTGGCCGAGTTGCTCAACAACCTGACCCAGAGCGGCGACGAGGCGAACGCGCCGGTCGCAAGCATCCAGGCCGCCGAGTCCCTGAACGCTCTCATCATCCGGGCGGATCCGGGCACCACCAACGAGTTGCTGTCCACCGTCAGCCAACTCGATGTGCGCCGTCTGCAGGTGCTGATCGAGGCCGCCATCGTCGAGGTCTCCGTCAACGAGATCGACACCCTGGGCGTGGAGTTTGCGGCCGGAGACGGCCGCGACGGCTCGGTCCCGCTCGTGACGACGACGCTCAACGGCATCGTCGGCGCGATGCTGAGCCGGGTCGAAGGCAACGACACGTTCGACGCGCCCGGTGCCATCGCGGCGGCGACATCGCCCACGCTCGCGGTCGCCAAGCTCGACCCCGATGGCGTCTCGTTTGCCGCGGTCCTCAACGCGCTGCTGTCGGATACGCGCGCCAACCTGCTCTCCAATCCGAGCGTGCTGACGCTCGACAACGAGGAGGCCACGGTGGTCGCGGGCGAGAAGATCCCGTTCCGTACGGGATCCTTCACGACCACGACAGACGGTGCCAGCAATCCGTTCCAGACGATCAACCGCGAGAACGTCGGCGTGACGCTGACCGTGACGCCGCACATCCACGAGGAAGGTTCGATCCGCATGATGGTCGACCTGGAGGCCGGCAATGTCGTCGACGCCGCGGTGGGCGCGGGCTCCTTTGCCGACGTGGTGACCAGCGACCGCGGGTTGACCAGCACGATCCTGGTCCAGGACCGTCAGATCATCCTGCTTGGCGGCTTGATCCAGGACGACTATCGCGACGTGTCCAGGCGGGTGCCGCTGCTCGGCAACGTACCGCTGCTCGGTCGGGCGTTCAGATCCGACACCGAAACGCTGACCAAACGCTACCTGCTCATGTTCCTGAAGCCCACCATCTTCCGGACCGCGGATGAAGCGGAGCGGCTGGCGCGCGACCGCTACAACGGCATCTACAGGCTTCACGGGGAGACCGGCAACGCCATGCCTGCAGATGTGGGCGGCGTCTTCGAAGGTGGGGTGGGCGGCTAAGCGGCCGACGCTTGCCAAGGCTCGTAGGTGGGCACCGGGAACGGGCCGCGCGCGGTCTCGCATGCGGCCGCCGCGGCGAGGAGCATGGGCTCGGTGAACGGCTTGCCGACGAGCGCGACACCCATCGGCAGACCATCGATCAGCGTCCACGGCAAGGCGAGGCTTGGATAGCCGCCGAGCGCTGCGATGGAGGAGCTGTCGAGTGCCGGTCTCCGCTCGCCGTCGATTCTGGGCGCCGGGCCGTGGGCTGGGACGATGAGAATGCTCAAGGTGTGCGCAGCGAACGTGCCAGCCAGTCCATGGCGCATTGCGCCGACGCTCGACTCCCGTGCGGCGACGTAGGCGCGTCGGTCCAGGACGCCCGCGGCGGCGGCTTCGAGGAGATCCTGGCCGAAGGTCGGCATCACCTCGGCAGCGTGCGCGTCGTTGTAGCCGATCAACTCGGCGAGATTGGCGATGCCCGTTTCGTGCAGGCTCAGGTAGCGGTTCAATCCGGCGTTGAATTCGTGCAGCAGCAGCCGCCGTTCGGCATCCCGCCATCCATCGTCGATCGCCATGGTGACCGGGTCGACCACCTCGGCCCCAAGCATCGCGAGCACGGCTATCGCGGCCTCCAGCTCTGCGGGCCAGTTGGCGGTTCCAAAGCCCCGCAGGACGCCGACCCGGATGCCCTGGAGTGGCCGTGGCCGGTCGCCGAGCGCAGGCCAGAGCACGAGCGGCGCGGTCGGCGTCGCCATCGCTCGGAGCAACGCACCCGCATCGCGGACAGTGCGCGCCAACGGTCCGGCCGTGTCCAGGCTTGCCGCGATCGGGACGATGCCACCGGTGTCCACGACGCCGGGCGTCGGCTTGAAGCCGACGACCCCGTTGACGCTCGCCGGCGAGACGATGGAACCGTCGGTCTCGGTACCCACGGCCATCGGTGCGAGACGCGCGGCTGCGGCAACGGCGGACCCGCTCGAGGATCCGGAAGGACTGTGATCGAGGCGGTACGGATTCCTGGTCTGTCCGCCGAGGCTGCTCCAGCCGTCGATGCCGCGGGCGGAGCGGAAATTCGCCCACTCGGACAGGTTGGTGGTGCCGATCGGGACGGCGCCAGCCGTGCGCAGCCGGCCGACCACGGGCGCATCGCGCGCGGCCCGGTGCCCCGCGAGAGCCTGTGAACCGGCGCTTGTCGCCATCGCCTCGGCGATGTCGATATTGGCCTTGACCAGCACCGGGACGCCGTGGAGCGCGCCGACGGGACCTGTCCGTGCGTGCCGCCTGTCCAGCTCGGCTGCGATCGCGAGCGCGCGCGGGTTGGTGTCGAGCACGGCGTTGAGTCTCGGGCCGTCGCGATCAAGCGCTCGGATGCGGTCGAGGTGGGCACCCACCGCCTCGACGGCCGTACACTGGCCGTCGAGGATCGCCTGCGCAAGCTGCACCGCGCCGAGTTCGGTGATGTCGGAGCTTGAGTTGGCCATGCCGGCCCTCGAAACCCGTCACGAGCGGACTTCAGCCTACCCGATAGGCGTGTAAAGTCTGCGCTTCGAGTTGGCTCACCGTCGGGTGCAAGAGTTGCCGTGCAAGCATTCGTGAAACGGTTGACCTACGGACTGGTGCATCGCTTCCTCCGCGTTTGGGCGCGACCGACGCCGATCGGCCGCGACCGGCCCCCGGACGAAGACGTCGTCTATGCGTTGGCATACCGATCGCTGACCGACGTCGTACTGCTCGACATCGTGGCCGCGGAGCGCGGCTGGCAGTCGCCGTTGTCGGCGTTGGAAGGCCTGGACGAGTCGCGACGGTTCTTTTTCCTGAACCGGCCGGCCGGGTTGTGGCGGCGCAACACCATGCGGGCGTTGCCCCCGCGGCTGCTGCGCCTCGAGGCCAAGCTCTCCGACGCGGATGCCAGCTTGGCCCTGGTTCCCGTTTCCATGTTCTGGGGTCGCGCGGCGAACAAGGAACGGTCGTTGATCCGTTCCCTGTTCTCGGAAGGATGGGCCGTGTCCTCCCGCTTCCGCAGGTTCATGGTCCTGTTCCTCAACCGCGGCGACATCCTCGTCCATTTCGGCGAACCGTTGCCGTGGCCGGGCGCCGCGGGCGCACAGCGAGACGAGCGGCGGCCGAGCGCATCGCCGGAGTTGGCCGCCAGGCGCACAGCGCGGCTGCTGCGCACGAAGTTCCGCAACCAGAAGGTGGCGACCCTCGGCCCGGACCTGTCGCATCGGCGCACGCTCGTGGAGTTGATCCTGCGTTCGCCGCAGGTGTCGGCCGCCATCGAAGCCGAGGCCGTGGATGGCGCACAGGCTGCCACGTTGAAGTCGGCCCGCAAGGCCGCGAACACGATTGCCGCCGACCTGTCCTACCTGACGCTGCGTTTCCTCGACGTGGCGTTGACCTGGTTCTGGCATCGCATCTACGACGGCATCCGCGTGCACGGGCTGGACCGAATCGCGGCATTGGCCGAGACCCACACCGTGGTCTACACGCCATGCCACCGCTCGCACATCGACTACTTGCTGCTGTCCTACGTGCTGTTCCATCGCGGCTTCATGGTTCCGCACGTGGCGGCGGGCGACAATCTGGACCTGCCGGTGGTGGGGGGCGTTTTGCGGCGCGGCGGCGCGTTCTTCATGCGTCGGCGCTTTTCCGGCGACCGGCTCTATCAGGCGGTGTTCTCCGAGTACATCTACCAGGTGTTTCGCCGCGGGCATGCGGTGGAGTATTTCGTGGAAGGTGGTCGGACGCGCACCGGGAGGCTCCTCCCCGCGCGTACCGGCGTCTTGCAGATGACGATCGAAGCGCACCGGCGCGGCGTGCCCAGGCCGATCGTGTTCGTGCCGGTCTACGTCGGCTACGACAAGCTTGTCGAGGCGGCGAGCTATGTCGATGAGTTGCGCGGGGCGGCGAAACGGAACGAATCGGTTTCCGGCCTTTTCCGAAACCTGAGACTCGTGCGCCAATCCTTCGGCAGCGCGCAGTTGTGCTTCGGCAAGCCGATCATGTTGGACGAACTGCTCAACGAGGATGTGGAACGACCGGCGCGTGCCATCGGTGTGGAGATCGCACGCGGCATCAACGCCAGCGCCTACCTGAATGCGACCAACCTGGTGGCTCTTACGACCTTGTCGATGCCCCGCCAGGCGATCGACGAGTCGTCACTGATCGAGCAGATCGAGCTGTACCGGAACCTCATCAGTCGTGATGCGCCCCACCACGACTATCGCGTGACGGACATGCCCGCCAAGGACCTCGTCCGGCACGTGGAAAAACTCGGGCTGTTGAACCGCGACGCCGGCGCCGGGTCGCGGGCTGGAACAGACGGACAGGTCCTGAGCCATGACGAGTTCACCGCGGTCTTGATGACGTGGTATCGGAACAATGTGCTGCACGTGTTGGCGGCGCCGGCGTTCGTCGCTTGCCTGATGGTCAATCGACGCATGGGCATCCGCCGCGCGGACATCAATCGGTTGTATGCGACCGTGTATCCCTACGTCGAGCAGGAAGTGCAGACCGACGGCTCGGACGATGTCAACCGTTGGCTGGATCACCTGCGCTCGGAAGGACTTGCCGAGTTGCGTGGGAATGCGTTCGTCGCACCGCGCGATCCGGGTGCCCGTTTCCGGTTGAGATTGCTGGCGAACGTCGTCATGCCCGTGCTGGAACGGTTCTACATCTGCATCTCGTTGCTGTGTCGGGCCGGCTCCGCGAATCTCGACCGGACGACCTTGCTCTCCGATTGGACGTCGACGGCACGGCGCATTTCACGCCTATACGGCTTGAATGCCCCGGAGTTTTCCGATCCGCGGCTGATTGACGGTTTCGTGCAGCACATGACGGAAGCCGGCGTGCTTTCGAACGACGCCGGGAGGCTGGTCTTCGACGAGCGTCTCCGGGAGATCGTGCGCGCTGCGCAGGGCGTCATCGCGGTGGACTTGCGGCAGGCCATGGAACGCGTCCAGCGTTCCTGAGCAGGCCTGAACCCGACGCTTGCGCGAAGTCTCACGGCTGCCAGGGGCTGTCGCCGTCGACGTAGTACGGCTGCGCGAAGGCGGGCGCTACCGCAGCGTCGAGGTCCCGCAACGCAAGTGCGCCGACGAGGCGGGCGGAAACGGGAAGCCGGTCTCCGTCGACCGCGTTCCGGTCGACCTCGTGCGCGGCGATCAGGCGATCGAAGTCGACGCAGTGCACGCTGGTGTCGCAGAGTTGGTAGCGCGCCCGGTAGCACCATCCCGGTCTCGATGTTCGGACGATGTCGACCTCGCCACGTCGGTCGCCGATGCGACGCAGCGCCTCGGCGGCGACCGCGGAGTTGGCGACGCGGATCAGCTTCGCGTCGGCCGCCAATGCGATGCCTTGCGAGACGGCCGCGCCTATGCGTACACCGGTGAACGACCCCGGTCCGCCGCCGAAGGCGATCCGGTCGATCTCGAGGGTCGTCACGCCGGCTGCGTCGAGGACGCTGTCGATCATCGCCAGCACGTGCCGGTTATGCAGGCGCGGCGCGAAGCGGTTATGCTCGATCCATCGATCTTGTCGATGCACGGCGAGCGCGCACACGTCGGTCGTCGTATCGATTGCGAGCAGGTTCATTCCACGATGCTACTAAATGTCGATGTCGCTATCCGGCGTCTGCACCGGCTCGTGCACCCGGTCCGCGAGCGCGAGGACGTCGACATCGCCGATGCCCGTGGACGAATCGTGGCCGAGACGATCGTTGCGCCTGTGGACTTGCCGCCGTTCGATGCCTCGGCGATGGACGGGTACGCTGTCGATGGCAGGGGCTCGAGCGGTGGCGGCCGGAAGACCTGGCGGGTGGTCGATGCCAGCCTGGCCGGCCATCCGGCCAAGAAGGCGGTGTCCGCCGGGACCGCCATCCGCGTGTTCACCGGGGCCGTGATGCCGCGGGGTGCCGACGCAGTCGTGCTGCAGGAGGATGTCACTGTTGATGGCGATGGCGACACGGTGTGGTCGGAGGCGCCGGTCCGACCGCTCCAGCATGTACGGAGGCTCGGTCACGATGTGCGCCGGGGCAAGCCCCTGTGCACGGCTGGCACGCGGCTCACCACCTACCATCTGAGTTGGCTCGCCGCGTGCGGCATCGCGCGCGTCGCCGTGAACCGGAAGGTCCGGGTCGCGGTTTTTTCAACGGGAGATGAACTGGCCGAGCCCGGCGCACCTCTCGCCGATGGCCAGATCTACGACTCGAACCGATTCGCCGTTTCGATGCTGCTGCGTGAGAAGGCGGCGACCGTGATCGACTTCGGGCGTCTGCCGGACGACCGCGATGTGATCCGCCAAGCACTGCACGACGCGTCGGAAGCCGCCGACGTCGTTGTCACCAGCGGCGGCGTGTCGGTCGGCGAGGCCGACTACGTCAAGGACGTGGTCGGCGAGGTCGGCCACGTCGACTTTTGGCGCATCGCGCTGAAGCCCGGCAAACCCTTGGCCGTGGGGCGCATTCGCGATGCGCTGTTCTTCGGCTTGCCGGGAAACCCGGTATCGACGATCGTCACGTACCTGCTGTTCGTGGCGCCGGCGGTGGACAGGCTCGGGGGCACCGTGCCCGAGCCGCCATTGACGCTTCGGGCGCGCATTGCGCAAGGCGTGCGACACGCCGTTGGACGCCGGGAATACATGCGGGGAACGGTGCACAGGACGGAGGATGGGCTGGTTGTTGCCATCACCGGCGACCAGGGATCGAATCGGCTGGCGACATTCGCCAACGCGAACGGTCTCGTGATCATCGATGAGAATACCGGCAACCTCGAAGCGGGCGACTGGGTCGACGTTCTGCTGCTGGCGTCGGACGCCGGCCACCCGGTGCGGGCGGACGCATCTGAGGTGGTTTGACTAGGCGCGTCGCCTGGCGGCGGCGCGATCAAGGCGGACCGCAAGCGGTTCGTTGCTCCGCATTCTCCCACCGGCCCCACGGACGTAATACGTCCAGAGAAACGCAACCTGACTGCGAGCCGCGAGCAGCTCCGGTACGCTAGCTGGTCCGCGCCTTTCGACGCCGTCGCTGTTTACGCTCCTTCGGCGCCAACGCTTCGTCGGCCGCTTGCACGGTCGCCTCGTATTTTCGCTGTAGCGCGGCGCGATCCGACTCCGCCTTTCGTACGCGCTTCTTGGTCTTGCGCGCTTCGACACGGTCGAGCTTTTCGAGCGCCGCGGCACGGAACTTTTCCGTTTGGCGTTCCAGCTTGGCTTCGATCCGCTCGGTCGCCGCTTCCTCGGCCCGTCGAAGTCGAACCTCGATGTTGTTCATCCGGGCATTCAGGAGATCATGGGCCTTGAGTTTCGCCACGTTCGCCTTGGCTTGCCGTGCCGCTGTACGCCGCACCGAGACCTTCTCGGTGATTCTCTGGACTTTCTGGCGCGCTTTCCTTGCCAGCGTCTTGTCGCCCTTTTGGCCGGTAGCGCGTGCCTTCACTCGTGCCGCGGTAGAGGCATCCACTGCGGCGGCGAGCGCGTCGCGTTCCTTTTTCAGCGCGTCCAGCGTGCGGGCAGCGGCTGCCAGCGCCCGCGTCGTTTCCGTGGAAACAGGGATGCGGCGGCCGTCGTCCGGTGCCACGGCCTTGCGCGGTCTGCCGACGCGCTTCTTGGCGGCCGCGCCCGGACGTGTGACCTTCGCTTTCGTGGTGGTGGTTTTGGGGGGACGACCGACCCGCTTCTTGGTGGCGGATTTCGCGGATGTCGTTCGCGTGGACTTGGCCGTGGTTTTTTTGGCGGCTTGCGACTTCGGTGGTCGGCCGACACGCCGCTTCCTGCGGCCGTTGGTCGGTGTGGCCTTGGCGGTCGTGCCGCTGGCCTCGCTTTTCGGTGGTCTGCCACGTCGCTTTTTCGGTGCCGGCGTGCTCGGTGCCGGCGTGCTCGGTGCCGCCGCGTCCGCTGCCGGCGTGGCCGGCGTCGGCGTGTCATCGGCAGGACTCGCCTCGGCGGCAGTTGATTTCGCTTTCGACTTCGCTCGCGCCATCTCCGTTCTCCTGGTTTGGGGTGACCGCGGTCAACGCTCGCGGTTGGATCAAGTCCGCTTGTCGTTGGGCGTCCGTGCTTCCCGTTGGGGCGTAGTCCCTGCTAAGGACCTGCCTGGATGGAGTTTTGCGGAATCATATTCGATTCCGGCGATGCGTGCACATCAACTCAAGGACCCAGGCCCGCCGACCGCGAGGTCCCGCCGGGGCTGGCCGCCTGGTCGACCGGCAGACACAGGACACGGCTGATCTCGCGCTCTATGTCCGCAACGGCGACCGCACCATCGATGACGGAAAACAGAATCTCGTTGCCCGCCGCGAGGTCCCGGTAGAAACCGACCAACGGTTGCGTCTGTTCGCGATATACCCGCAGGCGTTCGCGAATCGTGTCCTCCCGGTCGTCGTCCCGTTGCATGAGCGCATCGCCGGTCTGATCATCCTTGTCCGGTATCCGGGGCGGATTGAAACGCACGTGATACGTGCGTCCGCTGGCTTCATGTACGCGGCGTCCCGAGATGCGCATGACGACGATGTCATCCGGGACGCGGATCTCCAAGACGTGGTCGATCGCGATGTTGGCCTCGGCGAGTGCTTCGGCCTGGGGGATCGTGCGCGGGAATCCGTCGAATAGAAACCCATTCCTGCAGTCGTCCGCCTGGATCCGCTGCTGCACCAGGTCGACGATGGTGTCGTCGGCGACGAGTTCGCCAGCGTCCATCACGCGTCGGACCTGCCGACCGAGCGGAGTCCTCGCGGCGATGGCGGCACGCAGCATCTCCCCGGTGGAAATCTGTGGAATGGCAAGTTTGCGGCGGAGGAAATCCGCCTGGGTCCCTTTGCCCGCACCGGGAGGGCCCAACAGGATCAGTCGCATGGAAGGCGAAAACCGAGTCGGCGATGGAGACGGATTGTACCCAAGCCGCGCCGCCCGCGGTTCGGAAGGGACGAACCGCGGGCGTTCGTGGGCAGGAGGCGTCGGCGTCTGCTTGCGGCGAGCCCCGCTATTCGCCCTCCGCGCGCTTGCGTCGCACGTCCAGCACGTCGGGGATGCGCTGGATGTTGTCCACGGCCTGGGCGAGCCGGGACAAGTCGTCGACGTGCATCTCCATGGTGATCGTGGCTGTTCGCGTCGCGACGTCCACCCGAGCGTTCGCAGCCACGACCGAAATCGAGCGCTCGGCAACGGCACTGGTGATATCGCGGAGCAGTCCGTCGCGGTCGTTGCCGCGAACGATGAACCCGTGGAAGGTTCCCGTGCCGGCACTTGGCTCGCGCGGGTTCGCACCGGGGTCGTCCGGGCCCGAGCCGGAAAGCAGCCTGACAAGATCGATCACCAGCCGGTCGCCGACGCCGATCGCCATGAGCAAGTCCGTTTCTGACGCATATCCCGCCAAGGTCGCCAGCGCCGCGAAATCGTGGGGCAGATCCAGGCGGTTGAGCGTCTCTTCGAGCAACGACCGTCCCGCGCTGATGTTGGACTCGGCGAGCTGATTGCGGAACCAGGCTTGGATCTTGGTTCGCGCGCGGGCGGTGTTGACGTAGCCGAGGGCGGGATTGAGCCATTCGCGGCGCGGTGCCTCGGTGTCGCCGGTTTCGATTTCGATGCACTCGCCGGTGGCGAGGCGGCGGTTGAGTGGTACCGGTCGGCCGTTGACCCGGGCGCCGCGGCAACGATGCCCGACCTCCGTGTGCACGCGGTAGGCGAAGTCCACGGGGGTGGCGTTGGGTGCCATGTCGAGTACGTGCCCGGCTGGCGTCGTCACGAAGATGCGGTCCTGTTCGACGTAGCCGCCGTTGAAGACGCCGCCGACCTCGTCGTGCCACTCCAGGATGCTCCGCAGCCATTCCGCCTTGCCCGTCTCCAGCCCCGCATAGCCGTTGCCGTCGTCCTTGTAGGCCCAGTGTGCGCACACGCCGAGCTCGGACTCCTCGTGCATTTCACGGGTTCTGATCTGGACCTCCAGGGTGATTCCCTTGGGGCCGATCACGGCGGTGTGGATGGAGCGGTAGCCGTTTTCCTTGGGGCTGGCAACGTAGTCGTCGAGTTCCCCGGGAATCGGTGGCCAGGACGTGTGCACGACACCGAGGGCGAGGTAGCACTCCTCGACGTCGTCGACGAGTACGCGCACGGCTTGGACGTCGCGAACTTGAGAGAAGTCGATGGACTTGTGGTTCATCTTCCGCCAAATGCTGTAGATGTGCTTCGCCCGCCCTTGTACTTCGGCGTTGATGTCCACGGCGGCAAGGCGAAACGCGAGGTCTTGGCGGATTGCCTCGACATGGCGTTCTCGTTCGTCTCGACGCGTGTCGAGCTTGGCGGCAATCTCCCGGTACTCGACGGGGTGGAGGACGCTGAAGGCGAGATCCTCCAGGTTCCATTTCAGGCTCCAGATGCCGAGCCGGCCCGCGAGCGGCGCGTAGAACTCCAGCGCTTCTTGCGCGATCACCCAGCGGCTCAAGTCGTCGCGCTGCTTCGCGTCGCGCAATGCCACGACACGCTCGGCGAGCTTGATGACGGCGACGCGCGGGTCGTCGATCAAGGCAATGAGCATGCCGCGCACATTGTCGGTCTGGCTCTTCGATTCGCTCGCCAGGACCGCCGAGTTGCTGAAGGCGAGTACGTTCGTGGCGGCAAGCGGAAGTACGGAGTTCACCAGCGCGCCCGTGTCGGGCGGCAAGTCGCCAACCTCTATGGTGCCGCGTTGCACGGCAAAGGTGGTCATTCCGGCCATCACGGTGGTGAGGTCCATCTTGAGTTCGAGAAGCAGCTCGACAACGGCAAGTCCCAGTTGGCGGGTCTCGGCTTCGGTGAGCAGCTCGAACACGGCCATGGCCTTCTGACGTGCCGTCGGAGAGAACTGCGACGCCTCGTCGAGCCACACATCGATGTCGGGTTCGCCGTTCGACAGGCGTGGCAGGCTGGCGTTGAAGCTAGGCATTGACTTGGGTGGCCGGGCGGTGCGTGAACAGCGCTCGGGTATTGAGCCGCTTGCCGGCGAGCCGTTGCCGAAGAGCGCGCCGCAGTACCAGCTTGGCAGCGGCGCGCTCGTCAGGCCCTGTCAAGTCGCCGTTGGCGATGGCGGTGATCACCGCCCCGGTCAAGGTCGCCTCGTTCCCGGCCCCGGGGTCGCCGCCGTCCTCGCTCTCGTGGAAGCCTTCGCCATCCACGGCCCGGTAGGTCTTGTGGGCTTCGATCGGCCGGCCGGTCTTCACATCGACATCGAACACCAACCCGTAGCCGAGCTCGTCCAGCAGGCATTTCTCGAAACGCCGCAGGGCGGGTTCGAGGTCATCGTCAACCGCAAGTGCCGTCAACGTGGCGCCGTAGCGCTGAAAGACGGCCTCGACGGGCTCCGCGGGTTCCAGGGTCTTGATGAGCAGCTCGTTGAGGTACAACCCGGCGAACAGCGCATCGCCCGCCAGGCGCGTGGCTTGGACCGACTCGCTGGCGATCACCGTCACCAGTTGGCCTCGGCCGCGCCACGCCACCACGACCTGCGTGAACGGCTCGATGCTGGTGCGCGGCCGCCGACCGCCCTTGACGCCCCGGGCCACGGCGGCCACGCGCCCGAAGTCCCGGGTCAGGAACTCGACGATCGCGCTTGTTTCACGGAATGGGCGACGGTGCAGGACGTAGGCAGGCTGGTCCTTGGCCGCTGGCAGCATCACGGGGTCTGAGTTTCGCCGGCTCGGTAGCCGAAACGACTCAATGTCCCGGGGCGCTCGCTCCAGTGCGGCACGACCTTGACCCAGAGCCTCAGCATGACCTTCCCGGCGAGCAACGCTTCGATGTCCTTGCGGGCGTCTTCGCCAATTGACTTCAGCATCGTGCCCCCCTTGCCGATGGCGATCCGCTTTTGCGAAGCACGCTCTACGTATACTACCGCATGGATGTCGGTGCAGCCTTGCCGGCGCGTGATGTCCTCGACGGTCACGGCGGTTCGGTGCGGCAGTTCCGCACCGAGCCGGCGCATGGCCTTCTCGCGGACGATCTCGGCGATCAGGAACTCGAGCGGACGATCGGTGACGGCATCGTCGTCGTAGAGTCGCGGCGCCTCGGGCAGGCGCTCCACGATCTCGGTGGTCAATGCGTCCAGGGCGGCGTTGCGCAGCGCCGAAACCGGAACGATGGCCTCGAAGCCGTGGCGGTGGCGAACGTCGTCGATCAACGGCAGCAGGCGGTCCTTGGCGCGAAGGCGGTCGATCTTGTTGATGGCGCAAAGGCACGGCACGCCGGCCTTGGCGATGCGGTCGAGTACGACGTCGTCGCCGGCGCGCCAGCCGGAGGCCTCGATGAGCATCACGGCGAGATCGACGCCGGCGAGCGAGCCGACGGCCTGGCCGACCATGTAGCGGTTCAAGGCCCGTCGCGGGACGTGGATGCCGGGCGTGTCGACGAAGATCACCTGCGCGTCCTCGTGGTTGAGGATGCCGATCAGCGCGTGGCGCGTGGTTTGCGGCTTGCGGGAGGTGATCGACAGCTTGACGCCGAGAAGGTGGTTCATCAGCGTCGACTTGCCGACGTTGGGGCGCCCGGCGAGAGCCACATGTCCGCAACGGGTCATGGGTCGAGGCGCGTCGCCTGGCCGCGACGCGAGATCGGGGCGGACCGCAAGCGGCCCGAGCGAACCGCAGGCGGTTCGATGCTCCGCATTTCTCCCACCGGCGTCGGAAGTGCAACCTGAGTGTCAACATCCGACGCTCTCAAGGCATCGAGCTGATCGAGCACGGTTGCGGCGGCGGCCTTTTCGGATTCGCGGCGGCTTCGCCCCGTGCCCTCGCCCCGCAAACCGAGACTGTCCGCGCGGCAGAGCGTGGTGAACAGCCGTTCATGGTCGGGCCCGGCGCTGTCGATGACCTCGTAGATCGGCACCTCGAGATGCCGGCTCTGCAGGATTTCCTGGAGCTTGGTCTTCGGATCCTTGTGGTCGTCGTCGCCGATCACCGCCAGCCGGTCGGCGAAGAGCCGCCGCGCGACGCCCTCGGCGCTCTCGATGCCGCCGTCGCAGACAACCGCACCGAGCACGGCTTCGAGGGCATCGGCGAGAACGGAACTGCGCGTGGCGACGCCCGACTTGCGCTCGCCGGCGCCGAGTTCGAGGAATGCGCCGAGGTCCAGGTCCTTCGCCACCGCAGCGAGGCTCGCGCCGTGGACCAGACTCGCGCGCATGAGGGTCAGGCGATGCTCGGTGGCATCGGGCATCGCATCGAACAGCATCCGGCCGACGACGAATCCGAGCGCGGCATCGCCGAGAAACTCGAATCGTTCGAAGTTGTCCGCGCCGGCACTCTTGTGCGTCAGCGCCCTGCGCAGGAGTCGCCGGTCCCGGAACACGTAGCCGAGTCGGCGTTCCAGCGTGCCCAGCCGGTTGCGCTGTCCTGCCACGGGCGCCTCAGCGTTCGGCATTGATCGCCGCGAGGAACGCGTCCTGGGGAATCTCGACGCGGCCGAACTGCTTCATCCGCTTCTTGCCCTCCTTCTGCTTCTCGAGCAGCTTCTTCTTGCGCGTGACATCGCCGCCGTAGCACTTGGCGGTCACGTTCTTGCGCAGCGCCTTCACCGTTTGCCGGGCGATGATCTGGCCGCCGATCGCGGCCTGCAGGGCAACGTCGAACATCTGCCGCGGAATGACCTTCTTCATCGCCTTGACCAACTCCCGCCCCTTGGTCTCGGCGAGGGTGCGATGCACGATCATCGCCAGCGCGTCGACCTTGTCGCCGTTGATCAGCACGTCCAGGCGCACCAGCGGTGCCGCCTCGAAACGCGTGAAGGCGTAGTCGAGCGAGGCGAAACCCCGGCTTGTCGACTTCAGGCGGTCGAAGAAGTCGAGCACCACTTCCGCGAGCGGAATCTCGTAGTCGATCGACACTTGGCCGCCGGTGAACTGCATGCCTTTCTGCACGCCGCGACGTTCGACGCAAAGGCCTATGACGTTGCCGACGAACTCTTGCGGCGTCAGCACATTGACCGCGGCAATGGGCTCGCGCATCTCGGCGATGGCCGCCGCATCGGGGAGCTGGGACGGGTTGTCGATGCGCAGGGTGTCGCCGGAACGCGTGACGACCTCGTAGATGACGGTTGGCGCGGAGGTGATGAGGTCGAGGTCGTACTCCCGTTCAAGCCGTTCCTGGACGATCTCCATGTGCAGCATGCCGAGGAAGCCGCAACGGAAGCCGAAACCCAGCGCGTCCGATGTCTCGGGCTCGTAGAACAGGGATGCGTCGTTCAGGGTCAGCTTGGCAAGCGCGTCGCGGAAGCTCTCGAAATCCTCGGAGTTGACCGGAAACATGCCCGCGTAGACTTGTGGCTTGACCGTCTGGAACCCGGGCACCGCCGGCAGGTCCGGCGTCTCGGCCGACGTCAGCGTGTCGCCGACCGGTGCGCCGCGGATGTCCTTGATGCCGGCGACCAGGTAGCCGACTTCGCCGGCCTCGAGAACGTCCTTGCGCTGCTGCTTCGGCGTGAAGACGCCGACGCTGTCGACCGTGCGTACCCGGCCGACGCTCTTGGCGATGATCTTGTCTCCGGGACCGACCCGCCCGTCGAACACCCGTATGAGCGAGACGACGCCGAGGAAGTTGTCGAACCAGGAGTCGACGATCAGCGCCTTGAACGGCGCATCCTCCGAACCGTCCGGTGCGGGGATCCTGGCTACGAGCGTCTCCAGCAACGCGCCCACACCCGCGCCGGTCTTGGCGCTCACGCTCAGGATTCCGCTGGCGTCGATGCCGATGATGTCCTCGATCTCCGTCGACACGCGCTCCGGATCGGCTTGCGGGAGGTCGATCTTGTTGAGTACCGGCAGGACTTCGAGGCCTTGGTCGATCGCCGTGTAGCAATTGGCGACCGACTGCGCCTCGACGCCTTGGGCGGCGTCGACAACGAGCAAGGCGCCCTCGCACGCCGCCAGCGACCGGGACACTTCGTAGCTGAAGTCGACGTGTCCGGGGGTGTCGATGAAGTTCAGTTCGTAGGTTTGGCCGTCGCCAGCGGCGTAGTGGAGGGTGACGCACTGCGCCTTGATGGTGATGCCGCGTTCGCGCTCGAGGTCCATCGAGTCGAGCACCTGGTCCGCCATTTCACGCTCGCTCAAGGCGTCGCACAGTTGGATGAGCCGATCCGAGAGCGTGGATTTGCCGTGGTCGATGTGGGCGATGATCGAGAAGTTGCGGATGTTGCGCGTGCTGGCCACGTCAGGCGCCCGACGCGAGCTTCCAGCGGGCCAGGGCGGGCGTCATGGCAATGGCGAGCCCGGCGACCGCAGCCAGGGTCCAGTCGTGCCATGCACCGAAGTGGGCGAGTGCAGTGCTCGCGGCAACGGCGACCAGCGGCGGCCCGAACACCCAGACCGCACCGCGACGCAACCCGCGCGCCGATGCCGTAACGACCACCTCGGCACCCGCAGGCAGGTTCAGGGTTTCGGGCACGGACATCGGCGGCGCGCGGAAGCCGACCCCGCACCGGCCGTTGCATCCCGGGCAGTGCCGGGCGTCGAAACGGACGACTCCGGAGCCGTTGCCACGGCCATGCTCCACCACGCCGCTACGGTGGAGGGTGCCTGGCGCGGCCGCGCCCCATCGAGGCGTGCGAGCGTCCCGGGTGGTCCCGGGGCCCGGTTGCGGTCGCGGACGTCCGCGCACCGTCAAGCCGTGCTCCGGGACGCTTGGGGCGGATTGCGGCACGGCGCCCTTAGGGTGTGCTGGACTTGTGATCGACGCTGGCGGCGATGCGGCGGGCGGTGGCGATCGGCACTTCCCCGACGACGGTAACGAGGTGGTTGCCGCGCGCGCTGGCGGTCATGTGGGTCAAGGCGACCGTGGCACCGCTACGCGACACGACGTGCCCGGCGCCGGTCTCGGGCATCGCCTCGACGAACACCGAGAACGCCGCCAGGCCATCGCTGAAAGTCAGCATGCTCAACCCGGGCGGATTGTCGGCGCTGTTGGCGCTTGTGAGTTCGAACCCGGCGGGCACCCATCCCGCGCGCCACGGCGAGTCCGTCCGCGCCGCGTCGTCGGCGGTGATCGAGAGTTGCCGGATCAATGCGCCTTGAGTCGTCGAAACCAGATTCTTCGGATCGACGTCCTCGTCCACCAGCAGGCTGGTGAATTGGAAGATCTCGAGATTCGTGCGGCTCGGATCACGCAACTCCGACCGCAGGAGCAAGCCCGACGCGTCGTCCAGCCAGAGCTGATAGCCCAACCGGTCCTCGTCCAGGGGAGTGACTTGCAGGTGCGTCGCGGGGCGCCCGGCGACCCGGTCGCGGCCCTTGACGACGACGTCGTAGTGATCGGCAACGTTTTCGAAACGCCGCGCGAACACGCGTCCGTATGCGCCGCCTGGCGTCGCACCCTCGAGATCCAGCAGCGCGTCGCCCGGCGTGAGCAGGTAGGCGACCTCGTCGCCCGTGCGCAGGATCTCGCGTCGGGGACCGTTCAGATGGACGATTCGCTCGCGTTCGATCCCGTCGATGACCATGTGCACGATACGGAACGTGGCAAGTTTCGCCGTCGTTCGCGACCCCGTGCGAAGCGCCCTCACCTGGCCCTGGCGGGGTCCGCGCTCCTCGACGAGATCGACCTGCGCGGAGTGGCTGGCGGCGTAGTAGCTGAAGACGCCGTCGTAGTCCAAGGTCCGAAAAGCGCCGTCCATGGCCTGCAGCCACTCGGTCGGCGTCCGGCGCTCGATACCCGCTTGCGTTTGTGCATCCGCGGCCATCGTCGTCGCCGCCAGCAGGACAACCAGCGCGCCTACGCGCGGTCGGGGAGCGCGGGCCTCCTGGGCCGCTGTCCGCAGGCGCGGTTTCACTGCCGTTGCTGGCTTGCCGTGCGCACGGTTTGGGTGTCCGGATCTACTCGCTGTGTCGCGGCCGCGGGTGCCGTGGACAGCTCCTTGACGAACGGCATGGCCGCCGGCCGTGCACCGATCGACGTGCCGCGGGCATGTTGGTAGATGTAGGCGTTCGCCCGCTCAAGGTCCAACTCCGTCGGCACGTTCGCCAAGCCATGCGCGGGCTGTTGCGAGGCGTCCGCGACGACCGGTTCGGTGCCGGTCGGCCGGTCCGGCGCGAAGTAGAGCACGACGGCCAGGGCAGCCGCGGCCGCCAGTGCAGCACTGCCGACGCCGGCCATCCAGCGACCGCCGAAACGCCGGTTCCCGGGCTCGGGCGTCGGACCGGGCGCCGGCCGATCGTCCCGCGCGTTGCCGTGGGCATCGCCAGCGCCGATGCCGTCCGGCCACATCGGGAGAGCCGAGCCGACGACGGGCGCCGTCTCGCGACGCAGGACGCCGCCGATCAAGTGCAGACGCTGCCACTTCGCGCGCAGGTCCGGATCTTCGTCGACGGCGTTCAGCACTCGCCGCAGTTCAAGTTCCTCCGCTTCACCGTCGATTGCGGCGGACAGCGACTCGTTCAGTGACTGCTCCGACTCCGTCATTCCTCACTTCCCCGCTCGGTTCGTGGCCTTGCCGCCGCGATCGAGCAACGGCTGGATCGCGGCGTCCACCGACTCCCTTGCACGGAAGATGCGCGAGCGCACGGTTCCGACGGGACAGTCCATCACATCCGCGATCTGTGCGTAGCTTAGACCATCAAACTCGCGAAGAGTTAGCGCACTACGTAGATCGGCTGGCAATGCGCTGATCGCATGGTCGACGGCCTCGCGCAACTGGTCGCTGCGCAGGGCGCCCTCGGGGCCATCCGGGTCGGCGAGAGCCTGTGCGACCTGGCCCGTTTCGGACCCGTCGGTCTCGACATCGACCTCCTGCAGCCGCCGGCTGCTCGACGCCAGGTGGTTCTTCGCGGTGTTCACGGCGATGCGGTAGAGCCACGTGTAGAACGCACTCTCACCGCGGAAACGAGGCAACGCCCGGTACGCCTTGATGAAAGCGTCCTGGGTGATGTCCTCGACGTCCTCGGCGCTGCGCACGTAGCGTGAGACCAGGCTGTTGATCCTATGCTGGTAGCGCATGAAGAGCAGATCAAACGCGCGGGAGTCCCCCGCCTGCACACGGCGAACAAGTGCCTTGTCCGTGTCTTCGCTCAAACGCGCGGCTCCCGTTTCCGCCGGGTGCCAAGAACCGATCCTCAAAGCCCGGCGACCTCGAGCGCTGCATTATCCCGAAGCGCGCAGGGACTTGCGAGCGCCCGTCGGCGCCGTAGCCCGGGGCTGGCGGGGGTCCGCCGATTACCGCGGCGGCGCAAAACCCAATACCATCGTCGCCGTAAGCCAACTCGGCGCCGCTCTCAAGGCTTCGCGAACCGCACATGATGGACCGAGACCCCGACCAGTCCGGGCACACGCGCGACGACTCCGCGACGGCAACGGGCCGAGGCCGTCGCGAGCCCATGCCGCGCATGCTCTTGAAACTCTCCGGCGAGGCTCTTGGGGGTTCGGCGGGCGTGGGCCTGGATGCGACGGTGCTGGGACGCACGGCCGTCGACGTCGCGGCGGTGGCGCAGGCCGGCACCGAGGTTGCCGTGGTGGTGGGCGGCGGCAACTTCGTGCGCGGGGCCGAGCTCGAGGCCGCGGGACTCGACCGGATCACCGGGGATCACATGGGCATGCTCGCCACCGTGATGAACGCGCTGGCTTTCCGGGACGCCCTGGTCCGGGCAGGCCGCACGGCGCGGATCCTTGCCGCGCACGCGATTTCGAGCATCGTGCCCGGCTACTCGATCGAGACCGCCCGTGCGAGCCTGGCGCGGGGCGAGATCGTGGTGCTGGCCGGCGGCACGGGCAACCCGTTGTTCACGACGGACACGGCCGCTTGCCTGCGCGCCATCGAGGTCGGTGCTCACACCGTCGTCAAGGCCACCAAGGTTGACGGCGTCTACTCCGCCGACCCGGAGGAGGACCTGCGCGCGCAACGGCTGCCAGAGTTGACCTACCGGGAGGTGCTCGACCGGCGATTGCGGGTCATGGACCTCACCGCCATCACGCTCTGCGAAGAGCACGGCCTGCCGGTGGTCGTCTGCGATGTTGCCGAACCCGGCGCGTTGACGCGCGTGGCGCGCGGTGACAAGGTTGGCACGCGCATACACGCGGGACCCTCACGTGCTTGAAGAGTTCATCGAGGATGCGGCCGAACGGATGGAGAAGTCGCTGCTCGCGTTGCGTGCCGCGTTTTCCCGGATCCGGACCGGTCGTGCCAATCCAGCGATCCTGGACGGCGTTGAGGTCGACTACTACGGTACGCCGACGCCGATCAAGCAGGTGGCCACGATCACCGTCGAGGAGGCTCGCAGTCTGCTCATCTCGCCGTGGGAGAAGCGCCTGGTCCCGGACATCGAGAAGGCGATCCTGAAGAGCGATCTCGGGTTGACGCCGTCGAGCACCGGCGACGTGGTTCGCCTGCCGATGCCGCCGTTGACAGAGGAGAACCGCCGCGACCTGATCCGGTTGGCCCGGCAGGAAGCCGAGAACGCTCGCATCGCCATCCGCAACATCCGCCGCGACGTGATCGGCGATGTGCGGGAACTGGTGCGCGAGAAGGAAGCGACCGAGGACGATGGCCGGCGCTCGGAGGACGACATCCAGAAGGTCACCGACGAGCATGTCCGTCGGGTCGACGGCGCTTTGGCGGACAAGGAAGCGGACCTGCTGGCGATCTAGATGTCTCGTCGGACGCGAGGCGAGAAGGTGCCGCCGTCGAACCAAGCACTTGGGCGGATTCTGCCGGGCATGGATGATCGTGGACGAGAGCTTGCCGGCGCGGCTACACTTGCCGGCACGGGCCTATAGCTCAGTTGGTTAGAGCAGTGGACTCATCGATGCGAGCTCACGTGGTGACACGTTGCTCGCGTTAGTTGGTGCGCCGGTGCCGAAATGCGCCGGATGAACGGGATGAATTCAGGGGAACCGTCCGGCTTCGAGAGCCGCAGGCTTGACGCGTGAAGCCCCGGCAACCCTGAGCCAAGCCGGCGGTACACCGCCGGAAGGTGCAGAGACTACCTGGGGGCTGGCGCGGCGTTCGCCACGCCGAGTGCCCTTGATGACAGGCTTGAGCGTCCCGCGCCCTAGCCGCGGGCCACGAGACCCATCGTCGGCCGTGGCGGGTGATGAGATAGTCCGCCCCCGGGGGAAACCCCGGGATCAGCGAATCCATCGGTCCCAGGTTCGAATCCTGGTGGGCCCACCAATGGGCGGCACTCGGACGTTGCCGGGTGCTGCTGAAGTAACGAGACTAACGAGACAACATCCCTTGCGGGTGGTATTGTTCGCGTCTCTTTTCGGTAGGTGGGCGAGCGAGCATGGAACTCAATGTCGAACGGCAGGGCGGCACGCTGATTGCGAAGGCGGCGGGCCGCATCGACGGTGTCAATGCCAGCGACTTTGAACAGAGTTTGAGCGGTGCGATCGACGACAGCGACAGTGCCGTCATCGTGGATTTGGCTGACCTTTCGTACATCAGCAGCGCTGGTTTGCGTGCCGTACTGCTAA
>LXNI01001175.1_pt1 | contig 24489 bp, 20 predicted proteins | sample 809091 | NCBI WGS metagenome assembly LXNI01 (sample SAMN04870527, study PRJNA318959) | sponge metagenome | biome: 01000161; feature: marine sponge reef; material: water | host: Sarcotragus foetidus | place: Greece: Milos, Mediterranean Sea | collected 2013-05-29 | depth 5-7 m | reverse complement strand
TCTCGTCCGGTGTTGCGGATGCGATTCAGGACCATGAATGTGCCAGAGTTCACGTTCCGGCTGTTCGGCCGTTCGAAATGCGGAGTGTTGGTCATGTTGAATCCCTCGGCTCGGAACTGAAGTGTCATCCCCTCGCTGATCTGGAATTTGCGGAAAACCCCCATGTCAAGGTTGAAGAGGCCAGGCCCACGAACGCTGTTCGGCCCGCATGTGCCGAAGCGAGCGCCCGTCGGCTGTGCGAATGCGCTGGGATCAATCCATAGGGAGTTGCTTCCGGCATTGACGTACCGCGGCTCGCCTATGCAATCAGCGATCTGGGCCGAACCTGCGGCATTGAGATCGCCGGTGTTTGCTTGGACAGAGAATGGTGTGCCCGTATACGCGCTCATCAGTCCATTGATTTGCCAGCCACCTAGGATCATGCCGAGCGGGCTGTCCGCGAGCAATCTCTTGCCCTTGCCAAACGGCGTCTCGTAGATCGCGGTCATCTGGAAATTTTGCCGGATGTCTTGGTTGAGATCGCCGTAGGTACGGTCGTAGAAGCGAGGAATACGGAAGAACCCAGGGCCATCACCGGAATCCTCATCGGTATAGCCTCGTCCGTGCGCCCACGTGTAGGCCATATTCACTTGCACGCCATTGCTGAAGCGGCGCTCCAGTTTGGTTTGCAGCGAATCGTATTTCGCGGTGCCGAGGCTGCCGAACAGCGTAGTCGTGGCGGCCCGCCCCCACAGCTTGTTCAGCTGTCGGCCCGGGTTGCCCTCGCCGATGTCGCCCCAGTTCTGGTCCAAGCCAGCGAGCTGGTTCACCGAGCGGGTCGCGACATATCCGGCCGTTGCAATCCAGTTCCCAAAGCGGCGCTCAAGCGTGAAATTCCACGATTGGATGTAACCCCTGGTCAGGTTTTCCGTGTCCATCGTTCGCACAACGGTGTTCAGCGGGAGATCGAGCACCCCGTCTCCTAGGGATGGCTCGTTGATGACGGCCAAACCCTGCCGGAGGTTGGTCGAATACCCGTAGCTGTTCGGCAAGCCGGGGCCGTCCTTGGCCATGATGGGGAAGTTCGTGCGCAACGGCCGCGCCCAGTTGAACGGGTCCACCGTCACGCCGTAGCCGATGCGCATGACAGTGTCGTCATCCACGCGGTAGGCAATTCCGACCCGCGGCACGAAATTGTGCTTGCCGATATCGATGCCGCAGTCCGTCGGAATGCTTCCGACTCCGCACGCCCAAATCGTATTGTTGGAGAAATCATACCGCTCCAAGCCGCGCGAAGCGCGGGTCGGGAACGGGAAGATCTCGTAGCGCACTCCGTAGGACATCGTCAGCTTCGGAGTGATCTGCCAGCGGTCGCGCAGGTAGAAGCTCAGTAGCCTCGTGCGCGTGAAATAGCCGTTTTCGTTGAATTGCCAAATCTTGCCCGCATTCTGCGGAAGTCCGAGTAGCCACGCGGCGTGCGCGTTGTAGTCGTTCCCGCTCTCGCCACCCCGGCGTTCGGTCGTGTTCTGGCGGAAGCGGAACTCGCCCGAGGCAGCGCCGGTGCCTCCCGAGAACTCGGGCTGGTTGTGGTCTAGATCCTGGAGGTAAATGTCTGTTCCGAAGCGGATGTTGTGGGTCCCCTTAGTCCAGTTGGCATTCAGCACGAACTGGTTCTGCGGATCCGAACGGTAGTATGGCTGGAAGCTATTGGACATCCCCAAGCCCTCGAAGCCATCGATACGCAGGCGCGGCCATCCGCCATCGATGAAGCGGTTGGACTGCAGTCCCGGGATCTGCAACACAGACCAGCCAAGGTTCTCGTCCAACCGTTGCTGCTCGACGTTTGTGTCCACCAGCGTGTAGCCGTAGTAGCCATCAACGATGAATGTCGGCGAGACAACCTTGGTGAGGGAGATCGTGCCCGAGTAGGTGTTCCCGAAGCCCGTGCCGGGATTCGAGTTTGTCGGGTGCAGCCGGTTGCCACCAAATGGTCCGAGCGTCTGTGCGTTCAACATGCGGTAGTCGAGGAAGCTGAACCGAATAAAGCCGGTCAAGGTCTCGCTCAGGTTGAAATTGGTCTTGGCGTCCACCGTGTCGCGGAAGAACGTCGTAGAGCCGTCCGCCACGTGGTTTTGCCCCAGCCCCAGCGAGCCTCCGTTTCCGCCCAACCGGTTGCCGACATTGTTGGGATCGGGGAACGCCGGGTCGTGGATCATTGCCGACACGCCCGAATCGATCCGGGCCCTTGGCACCATGTTTCCTGGGAATGGTTCGCGATCCCGGGCGTAGCCGGAGTCGAGCATGTCCTGCACCCCGGTGAGGGGATCGTAGATCGGCGTGGGAGACCCAGATAGGTCGCCAAAGCGCATCGCGTTCGTCGGCATGTCGATGAACCGTTGCGCAAACCGTGACTCGTAGGTGCCTTCGTAGCTGAGGAAGTAGAACCACTTGTTCCGCTTGATCGGGCCGCCGATCGTACCGCCGAACTGGTTGTTGATCAGCTTCGGCTGGGCGGATCCGCGGTTGCTGAAGTACGGGTATGCCTTCATGTGCTGGTTCATGTGGTACTCGAACGCGGAGCCGTGGACTTGATTGGTGCCCGACTTGATCTGCAGATTGATCGCCGCGCCCCCGGCAAGGCCTTGCTCAGCATCGAAGGAGTTCGTCACGACGTTGACCGTCTCGATCGACTCCAGCGCGGGGTTGTAGCCCGTCATGTGTGGCACCCAGATGTTCGTCGACGAAGCGCCGTCGATGCGGGTGTTGTTGTTGGAGCGGCTCGTGCCGTTGACCGAGAAGCGCACGGCGCGACTCGGATTCGTTGGCACCGAGTGCGCGTTCTGCGGCGGCGAGAAGCCCGGGAGCGTGACGAAGAGCATCTGGTAGTTCCTGCCTAGCGGGACAGGAACATTCCTCAGTGTTGTCTCGGTGACCTCTTGCCGAACCTCAGCGCGGTCGGTTTGCAGCGTCGCAGCGGAGGCCTCGACGGTCACAACCTCCGTGACCTGGCCGATCTCCAAGCTCGCGTTGACACGCGTGACGTTGTTTTGTGAGACGACGACACCGGTTGTGGTGGCCGCTTGGAAACCTTCCGAGCGCACCGTAACGGTGTAGTTGCCGGTATTCACCGTCGCGAAGCTGTAGTTGCCAGCTGCGCCGGTGGTTGTGTCACGGACTTGGCCCGTGTCCTCATTCGTGATTGTGACCTCCGCTCCGACTATGGCGGCGTCAGTGGTGTCCGTCACCAGCCCGTCGATCCCGCCTTGGATCAACTGTGCGGTAGCGGATGGCGCGATCAGCGCCAGCAGCGCGAGCATGCTGACAGACAGCAAGCCCCTGCGGTGTAGTGTTCTCATCCTTGTCGTGTCCTCCGTTCAAGACGCGGTTATTTAGAAACAGGTCAATGCCCCACGACGCTTGGCTGCACCTATTGCGAGCCAAGTCCCGTAGCGATTAACCAAAGACCCACTACCACACTATCACAGCCGCAGAGCACGGGTTGATTGGCAGGTTGGCAGGTGCATATCCCGGCAAGACGGGGCGCTGATGGCGACTTAGCGGCCGCCGGGCCTAGCTCGGGAGTCCTCTGAGGCAGGGTTGGGGCAATGCTTTCCGCAAGGCGTGGAGCCGTCTTTGACTCTGGGCACCCTCGATTCCTGGCGATTCGCCGCGGGGAGTGAACGATCAAATCCCTCTTCTGTAGTGAACGATCAAATCCCTCTTCTACTGGATCGGCGCGTGCTTTCGCATAGGGTCCACATGCAGCGGGCCTCCTCCGCCTTCGAGTCCGCCTTTGTTTGACCCGCGCTTTCGAATCGCGCTACCATAAGAATTCGCGAGGCGGCGCTTCCGCTTTGTGCATCGTTCCGGATATGACTACGAACACGTACGTCCCCAAAGCGTCCGAGTTGACCCATGACTGGTACGTCATGGACGCCGAGGGCAAGACCTTGGGTCGCTTGGCCACCCAGGCTGCGACGCTGTTGCGGGGCAAGCACAAGCCAAACTTCACCCCCTTCATGAAGACCGGCGATTTCGTCGTGGTCGTCAATGCGGACAAGGTCTGCCTGACGGGCAAGAAGGAAACCGACAAGGTCTACTACCGGCACACGGGCTATCCGGGCGGCATTCGGCAGGAGACCGCCCGGCAAGTGCGCGAGAAGTACCCGGAACGCTTGGTCGAGCGCGCGGTGGCGGGGATGCTTCCCAAGAACAAGCTCGGGCGCCAGCTCAAGTCGCGGCTGAAGGTTTACGCCGGTGCTGACCACCCGCACGAGGCGCAGCAGCCGAAGCCGTGGACGTTCTAGCCGTCTGTTGAAGAGGCCGTGGGAAGAGGAGTCATCGCTTTGTCGAATCAAACACAGTGGTTGGGAACGGGTCGGCGCAAGAGCGCCGTTGCCCGCGTGTTCCTCCGGCCGGGGGCGGGCAAGATTCAGATCAACGATCAGCCGCCGGAGCAGTATTTTCCGACCGAGTCCCTGAAGGCTAAGGTGCGCCAGCCGCTGCTGGCCAGCGAGACCGATGGCAAGTTCGACGCACTGGTGCTGGTCCACGGTGGCGGCAAGGCGGGCCAGGCCGATGCCGTGCGCCTGGGCATCGCCCGCGCGCTGCAGGAATTCAACAGCGAATTGCGGCCTTTGCTCAAGAAAGGCGGCTACCTGACGCGCGATCCGCGCAAACACGAGCGCAAGAAGTACGGCAGGCCCGGCGCTCGCAAGCGGTTCCAATACTCGAAGCGCTAGTTGGGGATCGAGTCAACTTCCATAGCGTCCGAGGCCAAATCCTGCTTGGAAGGCCTTGGTCGTTCGGGGCGGCTTGTTGCAAGTCGCCGTTAACCCGCGCACAGCCGTCAACGGAGGTACCGTGCCGCAAATCACTATGAAGGAATTGCTCGAAGCCGGCGTTCATTTCGGGCACCAGACCAGGCACTGGAATCCGAGGATGAAGGAGTTCATCTTCGGCGAACGTAACAACATCCACATCATCGACCTGCAGAAGACTCTGAAGAACTTCAAGGAGGCGCTGCAGTACATCGGTGAGCAAGCTGCCCTCGGCAAGACCATCCTGTTCGTCGGCACCAAGCGCCAGGCGCAAGAGGCCGTGGCCGAGGAAGCCCTCCGCTGTGGCATGTACTACGTCAACCATCGCTGGCTGGGCGGACTGCTGACCAACTGGGTCACGGTGCAGAAATCGCTGGACCGCTACAAGGAACTGCAGCGGCTCGCCGAGGAAGAAGGCTACGAGGGGCGCAGCAAGAAGGAGATCTCGCGCTTGGAGCGCGAGCGCAAGGCTCTGGACGCCAACATCGCGGGAATCAAGGACATGCCCGGCCTGCCTGACATGGTCTTCATCATTGACACCCGCAAGGAAGAGATCGCCGTTCACGAGGCGCGCAAGCTCAACATCCCCGTGATCGCGGTTGTGGACACCAATTCCAACCCGGACGAGGTCGATTATGTGATCCCGGGCAATGACGACGCGCTGCGGTCGATCTCCCTGTTCACCAACAGGGTGGCCGAGGCGGTGCTCGAAGGCCGGGCCACGATCCCGCCCCCCGAAAACGAAGCGGCGGACGATGAGGGCGGCGACTCGATCAACCCGCCGGCGGACGACGGCGCCGTGAGGTCCCAAGTTAGCGCGTGAGCGCCGGCCAGACCGGTAGCTGCAGAGGATTCAACAGGAGAGGCATGCAATGGCGGACGTTAGTGCAAAGCTAGTCAAGGAACTGCGCGACAAGAGCGGCGCGGGCTTCATGGAGTGCAAGAAGGCACTGGTCGATGCCGGCGGCGATCTCGCTGCCGCTGAGATCGCATTGCGCAAGCGCGGCGTGGCGATCGCCCAGAAGAAGAGCGGCCGGGCCGCCAACGAGGGCGTGATCGGCAGCTACATCCATGCCGGCGCCAAGCTCGGGGTGCTGGTTGAAGTGAACTGCGAATCGGATTTCGTCGCGCGCACCGACGATTTCCAGCAGCTAGTCAAGGACATTGCGATGCAAATCGCGGCCGCCGACCCGCAGTACATCACCCGCGAGCAGGTACCTGCGGAGATCGTGGACAATGAGCGCCAGATCCAGCGCGACCGCGCCTTGCAGGAAGGCAAGCCCGAACGAGTCGTCGACCGGATTGTTGACGGACGCATGGGCAAGTTCTACGAGGAGATCGTGTTGGTGGACCAGCCGTTCGTTAAGGATCCTTCCGCGACCATCGGCAGCTTGCTGCAGACCACTATCGCCAAGCTGGGCGAGAATATGGCCATCCGGCGCTTCCAGCGTTTCAAGGTCGGCGAGGATTCCTAGGGCCGAGCCAGCGAGAGCCCACACCGGCAACCGGGCTATCATGGGGCCGCCCCGAGCATGCTGAAGCCGCGCCGAATTCTGTTCAAGCTGTCTGGCGAGATGCTCGCCGATTCGGACGCTTGCGGCGTGGCGCACGCTCGGCTGGCCTGGCTCGCAGGCGAGATCGCCTCGGCGCACTCCGAAGGTGCCGAGCTTGCGCTGGTGCTCGGAGCCGGGAACTTCGTGCGCGGAGCGTCGCTTGCGGGAGCGGGCATCGGTCGCTCAACCGCCGACCACATGGGCATGCTCGGCACCTTGATCAACTCGTTGGCGCTGGCCGACGTGCTGAGCGCCAAGGGGGTGCCTGCCAAGGTGCTCAGCGCCGTCCCGTGTGCCACGGTCGCCGAGCCGTACGGTCGCGGCGCCGCCATCGCGGCCTTAGAGCAAGGCAAGGTTGCCGTGCTCGCCGGCGGTACGGGCAATCCCTACTTCACGACCGACACTGCGGCCGCTCTGCGCGCGGTTGAGATCGGGGCCGATGTCTTGGCCAAGGGCACCAAGGTTGGGGGCGTCTACGACAAGGACCCAGCTCTCCACCCGGACGCAAGGGTGTTCGCGGCCGTATCGTACGACCAAGTGCTGGCCCAGCGGCTGGCAGTGATGGATGCCACGGCGGTGGCCATGTGCCGCGAGAACGCCCTCAGCGTGCTGGTCTTCGGATTGGCTGAGCAGGGTGTCTTGGCGCGGGTGGCCCGTGGCGAGACTCCCGGCACCCTGATGTCCTAGGCTGTATGGATTGAAGGAGGAAAGCGCATGACCCACATCCACGGCGAAAACGTTGCCGAGGTCAGCACCGAGGCGAGCGCCAGGATGGAGAAATCGGTCCGGGACCTGTCCCGAGCGATGTCCACGATCCGTACCGGGCGCGCCTCCATCGCACTGCTGGATCCGATCAAGGTCGACTACTACGGCACGCTCACGCCGCTAAGCCAAATGGCCACGCTGGCCACGCCGAATTCGACCACCCTCACGATCCAGCCGTGGGATGTGACACAGTTGGGCGCCATCGAGAAGGCGATTCGGCTGTCCGATCTCGACATCAATCCGGCCAATGACGGCAAGATCATCCGATTGGCCATACCGCCCTTGACCCAGGAGCGCCGCAAGGATCTCGTCAAACGGTTGCACGACGTCGTCGAGCAGCACCGTGTAGCCGTGCGCAACATACGCAGGGACGCCAACGAAGCGGTCAAGCAGCTCGAGAAGGGCAAGGCCATCTCGGAGGACGAGGGCAAGCGCGGACATGACCTGATCCAAAAGGCCACTGATTCCGCGATCAAGCGCATCAACGAGGCGGGCGAGGCGAAGGAGAAGGAAATCCTCGAGATCGGGTAGACTCCCGTCGTGCGCGACGGCCCGGGTGCCAAAGATGGACGCACGGCTCAAGTCGGCGATTCTCGCGAACTTCCCGGCGGTGTATCCCATCATTGATTCGGGTGCCGCGACGGCGCCCGACTGCAGTCCCGTACAAATGGCGAGCGCGCTCGCTGGAGCTGGCGCGCGGCTCGTGCAGTACCGCCACAAGGGCGAGTTCACGCGGCGGGCATTCGATGAAGCCGCCGCAGTCGGCTCGGTGCTGCGTCAAGCGGGAATCGGTTTCATCGTCAATGACCGAGCGGACATCGCGCTGGCCGTGAAGGCGGACGGCGTGCATGTCGGCCAAGACGACCTGCCGCCCGCAGAGGTGCGGCGGCTGATCGGTTCGGACATGCTCCTGGGATACTCGACGCACAATGCCGACCAACTCTCGGACACTGCGTGCCAGTGGGCGGACTACTTGGCGATTGGTCCGGCCTTTAGCACGTCTAGCAAGCGGAATCCAGATCCGGTGGTGGGAATGGAGGGTGTTCGCGAGGCGAGGTCTTTGACGGAGAAGCCCTTGGTCGCAATCGGAGGCATCACGCTTTCTAGCGCCAGCGAGGTGCTGGCCGCCGGAGCGGACAGCGTCGCGGTGATTTCCGGCATCTCCCCCACGAACATCGCTCAGTGGATGCGGCTGTGGCGCTGAGCCAGCAATGCTCAGTTGGAGGCCAGACGAGCCAGACGAGGGCCAACGGACTCGCCCGTCAGTGGTCTGGGGCTTGCCCAGAGGCTGGCTGCATCAGCACTAGAATAAGAATTCTGCCCTAGGGCAACGGGCTTGGCCCCGTCCTCCATGACTGGCGACGAAATCCGCGAACAATTTCTGCACTACTTCGAGACCAAGGGGCACCGGAGGGTCGCGAGCTCTTCGCTTGTGCCCGCCAACGACCCGACGCTGCTGTTTGCGAACGCCGGGATGAATCAGTTCAAGGATGTATTCACCGGCGACGAACACCGCCCGTACGCCCGCGCGACTACGTCCCAGAAGTGTGTCCGGGCAGGTGGCAAGCACAACGACCTCGAGAACGTCGGCAGGACGCGGCGGCACCACACGTTCTTCGAGATGCTGGGCAACTTTTCGTTCGGAGACTACTTCAAGGAAGACGCTATCCGCTTCGCTTGGGAACTAGTCACGGAGATTTATGGGCTGCCCAAGGAGCGGCTGTACGTCACTGTCTTCCGCGACGACGATGACGCCGAACAACTCTGGACGAAAGTCGCGGGAGTGTCGCCGGACCGCATCAAACGCTGCGGGGAGAAGGATAACTTCTGGCAGATGGGAGACACCGGGCCGTGCGGGCCGTGCTCTGAGATCTTCTACGACTACGGCCGCGAGGGCCTAGAGCTAGGCGAGCGGGATGATCCGTTCCCCGCGGACGTGTCCCGCTATGTCGAGATCTGGAATCTCGTCTTCATGCAGTTCAACCGCGACGAGCGAGGCGAGCTGCACCCTCTGCCGAGGCCGTCGATAGACACTGGCATGGGACTTGAGCGGACAGCTGCGGTGCTGCAGGGCAAGCTGTCGAACTTCGACACCGACCTGTTTCGGCCAATCATTCACCGAGCCGGGGAGTTGCTGGGCATCCAGTACGGGGCCGATCTAGCCACAGACACCACCCTGCGGATCGTGGCCGACCACAGTCGCTCTGCGGCATTCTTGGTGCACGACGATGTGATGCCCGCCAACGAGGGCAGGGGGTATGTGCTGCGCAAGATCATCCGCAGGGCGCTGCGCCACGCAAGGCTGGCCGGCTTCGAGGGTCCGTTCCTGCATCAGATGACAGGCTTTGTCGCCGAGATGATGCGTTCGGCCTATCCGGAGATGCAGGAGTCGTCCGGCCGTGTGGCGAGGATCGTACGCGACGAGGAAGTTCGCTACGAACGCAACTTTGCGGTGGCTGAGCGGGAATTCGAATCCGCGCTCGACAAGCTCGACAACGGTGTGATCCCGGGTGCGGTGGCTTTTCGGTTGTACGACACATTCGGCTTGTCCTTGGAAGAGCAGCAAGAGATGGCGCGGGAGCGCAACCTCAAGATCGACCTGCGCGGATTCGAGGCCGAAATGGATGGCCAGCGGGCGCGCGCGCGCTCGAGTTGGAAGGGCTCCCTCAAGGCCGATGCCGCAGCAGCGCCTGCTTTGGTCGATCTATCCGGGCGGTGCAAGACCGAATTCGTGGGCTACGACCGGACTTTCGAGGAGGAACTGCGTGTCGTCGGGCTGTTGCGGGACGGGGAGACCATTGAAACTGCTCAGGCAGGGTCTCAAGTCGGCGTGGTGTTGGAACGGACACCGTTCTATGCCGAAGCGGGCGGACAGGTGGGCGATCGTGGCGTGCTCATGCGTGGATCCGAGCCCGTCGCCGCGGTCTTGGATGTGCAGGCGCCCGTGCGCGGCACCAGTGTGCATCGCGTCGACCTCCTGCGAGACATGGCACTAGGCGACAGGCTGGCCGGTCGCGTGGATGAGTCGAGACGGGACGCCGCGCGCCGCAACCACACCGCAACGCATCTGATGCACGCGGCGCTGCGCACGGTGCTAGGCACCCATGTCAAGCAGGCTGGAAGCGTCGTGGATCCCCAGCGCCTGCGCTTCGACATCACGCACTACGCTCCCATCGAGGCGCGCGAGCTCGAGGATGTCGAAGACTTAGTCAACGAGCACATTCTGCGCGACACCGAAGTTGTTACAGAGTTGAAGGATCTCGACGTGGCGGTGCGCGAGGGGGCGATGGCCCTGTTCGGCGAGAAGTACCTCGACAGAGTCCGAGTTGTGAGCGTGGGCGACTTCAGCATTGAGCTCTGCGGCGGGACGCACGTGTCGCGAACCGGTGAGATCGGCGTATTCAAGGTGGTCACCGAGACCAGCAGCGCCGCCGGCGTGCGGCGAATCGAGGCAATTTCCGGCACGGGCGCATTCGGGCATTACCGCGAAGCCACCGATAGCGTGCAGCAGCTAACGGCACTGCTGCGGGTCCACGATAACGGGCTCGCTACAGCCGTCGAGAAGCTCATGGCCGAGCGGCGCCGGCAGGACCGCGAGATCGCCGACTTGAAGGCAAGGCTGGCTAGGACGGGCGTGGCCGATTTGGTTGCCCAAGCGCGTGAAATCGGCGGGATGAAGGTGCTCGCCGCCAAACTGGACGGTATCGAACGCGAGCAGCTGCGCCCGCTGGCCGACGCTGTCCGCCAGAAGCTAGGATCGGGCTTAGTGGTGTTTGGAACTGTCCAAGACGGGCGCGTCGCGCTGATTTCTGCTGCCACCAAGGATGTCGCTGGCAAGCGGGTACATGCCGGCCGAGTCATCTCCGCCGTTGCCAAGTTGGTCGGCGGCGGAGGTGGCGGGCGCCCGGACATGGCCGAAGCGGGGGGCAAGAACCCGGACTCACTGGCTGGAGCGTTGGAACGGGTCTACGAAATCGTGCGCGAGAGCACCGCCGAATAGACCGCGCTCCGACGTACCTGCGGAGCTACTTCCGGCGAGGCTTGCTGGGGCGCATTTCGATGCGGCTGGCGACGTTGCGGCTGGGCGTCTTGAACAGGTGGATCGCCATGGAGGCTATAGCGGCCGGGTCGAGTTTCCAATCCGCCCCTTCGGTTTCCGACCTAAAGCCGGTCTGGACGCTGCCTGGCATGATCGTGCTGACGCGGATGTCGGAGTGGCGCAAGTCGAGCATCATCGCTTCTGTGAACCCGGCGAGTCCGAACTTGGACGCGTTGTAGGCCGCGCCAGAGGCAAACGGGTGCTTGCCCGCCAAGCTGCCAATGTTGAGGATGAAGCCTCCGCCGCGGCGCTTCATGCGCGTTGCGGCGAGCTTGGAGAAGTAAAACGGACCACTCAAATTTGTGTCGATGACCTCTTGCCAAAGTGCGGGAGCAAGTTCATCGACCGCACCGAAATGGCCCACTCCGGCGTTGTTCACCAAGATGTCCACTGCGCCGAGTTCGTCGTCAACGAAAGAGAAGAAATCCTCAGCCTGCTCCCAGCGGCCCACGTCGCACGGTCGGCCGACGATCCGCCCTTGCGCGTCCAGAGACTGGATCGCAGTGGCGAGCGTGGTTGTGCTGCGACCGCAAATGGCCACGTGTGCCCCCTCCGCCAGCAAGGACTCGGCGATGGAGTACCCGATTCCCTTCGTACCCCCAGTGACGATGGCGCACTGCCCTTTAAGGTCTGTCATCGAATCGTAGACAGGGCGGCAAGTTTTGGCTTCGCCCTTGCGGATGCCAAGGTTCCGACCTTCGATACAATAGCATTTCGCGGATGGTGCCGCTCCCAACCTCTTAATGCCTGATACAGAGACTCCCGCAGTGCGGGCAGAGATCGTCGCCATCTGCCAGGATCACCTCATCCGCTTGGGCGAGGAGGCCGGGCAGGTCGCCGAAGATCGCCTCGCGAGCCTTGCGTCGACGACAGCTGCCGAAACTGCCGCATTGCTGGACCAGATTGTCGCCTCGACGCGACGGATTCGGGCCGCGAGCGATCCGGCTGCGGTGCTGGTAGAGCTGGCAAGCTCGGCGGGGCAGCTTTGTGACCGCGCCGTTGTGCTCTTGAACGATGGGGACCGCCTGACCGGCTTTCGTGCGTCGGGCGGCGGAGTCCCGGCCGAACCCGCGGATCTCAGCGAGGTTTCGTTCGACTTGGCATCCGCCCCTGCTTTGGCCCAAGCCGTGGAGACCAAGGACACGATGGTCACCACTGGCGGCCAACACAACGTGTCTCACCAGCTTGCTTCCAAGCTTGGCTATTCGGTCGATACCGAACTGCGAGTCCTTCCGGTGGTGCTGCGCGACACGGTGCTTGGCCTGGTGCTTGTGGACGGTGGAGCCGCTCGGGGAGCGGCTATCGAATCGCTCATCCTCACGGCCGAAGCGTGGATCGAGGCATTGAACTCGCGTCCGAGGGCCCAATGATTCGGCACGTTGGATCGGAACCCAGCAGACCTCTCTTGTAGCTAAGAACGGGGCAGCCTAGGCATGATCATCAGATACTGTCCTTGCCCAATCCCGCGAGTCGCTGGGCTAGCGATGGTCCTACTGGCCGTTGCGTCGGCCGCGACTGGCGCAGTGCCAGCAAGGCTCGCCGAATTGAGCCAGGCCTTGGCTGCATCGCGATCTGACGCCAATTTCCGCGCCTTGCAGCGCTTCGCAGACGGTGCTTCCGGGAGGGATCGCGCGCTGGCTCAGTACGCCATCGGCATGGCGCGCTATGAGGACAAGGACTATGCCGCGGCCGAGAAGGCCCTGGCAGAGGTGGGCGCAGATGCAGGCTGGGCGGATGAGTACGCCACCTACTATCGCGCTAGGTCCATCGTATTGGCAGAGGAATTCGAACGCGCACTGGGTCCGCTCCGAGACTTCGCCAAGCAGTTTCCGGACAGCCGGTTTCGACCAGCTGCAGACCGGCTACGCGTTGAGAGCCTGCTGCGACTGAAGCGCTTAGACGAAGCGAGAACGCTGCTGGCCGCTGGTTCGAGCACGCTTGAAGAGCCGGTCCGGTTGTACCTGTCCGGTCGGGTCGAGCACGTGGACGGCAACCTTCAGCGCGCAGTCTCCCTGCACCGCGAGGCGTATTACTTCTACCCGTTCAGCGACCAAGCCGGCGTGGCTGAGCGGCATCTCGACCAACTGCGCGCGCGCATGGGCGATGCCTATCCAACGGCACCCGCCAAGTGGCGGCTGGAGCGCGCAGAAAACCTCCGCAAACGCGGCAGCTATGCCAGTGCGTCAGCGGAATACGGCAGGGCACTGAGCGCCGGACTGCAGGGAGACGACCGAGACCGAGCCATCATCGGCCGGGGGGCGGCCGACTACTCACGCCGGAGTTCTTCGGCGGCCTACACAAGCTTGGCGCGAGCCCGTCCACGAGCGCCTGAGCTCGAAGCCCAACGGCTCTATCTGCTGTGTGCGATCGAGCGCCGCAAGCGAATCGTCAGCCAAATGCTGTCCAGCATCTCCAAGCTGGCCGCAAAGCACAGCAAGTCTCCCTGGTACCAGGAAGCCCTGCTCTCCATCGGCAACTACTACTACTTGCTGGATGACCGGGCCAGCTATACCAAGTGGTTCCGGCGTCTTGTGGATGCCTTTCCAAACGGCAAGCATGCCGCTTACGCACACTGGAAGATCTGTTGGCGCGCTTGGCTGGACGACGCTCCCAATCGCGCGGACCTGCTGAACGAACACATCCGGCGCTATGGCGGTGCGTCCACTGGTGCTGGCGCGATCTACTGGCTAGGTCGCCTGCACGAGGAGACTGGCCGCCGCTCGGAAGCCGCCGCACACTTCAACGCGGTCATGGGCGGCTTTCCGCACTACTACTACGCATTCCTCGCCGAGCGGAGGCTTCGGCGGATGGGCAGTGTGACTGCAAGTCCGACCACCGAGCGCAAGATCTTGGACAGTCTGCCTGCAGCTCGCGCCTTGGCTTCCCAGCCGCTCGCAGAGACGCAGGTTCTGTTGGATCGGGGCGGAGAACTGCACCAACTCGGATTCGACGAGGCCGCCCGAACGGAGTATTCTCGGGCGGACTACAGCAAGCCCGACGGTCACTTTGCGGGGCTGCATCTCGGGCGGATGTACACCAGCCGTGACGAACACCACTTGGCGTTGCGGGCAATGAAGCGCTACGCGTTCGGCTACCTGCGCATGCCGTACGAATCGTTAGACATTGAGTACTGGCGCCTGCTGTTTCCGATTGGCTGGGAGGATCGCCTGCGCGCCCGGTCCGAGCGTCACGGCCTGGACCCGTACTTGGTGGCGGCCCTGATTCGCCAAGAGTCGGAGTTCCACCCGGGCGCGAAGTCCCCCGCAGGAGCATTGGGCCTGATGCAGATCATGCCGGGCACGGGCCGCGCACTGTTCCGTCGGCTGGGCATCTCCGGGTTCGCCAGCCGGAAGTTGACGGTTCCCGACACCAGCCTGCGGCTCGGCACGTTCCACCTCAAGAACGTGCTGGCGCAGTTTGGCGGAGATCTGGTGAAAACACTGGCGGGCTACAACGCCGGCGAACGGCGCATCCCCCAATGGATGAAGCTTGGCCCTTTCGACGACAACGAGGAATTCGCCGAGACGATTCCGTTCAGCGAGACTCGCGGGTACGTGCAGTCCGTGCTGCGAAATCGCGCCATGTACGAGCGCGTATACGGCGACTGACTCGAAAAGGGACCGCTCGCAAGCCCCAAGCCGGGCCACGGGGCAACCCGAACGGAATCACACGATCCTGCCGTCTCTCATGCGCAGTACGCGGTCGGTGCAATACGACGCGGCATCGGAGTTGTGGGTGATGATCATGACGGTCTGCCCGAGATTTCGATTGAGAGTCACCAGCGTATCGAGGACCGCCAGCGAGTTCTCGGAGTCCAGGTTCCCGGTGGGCTCGTCGGCGAGCAGGATCGGCGGCTTGTTGACCAACGCGCGGGCGATCGCTACCCGCTGCTGCTCGCCTCCCGACAAGGCGTTCGGCTTGTGGCGCATGCGGTGGCCGATGCCCAAGATGCGCACGACGTCATTGAAATGTGCGTCGTCGCGGTCGGTCACTCCGGCGATGTGCTGAGCGATTCGGATATTCTCCTCGGCGTTCAGTGTCGTCAAGAGGTTGAACCGCTGGAACACGAAGCCGACCTTGGTCTTGCGCAACTCGGTCCGTTCCGCGTCGGACATGTGGGCCAGGTCTTGACCGTCGATCTCCACCGTGCCGCTCGTTGGAGCAAGCATGCCCCCCACAATGTGGAACAGGGTCGACTTGCCGGATCCGGACGGCCCCAGCAGGGCGACGAACTCGCCCGCTTGGACTTCCATCGATACGCCGCGCAGGGCTGGCACGTCCACGCTGCCAAGGCGGTAGACCTTCTTGAGGTTCGAGGTCTTGATCAGGGCGTCAGCCGACACGTGCAACTCCTTCCCGCACTTACTCGTAAGATAGGATTTCGCACGGATCCGCCTTGGCCGCCTTCCAGGCGGGATAGGTGGCCCCGGCAATCGATCCGATGATGGTCAGCACGGCGGCGGCGACCAGCCACTCCGGGACGAAGATGACTGGAATGAGCGGATAGCGGAGCGTGACCAGTTCCTTGCCGACGACACTCAGCCCATAGCCGACGATTATTCCGATCGCGCTCACGACCAGCGTTTCGCGCATCACGATGGCACCGATCACGCGCTTGGAAGCGCCGATGGCCTTGAGTATCCCGATCTCCCTAGTGCGCTCCAAGATCGCTGTATACATCGCTAGCATGACGACGATGAAGCCGATCGAGACCGCGATCGAAATGATGATGTTGACGAACTGGGACGACATCTGTCGCACGCTCGTCGCAGTCAGGGCCAGGAAGTCCTCCACGGAAATGACGGAGCGATTCGGCAGTAGTGCCCTCAGGTCTTCGATCAATTCCCTAGCCTTGGTCGAATCGTCGAGTTTGATGTAGACCTGACTGACACGGCCCTGCCAGCCCTGTAGGTCGCTCATGGTCTCCGGGGGGATGAACACGCGCGACATCTTGCCGGTCTCCATGATGCCGACCACCTCGAACTCACGGCTCATCAACTCGATACTGTCCCCCACCGAGACTTCTTCCTGCCGGGCATACACCTCGTCGATGACTGCCTCGTAGGGTGCGGAATACGTGCGGCCCTCAAAGACTACGATCCCCCCACTCATCGCGTCGAACGCCTCCCAGTCGACACCCGTAATAGTCTGCAGGTTTCCAGGCGTGAACACGCTGGCTCCCAGCGCGTGCTCGACCTGCGGATAGCGCTCAAGGAGCATCGCTGGGAGCTTGTCGGAGATATCGGCACCAGTAATCGTGGCACCGGATATCTGCGGTCGGATGAGGATGTCAGCACCCACGCCACGAGTGCGCCGCAGGGATTCGGTGAGCAAGCCTTCCGAGACCCCGACCATCAAGACGATCATCATGACCTCGACCGCCACGGCAAGGATCGTAAGGCCTGTGCGTACCGGCCGGTGAAGTAAGTTGCGGAGGACCAGGCGGTGGATCATGGTTCGTGCTCGCTAGGAGTTTGCAGCGGAGGCCTCGCCGACTTGTTCGACCTCGATGTTGTCGGGAAGGGTCAGCTGGAACGACGAGTCCGGGATCTCTTCGTTGAGACCGGGCTTGAGGATCTCGATCTCGAGGCCGTAGCCGTCTTGCGGGCGCTCGACGCGAATGTGCTGCGGATAGGGCATCCCCTTGTCCTCGAGCCAATCGCGATACCATGCATCGGTCGCAACTTCGGTCTTTTCGTCGAGGATCATCAGCCGCGAGAGTTCGAGGTCGGACCGGCTGAACCAGTACTTGCGACGGATGCGGAAGAAATCGCCCGGGCCTTTCTCGATCACGTGCAGCACCTGGTAGCCCGACTGGCCGTACATCTCGATGTCCAGCACGACGTTCCTTTCGTCGTCGATCGGCTCGAACATGATGGCCTGCAGCATGTGCTGCGGGCGGATGTTCTCGGCACGGTTTTCCGATACATGCGTGAGAGCTGTCTTGCCTTCGTAGACGCGATTTCGCCACGGTAAGTGGACCCGGAATTCCTCGCCGTTCGAAACCATGTCGTAGACCGTGGCGATTCCTCCCGGAGACTGTGCATTTGTCCGGATCCAGCCCGGTCGGCGGATGACGAGCGCTCCGCGCACGTCGGGATAGAGAGTCTCCCGGTCACGCTCGTCGGCCTGTACCGTGAGCGTGATATCGATCACCGCCTTCATCGTTTGGACTGCGGCGATACGCTGGATGGTGTCAATGAGTTCCTGTCGGCTCGCCGTGCGTGCCTCGGGCGGCGGCGGCAGGATCGTCGTCGTTGAGAGTACGCCGCAACCGAGCGATGCACACAGACACACTGCTAGCGCAAGGCTTCGTAGGGACACGGTACGATTGTGGGGCAGACGGCAATTGCCCGACGATTTCTTATTGTAACAACTCGGCCAGAAAACGTTGCGAAGCGCCCGAAACTTAACGGTGCTGTGGTGCTTGCCGTACACGCCGGGCGGCTGGGCGACTCTGATTCGTGCTGTGCTTGTCCGGGAGCGTTGGAATGCGATTCCTTGCAGTCTGCTGGGCGCTTGTCGCCTCCTGTCTCGTGATTGGCTGCGGTCGCGGCGGCGATCCAAGCTCCATTCCGCCGCTCCCACCCGCGCTAGGCGAAGTCAGCATCTTGCCAGACACATGGGAGTACGCGAAGTGCGCAAAGGCTATGCGTTGGGCTCGGGAGCAATACGTTGTCGACTGCTCGCAGTCGAGGTCGAAGCAGGAGTGCAGGGAACTGGCCGCGGAACGGTACAAGAACCAGAAGGCATTCTGCGAGTCGCTGCTCTTGCGCTGACGTTTTGACGGGGGAATTCGCTTGCCGAGTATCGGCCGGCTGCAGTTCCTAGACGACCGGGCCGAACCCAAGGATAGTCAAGCGGGTAGCCATATCTCCGTCGCGGCCGAGTCAAGCACCGGGATCTTACTCGCCCCATGGGTGGCGGCCCCGTTGGCCATCGTCTTGCTCCCATGTGCTCTTGCCGCCCATGAGTCCGCACCCCCGTCTTGTAGGCATGGGCCCGGCTGTCAGCCGGTCCTCCCGCACGGGTTATGATGGCGTAGGATGCCGCAGCCTGCCAAGCAGTTCGCGATTGCTCCGGAAATAGCCACTCTCGACAGGATTGATCGTCAGCTTGCTTTTTTCCCAGTTCGCAACGAGCGTCCGCAGCAACTTTCGCCCGTACAACTTGATGAGTTCAATGCTCGCGGGTACGTGACTGGCATCCGCATCTTTCCAGACGCTGAGATCGCCGCCATTCGTGGGCGATTCGACGCCTTGTTGCAACAAGTGCTGGCCGAGGGCGGCGACAGCTACTCGATCAGCTCAGCCCATCTCACCCACGCTGATGCCTACGACCTGCTCGCCGATCATCGCATCGTCGACTATGTCAGCGACATCTTGGGCCCTGATGTCGTCGGCTGGGGTTGCCACTACTTCTGCAAGATGCCACACGACGGCAAGCGGGTGGACTGGCATCAGGATGCGACCTACTGGCCGCTGACTCCATCTAAGACCGTCACCGTGTGGCTTGCCATTGACGATGCTGACAGCCGTAACGCTTGCATGCGCTTCGTGCCCGGCTCCCACTTGCGCGGGCCGCTGCCGTTCGAGGTTGCCGATGACGAATCCACTGTTCTGAACCAGAGAGTGAGCGGCGTCGACGAGTTTGACCCTCCGGTGGACAATGAGCTGCGCGCGGGAGAAATATCGCTGCATTCGGATCTGCTGCTACACGGCTCCGAGGCCAACGATTCGGACCGTCGGCGCTGCGGCCTGACACTGCGCTACTGCGCGGCGGAAGTGAGCGCCTATTTGGATTGGAACCTCAAGGGCGTCGTGCTCAGAGGATCGGACCTAGCACGACGCTGGGCCAATCCGCCCCGGCCGCCTGGCTGACCGGCGGATTCCACTCGCTGTCGCAACGGAAAGACGCCTAACTCAAATGCAAGGTCTTCGAATTCCACCCATCGACCTCTTCATCATCGTCGCTTATCTGCTCGGCATTCTCGCCGTGGGCGTGCTCTCGGTGCGGCGCCAGCGGATGACAGGCGAGGCTTACTTCTTGGCTGGCCGCTCGCTGGGCTGGATCATGATCGGAGCGGCCCTATTCGCGTCCAACATCTCGACGATCCACCTGGTCGGGCTCGCCGCGTCAGGCTACAACGAGGGCCTTGTCTGGGGAAACTTCGAGTGGATGGCGGCGTTCACCTTGGTGGTGCTGTCACTGTTCTTCGCACCGTTCTATTTCCGCAACCGGATTGAGACGTTGCCTGAGTACTTGGAGCGCCGCTTCAACGCGGCGGCGCGTTCTTTCCTCGCTTTCATGGCAATCCTTGGTGCCCTGTTCATCCACATCGGGATGAGCCTGTATGCGGGCGCGACGGTGTTCGAGCAGTTCTTCGGGATCGATGTTGTGACATCGATCTTGGTCATCTCGATTGTTACCGGCGTGTACACCGTACTGGGGGGCCTTAAAGCAGTCGTCGTGACCGAAACCATCCAGACTGTCCTGCTGATTGGGGGCTCGATCCTGGTCACGGCGCTGGCCATCGGGGCGCTCCCGGAGCATGGCATCAGCACGATGGCCGAGTTCCAGTCTCGCCTCAGGCCGCAGCAGCTGAGCATGATCTGGAGCGACAACTCGGTGGGCTTGGCGTGGTATTCAGTGCTGTTGGGGTATCCCGTATTGGGCATCTGGTATTGGTGCACCGATCAGACGATTGTGCAGCGCGTGCTCGCCGCGCGGTCCGAGCATGATGCTCAGATCGGACCCTTGTTCGCCGGATTCATCAAGGTGCTGCCCGTGTTCATCTTGGTACTGCCCGGTGTGATCGGCTATGTGTTGTATGGCAGCGAAATTGGTGACAACGCCAATCAAGTGCTGCCGATGCTCATTCAAGAATTGGTTCCGACAGGCTTGCGCGGGCTGATTTCAGCCGGACTGCTGGCTGCTCTGATGAGCACGATTGCCGCTGCGCTCAACAGTTGCGCGACACTGTTCGCTGTGGACATCGTGGCGCGGCTGCGGCCCAACACCAGCGATGCGTCACAGGTGCGGATTGGACGCTGGAGCGCGGTCGTCGTCATGTTGCTGGCCATGGCGTGGTCCACCCAGGGCGCAAAGTTTTCCAGCATCTTTGAGGCGGTGCAGGAGATTGGAGCGGCACTCGCGCCTGCGATCACGACTGTGTTCCTGTGGGGCGTGTTTTGGAAGCGTGGAACGTCGCAGGCGGCAGTATCGACATTGGTGCTCGGATTCACGATGGGGGCGATGGCGTTCGTGCTCGATTTCAAGGATGCCGATGGCTATAAGCTGATCACGGACGGCTGGGGCATCCCGTTCATGCTCCAGGCCTTCTATATGACTGTGATTTGCAGTTGCGTGTTCTATGCGGTCAGCAAGATCACGCCGCCGCCACCGGCCGAAAAGGTTGACGGACTGACTTGGGACAACCCGGTCAATGCCCTGACTCGGCGCTGGACGGGCGCCGGCGTAGATCCCCGCAGGCTGGCCACGGCGCTGTGCGTGACCATCGCTGCCCTGTACATCATGTTCCGCTAGACACCGCGCGGCAAGAGTTGGAGAACCACAATGGACCGACCGACAGTAGTGGTGCCGGACGACTACCCGCCGGTACTTGGCCCGAGTGCGGCCTTCAGATCGCTCATGGAGGGGGCCAACGTAACCCACCATGACAGCTTGCCCGCCTCGAAGCAGGTCTTGCTCGAGCGCATCGCCGAAGCCGAGGCTGTGCTCAACATCCGATCATCCATCGCTTTCGGGGAGGACGTATTCGCGGCCTGTCCGAAGTTGCGGATCCTGTCCCTGTGGGGGACGGGAACAGATCACGTCGATCTGCGCGCCGCCAAGCAGCATGGCGTGATCGTCACCAACACGCCGGGTGTGTCGGCCGTGGCGATGGCCGAGCACGCGCTGACGCTGATGTTGGCGGTCGCTCGCGACATTCCCAGAATCGACGCCAAGACGCGCAAGGGGGCTTGGCCGCGAGGATTCGTGACCCAACTTCACGGAAAGACTCTTGGCGTGGTCGGGCTGGGCGCCATCGGCTTGCAGACGGCTCGCGTTGCGAGCGGGATCGGAATGCGAGTGATCGCTTGGACCCGCACGCCTGGCGACAAGCCGCTGGCAGAGCTGGGGATCGAACTGGTGGACTTGGCTGAGTTGTATCGGCGGAGCGACGTAGTCAGTCTGCACGTGCGCCTGACACCTGAGACCACCGGCATGGTGGGACGGCAAGAATTTGCGGCTATGAAATCCACCGCGATCCTAGTCAATACCGCCCGCGGCCCCGTCGTCGACCAGGCAGCGCTCTTGGAAGCATTGCGCAACGAAACCATCCGCGGGGCCGGACTTGATGTGTTCGATCTCGAGCCGTTGCCGGAGAACCACCCGCTCGCTGACCTTCCGAATGTCGTGGTCACGCCGCACTCGGGGGGCGTGACCGCCGAGGCTCTCGAAACCGGCCTGCGGCTGGCAGTCGACAACGTCTTCGCCGCATTCCGGGGAAAACCGATGAATCGAGTGGCCTGACAGGGCCGCTTCGAGGCTCGGCTCCCGGAGACTGTCAGCGCGGCATCGGTGGCGGGAATCGGGCTGCGCCGATTTCCGCTTGAGGCAGAGACAGGCCGATGCTCACTCGAACTCGGTAGCCTGCCCCTTGCGCAGCAAGTAGTCTGGGCTGACGAGCTTGACAAAGGCGAAGTCGTCGGCGAGACTGCGCCGCCGGTTCGGCGAAATCACTACCCCCTCGCGGACATGAACACCACCGAACGTGGTCTTGCCATCCCTGAGTGCCAGCGCCGCTTCCATCGAGAACGCGCACCGTCCAAGCTCGGGTACAGTCTTGAGACCGAAGCGGCTGCACCAAGCCGCGAGATCGTCTGCGGACAGGAAGTACGACGCAGGATCCTTGGCGCGTCCGAGCCCGATCGCGAAGACCCGCAAGGCGGATGTCTTGAGGCCGTAATGCAGGTCCTGCACGCCCCGTCCAAACGTCTCGCCCAACAAGTGGATCGCCTCCCCGAGATTGCGTGCTTCTTGGATGATGTGGTCCCAGTGGCCAGGCTCAAGCAGGAACTGCCGCCAAGTACGGACGTATAGATTCTTGTTGTTGCTGTTGTCGGTCTTGAAGGCCAGGCCCTTGGCACTCATTCCCTTGGAGCAGATGATCGTTCCGCCTTCGTAGAGGTCGGGGTGGTCCACTGACGGGTCGAAACTGATGCCGGTCCAGGTTCCGTGCAGCTTCTCCGTTACGACGATTTCCTCGCCGCTTGCGATCGCGTCAGGGAAGCTCTGCAAGCTCTCAATGTCGAACTTGACGGTGTGGCCGTGCATTTCTACAACGACACCCTCGAATGCCACCGGCACAGGCGGAACGTACTTCTCGACTCCCAGTGCGTCGGCGATCTCCTCGCCTGAGGCGGTTGACGCTAGGGACCATGGCTTGCCGCCCTCGAGCGCCAAACACGGGCCATCCGAACCTTCTAGGATCGAGTACAGCAGTCCTTGGCTGAGCGTTCCACGCAGACGCGTGGCCTTGATGCGCAGCCCCTGCTTGCCCGCCAGCCTACCCGTACCCTTTTCCTCGTCCCACAGGTTGAGGGCGCGACACAGCCACTCGGGGACGACGCCGCCCTCTGGCAGGTAGACCACCTGCTGGCCGGAATGGAATGCGCCCTTGCGGACCACGCAAGTGTAGCCGAGCACCTTGGCTAGCTCGAGCCGGTCGGCGTTGGGGTGCGGCTCGATCGCGCTGATGCGGACGAGTGGTGTTTGAAATGTGGCCATCAGATTTTCCTCCTTCACAACCGCCGATTGCCTAGTCGACGGCTGAACACTGCCGTGGGATATCTCGGAACTAATATTATACACGCAATACATGAGACAGTTTTCGACAGAATAATATCTATATATCAATAATAATATCTATATACAGTCATCCCGCGTTCTGGCAGATGCGAAGAGCCAAGGAGCTAGCCTTCAATCTCTCGGAGCATCGATCCAAGTATTGCGCATAGACCCTTGCCGTTCCGTCGCGGCCCGGAGGCCATAGTCATCCAGAATGGTCACACATCTTGTGACTGCTGTCGGTAGCTCCTGCAACTGGTCGAGGCAGCTAGGCTCGATACGATCGTTCGCAGAGGGAATCGGTCAGCGACATCAACATTGCTCGTGCTGGTTGCCTCGGCGGCAACGCTTGACACGCCTACCGAGGGCAAGTCGGTTGGAACAGTTGATCGAGTGGTCCAGGCTCGCCACCAACACTAGCCCATCAGTCCAAGTCTGTTGTTCGTCGATGCCAGCGAACCCGATCTGGAGGCCTTCAAGCCGGGCAAGGTCTACTACGTTTCCGCAACCGTAGGGCATCTGTGACAGGCCCCGCCACTTGATGGGAAATTGTCGGCCAGCCAGCCAAGTGCATCCATCCTGTCAAGAAGAATGAGTTGACTAGACGAGAGCGTGCGGCTGAAACCGCGTGTTTTCGAAAAGGATCGCAAGCCGCTCGACTAGGTTTGCTCGTCATCCTCTCAAGTTCCTTGACTGAATAACGGACCCAATCCTGCCTTGTCTGGTGTCTCAATGTCGAGCAAGACCCCATCGCGTCGGTGAATCTTGCCGCCCAAGGACAAGAGATCGTTCTTGTCGCAGGTGTGCATGGCATCACAGTTCCACTGCACAGCGGTGGCTAGATGGATCGCATCCGGTGTCTTCTTGAGTTCGCGATGTTTGCAGCGAAGCTCTGCGGGCTGGGTCGCGACGACTAGATCAACGTTTGCCATGACCGCGTGCGGTTGCTGGAACATTTTGGAAATCTCGGAGTTCTGCTGACTGGATAGCGCTTTTGCACCTTGGTCATCGCACTTCTGCTTCAACACTTCAACCCGGCTGATTGTGGACGTCAGTATCCTGCAGCGACCGTTCTCGGCGTGTTGCCATATCGCGAACAGGGCCGGATACTTTCCGGACTCTCGGTTCAGCAGGCCGATCCAAGCGCAAGAATCCCAGGAATAGGTCTTCTGGCTTGTCAATCTACTCGCCCCATAGGTCGTCGAGATACTCTACCGGCGACTTGCCGCCAGTGAAGTCCGGATCGGCGATTCGGTCAAGATCGACTTCTTCAACTTCGACAGAATGGATGTTATCGACTAGCGGTAGTTTACTGAGCGGAAAGAAAACACAGTTGTAACGTATTGGTTCACCAGTAGTTAGGCGACGGGCGGCTGTATTACCCACCGTCGGTTTTGAGCAGTTTCTCCAGTTCGAGTTC
>LXNI01001174.1_pt1 | contig 24524 bp, 15 predicted proteins | sample 809091 | NCBI WGS metagenome assembly LXNI01 (sample SAMN04870527, study PRJNA318959) | sponge metagenome | biome: 01000161; feature: marine sponge reef; material: water | host: Sarcotragus foetidus | place: Greece: Milos, Mediterranean Sea | collected 2013-05-29 | depth 5-7 m | reverse complement strand
TACGTGACTGCATACCTCTGGCCGAATGCCGCGTCGCAGCTGCCGCGGCCCTATTACGACGCGACGAACGGCCCGCCGAACGTTCTCTATCGGAATCTGGGGAACGCAACGTTCGAGGATGTGACGTCAAGGACGGGGCTCGGCGAGAACAACAATCGGTTCAGCCACGCTTGCACGTGGGCCGATTACGACCAAGACGGGCTTCCGGATCTCTTCGTCGCGAACGATTTCGGCCGCAAGAACCTTTATCGAGGCCAAGGCGACGGCCAGTTTCGGGATGTCGCCGAGCAAGCCGGAATCGAAGATGCCGGTGCCGGCATGAGCGTGGCAGTTGGCGACTACGACGGAGACGGCTGGGAAGACGTCTACTTCGGCAACATGTGGTCGTCGGCGGGACGGCGCGTCACCATGCAACGCGACTTCAAGCTCGATAGCCCCGATGCCCCCAAGGACATCTACCGCCGGCACGCGCGCGGGAACTCGCTATTTCGCAGCGAGCGATCCGACTTCGAGGACGTCACCATTGCGTCGGGCGTGGAAATGGGGCGCTGGGCGTGGTGCTCCGACTTCCTGGACTTTGACAACGACGGGAACCTCGACATTTACATCGTCAACGGCTTTGTCACCGGCACGGAGAAAGACGATCCGGATCTTTGAAGTTTCTTTTGGCGGCAGGTCGTGTCGTCCTCTCCTGAAGACCAAGCTCGCTCCTCGCAATACGAGCGCAGCTGGGCCCTGCTGTACCGGCTGATCCGCCTCAATGGCAGCCTTAGCGGACACGAACGGAATGTTCTCTACTGGAATCGCGGGGACGGATCGTTCGCGGACTTGTCCGCGGTCGCCGGGCTGGATTTTCCAGAGGACGGCCGCGCCTTCGTTACCTTCGACTTTGACCGGGACGGAGACGCCGACATCCTGCTCAACAACAGGAATTCCCCCCAGCTTCGACTGCTGCGGAACAATCTGCCGACAACCCATCACTCGGTGGCTTTCCGGCTCGAGGGCACAGAGAGCAATCGCGATGCAGTCGGCGCGAGGCTCGTCTTGGAAACGGCGTCAGGACGGCGTCTGACCCGATCCGTTCGCAGCGGCTCGGGATTCCGCTCGCAGCCCTCGCGGACGTTGCATTTCGGCCTGGGAGAAGAAGACGAAATCCACGAAGTTAAGGTGTCTTGGCCATCTGGGCGGGTAGATCTTCATCAAGGGATCCCGGCCGACCGGCTCCTCCTTGTCACGGAGGGCAGGGAAGATGTCACCGAAATACCATTCCAGGCCACGCCAGCGGTCCAGTACGAACGGGACTCGAGCGAGCCCGCGGTCAGCACGAGCCGGACAGGCATTTGGCTGACCGAGGCGACTCCGGCTCCCGAGTTGCGGGGCCAGTCTTTAAACGGAGGGGAATTTCTGTCGCAGCGATACCGCGGAAAGCGGGTATTGCTCAACTTCTGGGCCACTTGGTGTGCGCCGTGTCAGGTCGAATTGGCTGATTTCAACGAGCATCGGGCAGCCTTGGAAGCGGCCTCGTTGGTGCCGGTATTGGTATCTGTGGACGAGCCAAGCGAGCACGAGGCTGTCCGCCGCTTCGTGCGCGAGAGGGATCTGCCGTTCCCCGTCGTGCTACCAGACGAGAACTCGGTGACTGCGTTCGATCTGTTGGTCCGTCACATCCTTGACCAATCGGGCGAGCTGGCGATTCCCACCTCCTTTCTGATGGACGAGTCGGGAAAGATAGTCAAGCTGTATCGGGGCCTGACATCCGCCGAGCAGATTCTCAGCGATCTGGAACTCTGGCCGGACAAGGAATCTGAACTGCTCGAGCGGGCGCTGCCTTTCCCTGGCCGCGCATACGTTACACGCTTCGAGAGGAATTGGGTCCAGCTTGGCGACGCGTACGCGGCCGCCGGCCTTGCTGGCGAAGCTCTGGCGACACTGGAATACGCCGTTGAGGCCCATCCGGGGCACGCGGCTATTCTTGACCGCTTGGGGAGCATGTACGGGGAGCAGGGCCGCTGGCAGGAGGCTCTTGAAACGCACCAAGCCGCGGTCGAACTGGGGTTGCCTGGCGTAGCGGCCCAGGTCCACCTGGCATCGGCATTGGCTGAGCTTGGCAGGCTTTCCGAAGCTCGGGCGGCCGCGACGGCAGCGCTCTCGCGGGTGCCCGACGACACGGAAGCATTGCGAGTGTGGGGCGCGGTCGTATCACGGCAAGGAGAGTTTCAGACTGCCCTCCCGGCCCTGCTCTCTGCGAGGGAGATCGACCCCGACAACCCCGAGACCCACTACAACCTAGGCTGGCTCTACCTACAGACGCGGCAAACTAATGACGCGGCAGTATCCCTTCGCCGAGCAGTTGAACTTGCGCCGGACCACGTTGAGGCGCTGCATGACCTGGGGATACTGCACGCTCAGGCCGGATCGTGGGATCAAGCCACGAGCTCGCTGCGCAAGGCCCTAGCAGTGAGACCGGAATTTGCGGAAGCGCACTATAGCTTGGGCTTGGTTCAGGCTCAGAGGGGTGACTTTGAGGAAGCTGAATCGTCGTTGCAAGCCGCCTTGAAGCTGCGCGCCGACTATGCGGAGGCGCTCGCCGATCTCGGTGGCGTCTACATCGAGACTGGCCGATTCCGACCAGCCCTGCCCTTGCTGTCCCGAGCCCAGGAGCTCAAGCCCCAACTGGTCCAGCCCTACCTCAATGCCGTCAGGGCCCATTTGGCGCTGGGTGACAAGGACAACGCCCTCGCAAGCCTGGATGCCTTGCTCAAGATTCATCCCGATGACCCCACCGCACTTGCGTTGAGGAATCGCTTGACTCAATGACAGCGTGGCTTGAGTAGTGCATTTCCTCCAGCCCGCGCACTCGGAAGGGTTCGCGTCTCCTCGGCTTTTCCGCAAGAAGCGTTGGTGGTGGGGCCGTGAACTGGCGGACCCAGCGACTTGAAATGGACCCATCTTCTTGGCCGGCTGAGATAGCTTGATAGGCAGTTGATTGCTCGCTGAGAGGGCTGGGGCTAGGACACCCCACACAATGAGCAAACATGCCCATGTGAAAGCCTACCCGAGGGAGTACCTTGCTAATCTCGCAGCAGGCTCCGAGGGATGTTGGGACTCATCGCTAAGGCCGGTCATGACCGGGGGGACCTATATCTAGGCGATAGTGCGATCCTTTGAATCGAATTGCCTCGACAGCGCCGTAAGCGTGCTCCAGGGCGCTAGAGAGGTGCTTGCCCCGCGCCGTGACCCCAACCACGCGACCGCCGGTAGTCACGGGCTTTCCGCCGGACAGCTTTGTTCCGGCATGGAAGACCTTGACGTTGCGATGCTCTGCCCTTCGGATTCCTTCGACCACGAACCCCGTCGAGTACGACCCTGGATATCCCTCGGAAGCCATGACTACACACGCGCTTGACTTGGTCGCCGTTCTGACCAAGGACAGGTCCATGGACCCCTTCGCGGCACCGACGACCAGTTCCGCAAAGCCCGCCTCCAGGCGGTAGAGCAGCGCCTGTGTCTCCGGGTCGCCGAGCCGAACCTTGAACTCGAGGACCTTGGGCCCGGTTGGTGCCATTATCAATTCGCACACCAAGAATCCGGTGAACGGCGTCCCTTGGCGAATCATCGCAGACAAAGTAGGCTCTACGATGAGGTCGAGAATCGTGCCGTAGTCCGAACTGTCGAGAATGGAATCGTCGCAGTAAGCCCCCATGCCGGCGGTCCTCGGCCCTTGGGAACCGTCGCGAGCATGCCTTTGAGTGCGCACAGGAGGGAATAAGCAGTAGCTCCCGCCATCGCTGAGGACGGTGAACAGCAGCTGCTCGCCTTCGGCATACTCCTCGACGACGATCCTGTTGCTGGCTTCACGTGCCTCTTCGCCCGCCAGCATCCGCGTCGCTCCCGCACGTGCGGTGGCCTCGTCAATGGCGATCACGACATCCTTCGGGCCAGACGGTCCGTCAGCCTTCAGGACAACTGGATACCCAAACCCACCGACGATCTCCTGAATGTCATCGAGCCGCTCCAGAACGGCGAATCTCGAGGTTGGAATGCCGTGGCGGACCATGAATTCCTTCGCGAACACGCAGCTCGACCCGAGCTGCGCAGCCTCCGCGGTCGGTCCCACGATCGAAATGCCCTTTGACCTGAACTCGTCCACGACCCCTGCGAAAATCGCCTTCGACGGCCCTACCACCGCGCAATCCACTTTGAAGAGGTCGGCAACAGCCGACATGTCGCCAACTTTCGATATGTTTCCCGGGATGCAAAGGGCGTCCTCGACTGCACCGGCATTCCCCGGAACGCAGAACACGCTGTTCGTGCTGGAATCGGTCGCGAGCCGCCATGCAGTGGCATGGGCTCTGCCATCGCCCCCGATAACCAACAGCTTCATCTAGTCCAACCTCCGCCTAAGTTGCCTAGCCAATTCAACGACAGAATAGCAGAGCAAGGCTGCCCACCTTGGGCTGCGAACGGCACTGCAAACGCCTCACTAGCAAGCGGCAAAGTGCATTTCCGAGAGATCCGCCGTGTTCAGAGCCGCCCCCCAGCGTCGGCTCCCAACAACCCTCTACCTCCGTCCGCCTGCTCACCGTCCTCAAGCGCGGCACCGCCTTCTCCGAAGCCCAATAGCAGTGGGCCGCTCCCTACGATCTGTTCGAATCCAGTAGGCAGATCAAGTCCGCATCATCTCGTTTTGTGCGACCAACACTGGGCGGTGGCACGCACGGTTCGCGGACGGCTGTGGCACGGTCTCGGCGCACCCGGTCTGCACGGCAGCTGGGAGACAATCCGCCGCAAGCTGACCGACTGGATGCGCCAGACGACGATGCTGCTGACGGTCGTCGGGGATCGCCTCGAGTGCTGCCAGCACTCCCGCCCGGGCTAGGAAGCGGCCGCACAGGCCGGGCTCGAACTGCACCGGGTCCGGACTCGCAGGCCCACGGAGCGAAGGTTGCCTACGCGATGCCTCACTGCTCAGCCGCGGTCATTGAAGAAGTCCCTCATCAGCCTTCGAAGCACTCCAATCGAGCCTATGACCGCGACCAAGTTGAGGACAGCCATCAGGGCATTCATCGTGTCGGAGATTCTCCAGACCGCCTCCAGCCCTCCGAATGATCCAACAAGCACGGCGGCCACCCACGCGGCGCGGTACGGCATCGTGGTTCCAGCGCCGAAGAGGTAGATGAAGCCGGTCTCCCCGTAGAACGCCCAACCGATGATCGTGCTGAAGCCGAATAGGCAGATAACGATCGTCACGAGTTGGCCGCCCCACTCTCCCGGAAGCCCTTTTGAGAACGCTTCGCCAATCAGAACTGCACCAGTGCTCCCAGACGTCCAAACACCCGTGGCGAGAACGCTGAACGCGGTGAGGTTGCAGACGACGATTGTGTCGACGAAGACCCCGAAAATGCCGTAGGACGCCTGGCGCACAGGATGGTCCGTTACGGCCGCCGCATGAACGATCGGCGAGCTGCCCATGCCCGCCTCGTTCGAGAACAGGCCGCGCGCCACGCCAGTCTGCATCATGCCCCGCACCGTGGCACCGGCAAAGCCTCCCATCGCCGCGTGACCGGTAAAGGCCGAGCCCAGGATCTGGCCAAGGACGGTTCCCATTGCGTCGAGGTGTGTGAAGAGCACAGCTAGGGCGCAAGCCATGTAGAGCCCGCACATTGCGGGCACTAGGATCGACACAACCGCGGCGATGCGCCGAATGCCGCCCACCACGACGAGCGCCGTCAGCGTGGCGAGCACGGCACCGGACAGCCAGGGGGGTATGCCGTACGAATCGGCCAGGCCTGTGACCACGGTGTTGGCCTGCGTCATGTTCCCAATCCCGAACGCCGCGAACGCGCAAAACGTCGCAAAGAGAGAGCCCAGCCACTTCATGCCAAATCGCTCGGCCAGCACGTACATCGCCCCGCCCCGCATCACGCCGCCTTCGCTCAGGTCAACGCGCACGAACTTATTGCGCACCCACTTGCCCCCCCCGCGCATGGGAGTGCCGCCCTGCTTCTGGCGGTACTCGATCGCGATCGCGATCTCGGCAAACTTGGTGGCCATGCCGACCACACCGGAGACCACCATCCAGAAAACTGCTCCCGGCCCCCCGGTGGCGATTGCGATGGAAACTCCGGCAATGTTACCGACGCCGACCGTCGCTGACAGCGATGTCGCGAGAGCCTGGAACGGAGAGATCGTGCCTTCCCCGCGAAGGCTCCGACCGCCTTGCAGAACCTGGCGAACCGCGAAGCCGAACCGGCGAAACTGCACTCCCTTGGTTACTACAGTCAGAAGTACGCCGGAGCCTATCAGCAGAATCAACATCAAAGGCCCCCAAACAAGTGAATTGAGGGACTCGTTGAGTCGGAATAGCCAATCCATAACCTAGCCCTCTCAGCGCGTTGACCTGATTCGCAGAGCCCGTCCCTTGCCCCAGGCTCCTAGGCGGCAGGCACTCTATCATCCTCCGATTTCTTCATTGAGACATTTGCAAGATCGCTACGGCAGGGCGTTCAGGCGCTGGGTCGCGTGGAAACGAGTCCACTCTCTGCTGGATGGTGGAGATTGAACCTTCAAGCCATCGAGGCACCGGAGCGGGAACAGATCCTTGAGAGAAACGTTATCACAGTGGTGGCTGCCTTTCCGGCACAGGCTGTGTGCGTCGCCGGCGGGGGTTCGCCGCTGATTCCGGCGCTGCCACCGCGATGTGTTTCGGATCAATCCGCTGCTGCACGGGGAAAGTCGACGAAGTGCTTGGCGAGAACACCGCGCCGGGGATCGGGCGAGCGGCACGATTGGCGGGGCAGGTCGGTCCTGTTGTCGAGCCGTGGGGAGGCGCGCATGGGGCGTGAGGATGCCAAGGCGTTCCGTCCCTCACGCATGCGCTGTCACACTGCATCCATCGATCGATGATGGCGCTCCTCATCGCGGTACCCCACCGAGACCATTCGCGGTCGAGTTGAGCGCCCTGTGCGGACAAGGCCTCAACCTGCGGAGGCCCAACCTCGCCACAGTGAGCGGGCGGATGCTGGCGTGGGAATTGGATCGGAACAACTGGTTCGCCCGGTACGAGCCAGTTCACCCCTTGCGCCGCATGGATCAAGCTGAAGTGCCTAGATCCGAGAATCTAATGAGCACCCTGTGCTAGGGGCAGGTCGACAATCATCTCCGTGAAGTCGCCCGGCGCGCTCTCGACCCGGATTTCTCCCCCATGCTCCCGGACGATGTCGTTCGACAATGCCAAGCCTAGGCCCGTGCCTTTGTGTGCCTCCTTGGTCGTGAAGAACGGATTGAAGATCTTCTCCCTGATTTCATCTGGGATCCCGATGCCGTTGTCGCGAATGGAGATTCTGGCCCGGTCCTGCACCTGCTCCGTTTGAATCCACAGCGTGGGATTGTACGATCCATCGGCCGCCCGCCGCTTCTCGTCGGTCGCGTGACAGGCGTTTGTGACGATGTTCAAGACAACTCGCCCGAGAGCTTGCGGGACGCATTCGATCTCTCCCAGATCTTCATCAAAGGTCTGCTCGAAATGGACTTGGAAGTTCGGATCGGTGGCGCGGGCGCTATGGTATGCAAGTTTCGCATGCTCCCTAACAAGGCTGTTGATGTCCACGCAGAGCCGCTCGCTGGACGCGCGCCCCATCTGCAGCATGTCGTGGACGATTCGATTGGCACGGTCACCGTGCTGGAGGATGGATTCCAAGCTCTCGGTGAGGTTCTTACAGACATCCTGGACTTCTTCCATCTCTTCAGCGCTCATTGACTTGCTTGAGGTGGTCAGTATTTCCTGGAGTTCCTCCAGCAGTTCTTCCGAGACTTCTGCGAAGTTCTTCACAAAGTTCAGCGGATTCTTGATCTCATGGGCAACCCCCGCGGTAAGCTCCCCGAGCGCGGCTAGCTTCTCACGCATGACGATCTGGCCTTGAGCCTTGCGCAGGTCGCTCAGCACTGATTCAAGCTCGCTATTCTTGGATTGCAGGTCGGCGGCCAGCTTCTCGACTAGGTTCAAGCGCTGTACCTCGAATGCGTGCCGCCGGAACACCTCTAGAGCCGCGGCCATGTCCGCAACTTCGTCGTGGCCCCTGATTGCAACCGCACCTTCGAGGTCGCCGCTAGCCATGTACCGCATTCGGGACGACAGCGTTTTCAAACGTCGAATCAGGAATCGTCCCACGAAGAGCCATGCGATCATCACGGCGCCTGCCACACTGATGAGGTTTAGAGCGAGCAGCAGGCGCTGGCCGGTGCGAATCGTGTTCGCCGTCGTGCGAGCGGCGAACTGCGTGCTGGTGCGGAATCCTTCCACCAGAACCTCGACCTCGGACACGAGCCTGTTAGTGATCTCGCGGTTCCGCGCGAGCATCTCGCCTTGCCGTCGGGCAACTTCGAGTTCACGTGCGCGGACTTCGAAAACGCCGCCCGCACCGACGCTTAGCGTGGCTAGGCGCTCAAGAAGCGGGACGACTTGCGAGCCGAACTCTTCCGCGCTTAGTGGCGCTAGCTTGCGCTCGATCTGGCTCGAAGCGGCCTCGTAGCCCTCGCGCAAGGGTTCAAGGAAGGCGGGATCTGAGACGGAAAATGCGCTTGCTAGCAGATGACCTACGATGGCGACGCTTTCCTTCAGCTCGCCAATTTGGCGGCATCGGTCAACCTCGTCGCCCGAACAATTCAGCGCACCGGGCGAGGAGGGCTCGTCGAGTTCCCTGCGGTCAGCGATCGTGCCGAAGGACTGGCCGTCGAGCACAGTCTCGAAAACCATAGCCAGCTTCGCATCCACGGCCTGCAATTCGTCGCGCACGGTGGCGCTGGTTTCAGAAAGTTCCAGCCGCCTAGCCACTAGTTCCTGGATCAATTCGATGTTGGAGGTCATTGTGCGCTCCCAAACTCGAACCCGGCGAATACCTTCGCTTTCGCCTCCGCTCTCGGCAAGCGCTGCAAGGCTGGCCTCGAAACTGGTGCGGGCCAGATGGACCTCCGCCTGTACGGTTTCGAACTCTGGAGGAGACTGGGCTAGCGCCAGGCGCGGGGCGGAGTCTGCGAGCGCGCTGACGCGCTGGGCGACCCTGAAGGCGCCCGCCATATCGGACATGCTCCCTTCATTGATCTGGTCCTGTGTGTCGCCGATACGACCGAATATGATCCAGGCGACAATGCTAGCCCCCATGGTCAGCGCGACGGCACCGCCTATGCCCGCGTACAATTGCGTCGCGATACTCTTGCGGACCCGCCAATAGCTTCGACGTAGCATGGTTGTGGTTTGATCGCGGAACCAGGTTCTGAATAGGGATTGTATCGTCCGTTCCTCCCGCTCACCGTGAAGAACACTCGGGCCGAGCCTTGGTTCTCGCCTTCTTCGAAGCGAAGATTGCAGCCCTGCAGGCGTATCAATCTCCCAAGCAGCTGGCTGTCGAGACCGCGGACGCGGATCACAGATTCGCCGCACCATTCGAGCTGCTGCCGATGGTCAGCCTCCCAGCCAGACAGCCTCGGTCGAATTGACATAGAAACGAACCGCCACGGGCTGGAGTCCGAACTTGCCAAGTCCCCTCTCCGAGCAAATCCGTGCCGCTAAGCCACAAGATTCATGAGGCGACCACAGTTCGAGCTGCCCTCGACCGTGCCCGCTTTCTTCCCGAAAGGCCGCCTGAACGCCGAGGCAGAATGTCGGGCCCCGCTCGCCGACGGGGTCCGTAAGCGCAGCCGGCTGGCCAAACGCGAACCAGTCTTTCGCGCCCCCGAACCACTCGCGCGCGTAACCGCGAGCGGGGCGAATGTGTTGGGCAGGGCTGTGCCTTCCAGAACCGGCCCACGGCTCACGCCCACGGCTGGATCAGTGTCGGCCGGTTTCAGCCGTGCCTGCGAGCGTAACGGCACCGGCTGAACGCCCAGCCCCCACACGGCGGTCTTTCAGCCGAGCAATCAAGTCCGGTCGGGGCGCGTTGCTGGGCGGGTTGAATATCCACGAATCGTCGGAGAACTCAAGCGCGAGGACCCCCGCCCAAGACTAGATCGCGAACTCAATGCTATGCCGGTCCCGTCCATTCCGCTCCTAGATGACGTTGATCGCGAACTCGTCCAAAGCGAATTCGGTCTGGCACAGCAGTCTGGGCAGCCGGTCCTCTTCTCGGCCGCATTCCCCAAGGGTCGATTCCGGATGCGGCGGAGAATCGTGCTCGGCCTCCAAGTCGCAATCGCAGCGATCTTGTCACGAGCCCGGTCCCAGCCTCCGAAGTGCCAAGCAAGTGAGGTCGTCAAACTGGGGGGTGTCTTGAGCAAATTCGCTGACAGCCCGAAACACCACTTGTGTCGCCTCTTCGGCACCCTCCGGAGGTGCGTCGCCGAAAATCCGGCAGAAACGGTCCATTCCGAAGCGTTCACCGCGAATATTCTGGGCGTCGGGCACCCCGTCGGTATATAGCAGGATTGTTTCGCCCGGTGCCAAGTGCACCGTGTTGAAGTCGTAGTCAGCATTGGGAACGACTCCCAAGGCGATCCCGCCTGTAAGGGGCAGCAAGGCCGTCGTCCCATCCCTTCGTAGTATCAGCGGCGGCTCGTGTCCGCCACTCGCGTAAGTGAACTTACCGCTGTTGGAATCGAAGATCCCGTAGAACATCGTCACAAACATCAGGGCCGAGTTTTCCATCTCGAGCGCCGAGTTCACGTGACTCAAGACTTCCCCGGGATTGTCATACCCGATCGCTGCACCCTTGAGCACGGTTCGGCTCGACATCATGACCAGCGCCGCAGGCACCCCTTTCCCTGACACGTCCGCAATCGCCAGACCGACGCGGCCGCCCCCGAGGTTCGTGAAGTCGAAAAAGTCACCGCCTACCGCTTTCGCGGGATTCATTCTTGCGAAGATCTGGTGGCCTGCGCTGTCGGGGAAGTCCGTCGGCAAGATCGATTGCTGCATGTTGCGAGCCAGTGCTAGCTCGTGTTCAAGTGTCACCAATTGGTCTCGCGACCTCAGGGCATCGCGCCAAACCGCGAGGTTCCGCAACGTCCTGTCAATGGTGATCCGCAAGTCAGCAAAGTCGATCGGCTTAGTGACGAAATCGAACGCCCCTCGATTCATCGCAGTGCGGATGTTCTTCATGTCGCCGTATGCGGAAACGATGACAGCACGGACATCGGGGTCAACGCTTGGGATCTGCTCGAGCAGTGTGAGGCCATCCATCTGAGGCATGTTGATATCGGACAGAACCATGTCGTACCGCTTGTCCGACGAGAGCCGTGCCAACGCCTCGACCCCGTTTCTTGCGAATCCGAATGTGAAGTGCCCTGAGCGAATCTCTCGGCGCATCCGTATTCGGATGAGCCGCTCGAGGGTGGGTTCGTCGTCTACAACGAGAATCCTGTGCGAGCCTTTCTCTGATGTCTTGGAGAGTGCTTCCACAGAAACTCCGAAAGAACTTTCAGGTAAGTCTATCGTAACTGCTAGCTACAGCCCCGACCCACCCCCCCTGTGCCTCGATGCCGCCGGGGCCAACTTGGCGCCGGGTGAAGAGGACGATGCCCTTGCAAGCCTGGAAGCGTTTCTCAAGATCCATCCCAACGGTCCGACAGCACTTGCGTTGAGACAACGCTTGACGCACTTGAAACCGGGGCTAGGCCAAGCGTCCTCGCCTCGCCTGAGCGCTCGAACTCTCGGCGCTGGGGTCACGAAACCGCAGTTCCGTCAACTCAACCTACCCGCAGCTCCCTCTCTCGGGCCGACATTGAGCTCATCGCTGTAAAGTCGGGGAGTGACGCGTCGGCCTTAGCCCAGAAGCAGTAGGCGTTTTGGGATGTTCCTGCGGCTTGCGCCATCTGTAGGTGTCGCGCTGGCCAACTGGCCTAGCTAGAGTTCTGCTCCCCGCTCCCCGCACCCGGCAGCAGGCTTGGTCACGCCCTGCCGCCAGAGCCTCCGGCCGCGGCTGTCGCTCGCTCCTGCTGCATTCGCTGCCCTTCGCTTCCGCATGCGGTGGTTCCTACTCTTCCGAGCACCATCTGGGAATCGAAGGCACTGTCATTCCCGGGATCCCTCTCGTATGCCCACACCCCACTTCACCTGGGTTCCCTCCGCCAGCGCTGCCCGGCCCCTTCGGTGCTACACATCTCGCCGCCACCCGACCCAGCCTGTCTCTTGCGAGATTCCGGTTGTGCGCGTGCACGCCAGCTCCAGGGCTTCCCGTGTTGCAGCTGTCTACTCCTGCGCACCTGCCCCCGTCAGTACCCCGGCGGAACCGGACGGCGCTGGCGCTGGTCGCCTCCGGCTCGCTGGCGGCCTGCCCCGTTTTGTTGGCGGGTTGCCGGGATGGATTCGCTACCGCTGGGAATCGGCGACTTTCCACGGAGCACGGCAAGAGGAGCCCGCTGGCTATACTTTAGGGGCATGCTGAGGGGCCACCACGCTCTCATTGCGCTGTGGCTGACCGTGACTGCACCGAGTCTTCCGCAGGTATCGACTCTGGCCGCTCCGATGCCGTCCTCGATGGCCGCGAAAGGGGTCTCGTTCGAGGACGTCACCGCAGACTCTGGCTTGGGCTCGTTTCAACACCGCGCCGGATCCCTCCAGAAACCGTATCTCCCCGAGACGATCGGTTCTGGTGTCGCGCTGTTCGACTACAACAACGATGGCTGGCTAGACATCTACTTGGTGAACGCCCTCTCCGACGATGCGCGGATGGGACGAGTTCCCCCGGGTTCCTCGGCGCTGTTCCGCAACAACCAGGACGGAACCTTTACGGACGTGACTGCTGCAGCGGGAGTCGGAAACAACCGCTGGGGCGTAGGCGTCTGCGCCGGAGACATCAACAACGACGGGTGGGAGGACCTATTTGTCACCAACTTCGGCACGAGCCGTCTCTACGTGAACGCCGGGGACGGAACCTTTACCGACGCTGCCGAAGAAGCTGGCGTCCACGTCGATGCTTGGTCAACCGGATGCGCATTCGGCGACTACAACGATGACGGCCTGCTCGACCTCTACGTGGCTGGCTACGTCGACTTCGATTGGGACGACCCGCCACCGGCGGGCGGTGCCCCCTCTAGACCGACCGCAGAGGCAGAGGGGAGAAAAGCACCCGCTGGGAGCATGCCTGCCACTGGCGCCGCATACAGTTCCGGCCAGGACGCCTGCGTCTACTACGGCGTCACGGTTGCGTGCGGGCCGAAGGGCTTGGATCCAGCCCATGATTTTCTTTTCCGCAACCTAGGTGACGGGCGGTTCCGAGACATAACTCAGGGAGCGGGATTGCGAGAGGCTAAGGACAGCTACGGCCTGTCTGTCGCGTGGGTCGATGTCGACGAAGACGGAAGTCCCGATATCGTGGTGGCCAACGACTCGATGCCCAACTACCTCTTTCACAACCTGGGCGACGGCACGTTTGAAGAGGTCGGCATGCTCAGTGGCCTAGGTACGAATGGAGATGGCCTTGAGCAGGCTTACATGGGAATCGCGGTAGGTGATTACACCCGTGACGGCAGCAACGACTTCTTCTTCACTACGTTCGCGGGCGACAACTACACGCTGCATCGCAGCAACGGCAACCTGGACTTCAGCGATGTCACGTTGCAGTCCGGGCTGCTGGCGGCAACGCTCCCTTTCCTCGGCTGGGGGGCCGAGTTCTTCGACTACGACAACGATGGATGGCTCGACATCCTCGCTGCGAATGGCCACATCTTCCCTCAAGCCAACCCTGCCAGTTGGGGGACGTCGTACTTGCAGAGGACTCTTCTTTTCCGCAATCTCCAAGGCCGGAGGTTCGTCGATGTGTCCGGCAGCTTGGGCCCCGGGTTCAACCGTCCGAAGAACTCTCGCGGAGCCGCGGTCGGAGATCTTTTCAACGATGGCAGCCTGGATATCGTCGTGAACAATCTGGACGGCCGTCCCACGGTATTGCGAAACCGACGAGCGGATTCCGGGGCGCATTGGATCGCCGTCAAGCTCATCGGCAATACGGCACTGGGAACGCCGCGTGACGCGATCGGCGCCGTGGTGTTCTGCCAAGCGGGCGGAGTCCGACAGCGCGGGGAAGTGGCTTCCGGCCGCGGCTATCTGTCCCAGAGCGACCTCCGGGTCCACTTCGGCTTGGGCAGAGCGGAAGAGATCGAGCGCCTCGAAGTCATCTGGCCGAGCGGGCAGCGCGAATACCACACGCCCTCGTCGGTCGATCGAATACTTGTCATTGAGCAAGGGAAGGGCAGTTGAGAGCGATGACGGCTACTGCAAGGCTTGCGGCCCTCTTGGCTAGCATCGTCGTTGCGGTCCCCGGCCAGTCCCCGGATATCTCCCAGTACGCCAGTGATCTGCGGGGGGCCGATGCGCTTCTCTCCCGAGGCGACTTCAACGGAGTGATCGAAACACTCCGGCCTTGGCCAGAGAGATTGCCGGACCGTCCGGAAGCGCATCACTTCCTCGGCCTTGCCCACTATCGATTGCGCAACTTTAGCGAGGCGACCCAGCACTTGACGGCCGCCCTGGAGAGGGAGGAACCGGAATCGGCCCAGTGGAAGCAAACGGTGGAGATTCTCGGCGTGGCCTACTTCTTCGAGGGGCGCTGGCAAGAAGCGGAGCCGTTGCTTGAGCAAGCGGCGGGTTGGAAGCCTCATGACTCCGAACTCCTGTACACGCTCGCAATGACGTACATGCAGTCGGGCCGAGGGAACCAAGCCAGAGTTCCATTTTCGAAGATCTTTCAGGTCGATCCCGCCAGCCCGCAGGCCTTCGCCCTGACCGCCGAGTTGTTTCTCCAGGAGAACCGCCTGAGCGATGCCGAGGCGTTGCTTCTGAAGGCTCGCGAACTACAGCCCGGCCTGTCCGGCGTGGATTACGCGCTTGGAGTTATCGAGCTCCGCCGGGGAGACTACGCAAACGCCGCGGCGCTGTTTCGAAAGGATCTGGAGAAAACCCCGCAGCACGCAGCTGCATGGCATTCGCTGGGCGAGGCTCTCCTGGGTTTGGGCAGGCAGGCAGAGTCGGTGGAAGCGTTGAAGCGGGCCATCTGGCTCGATACGCGCTCATCGCGATCCTACATTCTCCTCGCTAAGATCTACATCGATCAGAATCTGATGGAACTGGCGGAAGACACCGTTCGCCGTGTGATTCAGGTCGCCCCCCAGAGCTATGAAGCTCACTTCCTGCAAAGCCGCATCTACTACAAGACGGGCCGCCCGGACCGGGCCCGGGAGCACCTAGGCATCGCAGAGGAGCTAAGGCGGCCGGAGCACAGGTCGCCTCCTTAGAGCGCCGACTGGTATCCTCGGCGCTACTGTCGTCAGGGCCCTCAGAGCCGCGGACCGGGATCGGCCCGCAAGCGAATCCAGTTCCCACCCCCGAGCTACTGGCTATAATTGAGCGGTTTTTTGGGGGACCAATGAGAACCTTCTTTCCACGGCCCATCATCGCGCTGGCGATCTGCATTGCTCTCAGCACTTGCTCGACCGCTCCCGGACCAGGGTACGAGCAGATTTCGCTCTCAACGCTGAAAGACAAGATCGCTGGAGGCTGGGCCGGTCAGATGATCGGCGTCAGCTATGGCGAACCTACGGAATTTCGGTATCGAGAGTCGATCATTCCTGAAGAAAAGCTGCCGGAATGGGATCCGGACACAGTCGCGAGTGCGATTGACCAAGACGACCTGTACGTCGACATGACCTTCGCTCAGGTGCTTGACGACAAGGGCCTTGATGCGACGACGGAGGACTTCGGGGCGATGTTCAAGGAGGCCAAATACAATCTTTGGCATGCCAACTTGGCTGCCCGCCGGGCGCTCAAGCGCGGGGTTCCTGCCACACTCAGCGGTACGCCGAAATACAACGCTCACGCCAACGACATCGATTTCCAGATCGAGGCCGACTTCGTGGGGCTGATGATGCCAGGCCTTCCCCAGGCGTCGAACGAGCTTTGCTTCCGGGCGGGCCGGGTGATGAACCACGGCGACGGCATTTACGGGGGCATGTTCGTCAGCTGCATGTACGCTGCAGCCTTCTTCGAGAGCGATCCGCGAGAACTGGTTGAGGCCGGGCTCGCCTGCCTGCCCGGTCAGAGCCCCTACGCGCAGCTCATTGGCGATGTCGTGGAATGGTCCGAGCAGCATCCTGAGGACTGGATTACGGTCTGGAACCTAGTCGAGGAGAAGTGGAACAAGCGTGAGCCCTGCCCTGAGGGCGCGGCAAACGCATTCAACATCGACGCCAAGCTCAACGGGGCCTACATCGCCCTGGGAATGCTCTACGGGGACGGAGATTTCGGCAAGACCATGACGATTTCGACTCGTTGCGGGCAGGACTCGGACTGCAACCCCGCCAGTGCGTTGGGCATCCTCGGAGTCGTCTCGGGACTGGAAGGCATCCCCGACGAGTACAAGAGCGGCATAGAAAAGATCGCGGACGAGAAGTTCAGCTATACGAACTACTCGTTCCGGACCATCGTGGACAGCACCCAAAAGCGCGCCATCGCGATGGCGGAACGACACGGCGGACGTGTCGAAGGTGACCAGCTCCTCGTCAGGACCCAAGCTGCGGTTCCGGCCGAGTTCGAGACCTGGGACGACTACGGATCCCCTGTCGAGCGCGTTCCCGTCACCGATCAGCGGTGGTCGTGGAAGGGGGACTGGGGAGACAGAACCTCGAATTGGGGTCCCCCGCACACGGTCCGGTCTAGCAGCAGCAAGGGCGCCGAGGCCACCATCGAATTCGACGGGACTGGTGCAGTCGTCTCGGGCTACTATCTGGCCAGCGGCGGCACAGCGGACATCTATCTCGACGGTGAGCTGAATCGAACCGTAGATGTGTACCCGGACGAAGACGCGCCCAAGGGCTGGGAGTCCGTTTGGCACGACTACGGTCTCGAGGACGGCAAGCACACTCTGCGGGTCGTCGTGCGGGGCGAAACGTACCCGGGTTCCACGGGCAGCGACATTGCGCTCTCGCACCTCGTCGTGTTTCGATAAACAGGTCTTCAACTGAAAGGGAAGAGGATTTCGATCGGAGGCCACCGCCGCCAGGGGACAAACCAAGCCTCGCGACTTTAGAGCTATGAGTGAACATCCTGAAATCATCGTGATCGGCAGTCTGAACGCGGATCTCGTTCAGAACGTCGATCGCTTGCCCAAGGCGGGCGAAACCATCGTCGGCGGCCATCTCGAGACCTTCAGCGGCGGCAAGGGCGCCAACCAGGCCGTTGCCGCGGGTCGCATGGGTGCGCGCGTGAGCATGATCGGCCAATTGGGCAACGATAGCCTCGCGTCGCTCTTGTTGACGAGCCTGCGGTCTGCCGGAGTCAACACCGACCCGGTGGGCAAGGCGGACTCGTCGACAGGCGCGGCCGTGATCCTTGTCCTGCCTGACGGCGAGAACGTCATCGTGATATCCCCGGGCGCGAATGCGACCGTCACGCCCGCACTGGCGACCGAGAGACTGGGCATTCTGCGCGACGGCTCCTACTTGCTGTCGCAACTGGAGATTCCGATTGAATCAGTCCAGGCATCGCTGGCCGCTGCCAAGGCTCGCAATGCGACGACGATTCTCGACCCCGCGCCGGCCCGAGCGCTCCCAACGGACTTGCTGCGCAACGTGGACTTCCTGACGCCGAACGAAACGGAGACACTCACGCTCCTCGGACAGCCAAGCTTCTCGATGGATGTCGATTCCGACATTGAACTGGCAGCCAAAGAGATCCTCGCCCTCGGCCCGCGCGCCGCAGTTCTCAAACTGGGAGCCCGAGGCTGTATGATTGCCACCGAGCAAGGCAGCGTGCGAGTGCCTGGATTCAAGGTGTCGGCTGTTGACACCACGGCAGCCGGAGACGTCTTCAACGGTGCGTTCGCCACAGCACTGGCCGAGGGCCAAGCTGTTCCGGAAGCTGCGAGATTCGCGAATGCGGCAGCGGCCCTTTCGGTAACCCGGCCAGGCGCGCAGAACTCGGTCCCCTCGCGGCCGCAAGTGGAGCGGTTCATGAGCGAGGCTGCCGCTTGAGTTGACGGGCGGGAACGTAGGGAGGTTCAAATGTTTGTCGTTGAAAGCCTAGGACTGGCCATCTTTCTGTGCATCATCACCATGATGGGCTGGGGGTCGTGGGCCAACACGCAAAAGCTGGCCGGCAAGGAAGATTGGCCCTTCGAACTGTACTACTGGGACTATGCGATCGGCGTGTTTCTGACGGGCATCCTATTCGCGCTGACTCTGGGCAGCTTTGGTGAGGCCGGGATGGGCGCGATGGCGAATCTCGGGCAAGCTTCCGGAGGCTCGATCGCAGATGCCGTGTTAAGTGGCGCGCTCTTCAACCTCTCAAACATTCTCTTGGTCGTGGCGATCGACGCTGCGGGGATGTCACTGGCATTCCCGGTCGGGGTCGGGCTGGCACTGGTCATCGGGACGGTGCGTAGCTATCTTCAGGCGCCCAAGGGGGATCCTACGCTTATATTCGCCGGTGTTGCACTGATCGTCGTTGCAATGATCATGTCCGCCCTCGCATATAGCAAGTTGCCTTCGGTGGCGGGTCGGCGACTAGGGCGCGGCCTCCTGTTCGCAGTCGTCGCCGGATGTCTGATGGGGTCGTTCTACCCGATGCTGCTCCAGTCTGTCTCGCCTGGGTTTGGCACGGACGCGATCCAGGCCGGCTACCTCACCCCTTACACCGCCTTGCTCTATTTTGGAGCTGGCCTCCTGCTGAGCAACTTCGTTGTGAACACGGTCTTCATGAAGGCGGGCGGGAAAACCTACGGGGGGTACTTTCGCGGCAGCCCGAAGCTCCATTCCCTAGGAGTTCTCGGAGGCCTGATCTGGATGGTGGCCTTGGGATTGAATGTCATCGCCTCGGGCGTGGCGGGACCGGCGATCTCTTACGCATTGGGCCAGGGTGCTACATTGGTGGCGGCGATTTGGGGCGTCTTCATCTGGAGGGAATTCAAGGGGGCGCCGAAGAGTGCCACGCCCTTCATCGTGCTGATGTTCCTCGGGTACACTTGCGGCCTCACCCTGATCGGGGTCGCGACTCTCTGAGCATCTCAAGCCGTGCCCGAGCCTGCAAGGAGCGAAACGATGAGAATCAGTCTAGCGTTGGCGGTTGGTCTTGTATCGGCCTTGGCCCTGATTCAGTGCGGAACCTCCTCCACCGAGCGCGCGATCTCGCTGGACGATCTCCAAGACCGGATCGAGGGTGGCTGGGCGGGCCAGATGGTGGGCGTCGCATACGGGTATCCCACGGAGTTCGTCTTCAACCAGCAGATCATCCCGGAAGACCAGATGCCCGAATGGACTCCCGACATGGTGGCCAATGCCCTCGACCAGGACGACCTCTACGTCGAAATGACTTTCGCGACAGTGCTTGACGAGAAGGGGCTCGACGCCACGACGCAAGACTTCGGCGACCTTCTGAAGAACGCCCAGTATCGTCTCTGGCATGCCAATCTGGGCGCCCGTCGCGCCCTCAAGCGAGGAGTTCCCGCCGAGTTGAGCGGCACCCCCGAACACAATGCCCATGCCAACGACATCGACTTCCAGATCGAGGCAGACTTCGTCGGGCTGATGACCCCGGGCATGCCCGTAGCTGCGAACGATCTCTGCCTCCGCGCCGGGCGAGTCATGAACTACGGCGACGGGATTTACGGCGGCATGTTCGTTTCCTGCATGTACTCGGCGGCCTTCTTCGAGGACGATCCGCGCAAGATTGTCGAGGCCGGGGTCGCGTGCCTGCCGCCCGAGAGTCCCTACACCCTGCTGATCAACGACGTGCTGACGTGGTCCCACGAGCACCCGGATGATTGGACGAAGACTTGGGATCTTATCGACCAGAAGTGGGACAAGCGCGAACCGTGTCCGAACGGTGCGCTGCGGCCGTTTAATATTGACGCCAAGTTGAACGGTGCCTATATCGCCCTGGGCCTGCTTTACGGGGACAAGGATTTCGAGAAGACTCTCATGGTTTCCACCCGTGCCGGCCAAGACTCGGACTGCAACCCGTCCAACGCTTGCGGAATCCTCGGCGTCATGACCGGCTACCAAGGGATCCCAGATCGATGGAAGAGCGGAATCCCGGCCATTCTGGACAAGAAGTTCAGCTTTACGGATTTCACCTTCCCGGGAATCGTCGAAAGCACCAAGAAGCGCGCAATCGCAATGGCCGAGAGACATGGCGGGCGCGTCGAGGGGGATCGCCTGATCGTGCCCAAGCAGGAGGCGGTGCCCGCAGAGCTTCAAATTTGGGACGACTACGGTTCGCCCGACGAGCGAATTCCCGCTTCCGACGCTCGTTGGAATTGGAAGGGACCCTGGGAAGAGCACCTCATCACGGACCGGCGCGGCACCGACTGGCAGGGCATGATTGCTTCGGAGAACGGCGCGGAAGCCACGATCACCTTCGAGGGTTCCGGAGCGATCATCACGGGCCCCTATCTTCCAACCGGCGGGACTGCGCAAGTCTACCTGGATGGAGAGCTGCACAAGCAGGTTGACGTGTATCCGGACGAAGACAATCGGAAGTACGGAGATTCCGTGTGGCATGCTTTCGGCCTTGAGAACGCGTCGCACACGGTTCGGGTCGTAGTGCTCGGAGAGCCGTACGGCGGATCGCAAGGGAGCGACGTTGTGTTGGAGAACTTGGTCGTTTTCCGATAATCCGAGGCCAGAATGGAATGTGCCCGACCCGCATGGCGGGCGGGACGGACGAATCAGAGGGAGGAAACCTACATGAAACGAGCGAGTTACTTGGTCATAATCGCGGCGCTGGCGCTGTCCTCGGCGGCATTTGTCGATGAGGCGAGAGCGGAGGAGCGGGTCATCAGCCACGACGAGCTAGCGGACAAGCTGTCGGGCTTCTGGATCGGGCAGCTGCTCGGCAACTACATCGGCTTTCCATTCGAGAACAACTATGTCGAAGAGCCGATCCCAGTCCTAGTCGACCGGATATATACCGCCGACTACGACGGCAGTCCAGAACTCAAGATCAATTCGCAAGACCGGCGGGGATTCATACCGCTCATGGCCGGGACGCTTGGCGGCGCGTTCAGCGACGACGACACGGACATCGAATTCGTCACCTTGCACGCGGTCGAGAAGTACGGCTTGGACATAACCTATCCGGAGATCACCCAGATGTGGAAGACCCACATCAACGATTACATCTGGGTTGCGAATCGAGAAGCGCGCAACTTGATGGACCGAGGGCTAGTCGCCCCCGACACCGGTCGCAAGGAGAACAACAAGCACTGGTTCCAGATCGATCCGCAATTGGTCAACGAGATCTGGAGCGCCTTCTATCCCGGAATGACCCAAAAGGCGGCAGAGCGGGCGCTGTGGGGTGCTCGCATTACGAATGACGACTGGGGCACGCACCCGACCATAGCCTACGGAGCGATGATCAGCGCGGCGTTCTTCGAGAAGGACGTGCGCAAGCTAGTCGACATCGGAATCAAGGCCGTGCCCAACGAGGGGCCGTTTGCGGAGGGTGTTCGCGATGTGGTCAAGTGGCACGCAGAGTTCGACAACTGGCGCGACACGCGAGCTAAGATCCACGAAAACTACTACGCCTACAAGAAGGGGTCGTACGAAGCTCCCGTGAGCGTGGTCTCGTCGCTGGCCAACGGGCTGACCGGAATCATGGCCGTTCTCTATGGCGAGGGAGACTTCATGAAGACTGTCGGAATCGCAACGTCGGCTGGGTATGACTGTGACAACCAAGCAGCGACCACGGCGGGGCTGATCGGGGTGCTCAACGGTCTGAGCGGCATGGGCGAAGCAGCTGTCAAGCTAACCGTGGAACTCCCCCTGCGGGGCGAGTGGGACAAGCCGTTCAACGACCAGTACGTCAACATCTCGCGCGACGAAATCAAGCTGCGCACGCCGATCAGCGAAATTGTCGAGCGGATCGGCGCAGTTGCCAAGACCGCCATCCTCGAGAACGGCGGGCGCATGGAAGTGCGCGACGGTAAGACGGTCTACATCGTGAATTCCGATTTCTGAGCCGAGGAGCGCTCGGGCGCGGCCGGTGCTCGCGGCCGCACTCGGAATCAGGCGATCAGTTCTTCGACCACGCGGGCCGGGAACTGATCGGTGAGGCGTTCATCCAGCCCGTGGCGACGGTAGACCAAGTCCCGGAAGTTCATGCCCAGGAGGCTCAGGACCGTGGCGTGGAAGTCATGCACGCTGACAGGGTTTTCTACGGCGTGGTTTCCTAGCTCGTCTGTAGCGCCGTAGACGCTGCCGCCCTTCACTCCGCCTCCCGCCATCCAGAGGCTGAAGCCGTTGGGGCCGTGGTCGCGCCCTAGGCTGCTCTTGTTATTCGAATCGCCCTGCCCCAGCGGGAGCCGACCGAACTCCCCGCCCCAGATCACGAGAGTGTCTTCCAGCAGGCCACGTTGCTTGAGATCCTTCAAGAGCGCAGCGGAGGGCCTGTCAGTCTTCCCGCAACTGTATCGCAAGCGTTCGTCAAGCTTGGTGTGCGTGTCCCAGATCTGCTCCTCGATGTAGAGTTGAACAAAGCGAACGCCGCGCTCAACCAGACGCCGTGCCATTAGGCAGCGCCTGCCGTACGATTCGGTGAGCGCGTCGTTGAGCCCGTACATCTCTTTGGTCCTTTCGTCTTCTTGCTCCAAGTTCAGGGCATTGGTTGCCGCCAGCTGCATTCGAGCCGCCAACTCGTAACTCGAGATTCGCGCCGCCAGATCCGACTCATGCGGGCGTCTCTGGAGGTGAGCTTGATCGAGCCGACGCAAGAGACGCCTCTCGATCTCAAGGACCTGTTCAGGCCATTCCGGGCGCGGGTCCAGGTTCAGAACGGGAGAGCCCTGAGCGCGAAAGCGCGTTCCTTGGCAGTTCGGCGGCAACCAGGCAGCCTGCCAGTTGTCGATCCCCCCGATCGGCAACCCCTTGGGGTCGTCCAGCACGACGTAGGCCGGCAGGTTTTGGTTTTCCGTGCCCAGCCCGTAGGTGACCCACGAGCCAATTGTCGGTCGATTGCCCAGCAGCCGGCCGGCATGAATCATGTTGAGAGCCGTTTCGTGGTTCTGGGTCTCAGTGAACATTGACCGGATCAACGCGATGTCATCCGCGCAGGAAGCAATGTGCGGCAGCAATTCCGAGAACTCGAGGCCGGACTCGCCATTTCGTTCGAACCGGTAGGGCGACGGCAAAATGCCCGCGTTCTGCTGCGGGCTGACTGCGACGGCCGTGAGGTCCCTGCTCGGAGTCTTCCCCACGTACTTGGCCAGGTCCGGCTTCGGGTCGAACAGATCGACCTGGCTCGGGCCGCCGTGCATAAAGAGCTGGATCACCGCCTTCGCCTTGGGCTTGAAGTGCGGTGGCTTCGGGGAGAGGTCGAACGCTGGCGAGGCTCCGGAGGCAGCGAAGGCTGGGTTGGGCGAGAACAAGTCGGTGCCGAGCAAGTAGGCAAGCCCGGCGCCGTGCAAGCCATCACTGATGCGCGAAAAGAAATCGCGGCGTGCCATCGCCGTTCGCGTGGGATCGCTGTTGGATTCGAGCGGAGTTCTTGCTAGTGACATCGGGCCATCTCAATCAATGAATGCGAATTCGGCTGAATTCAGGACGGTGTGACATACGTTCGCCAGTGCCAGCCAGCGGGCGGTTGCCTCGATCGGCGTTTCGCGCCGGTCGCTCATCAGCCTCTCGGACCAGTGGTCTTGCAGGTCGTCCAATGCGGCCAACGACTCGCTGGTCTCGTCTTGCGACGGAGCACGTGACAGGGCTCGCAGAAAGACCTCTCTCACCTGCTTGGCCGGATCGCTCCCGGCCGCATCGATGACCCTTCCAGCCATGTAGCGCGACAGCCCCCACATCCATTCGCTATTCATCAGGTGCAATGCCTGTGTCGGGACGTTGGACTGGTTCCGGACGATGCAATTCGGTGACAATTGCGGAAGGTCGAATGCTTCGAGCAGCGAAATGGGAGTTCTCGGCTGCTGCAGGGTGTAAACACTGCGGCGGAACCCCTGAGTCGAGCCAGTGGCGCGGTACTCGCCATCGTCACTCAGTTCTAGGTCCACGGGTAGGCCGAAGCGAGTGGGGTCGAGCCGGCTCGTGGCCATGAGTATGGAGTCGTACAACTGCTCGGCATCCATCCGTCGCATGGCCATCCGCGAAAGCAAGACGTTGTCAGGGTCGGCGGCGAGTGCTTCTCCATCCTTTCTCGAAGCTTGGCGATAGGCGGTGGATGCCATCATCAGGCGGTGCATGTGCTTCACGCTCCAACCGCTCCGCACGAATTCCGTAGCGAGCCAATCGAGCAGTTCCGGATGCGACGGCGGCTCGCCGGTGCGCCCGAAATTGTCGGGCGAAGCGACAATTCCCCGGCCGAAATGGCGCATCCAAATGCGGTTGACCATCACCCTCGCCGTGAGGGGGTGACCGGGTTGCGTCAGCCAGCGCGCCAGCGCAAGGCGTCGGCCGCTTGTGTCCGCGCCCGGCCAAGGAGCGACAACCTCGTAGGGGTCGGTGTGGGGCGTGAGGAAAGCGGGAACTCCCGGCTCGACCGGCTGTCCCGGGGTGAACGCATCGCCCCGCAGCAGCAGATAGCTAGTCGACGGTTCGCC
>LXNI01001173.1_pt1 | contig 24525 bp, 18 predicted proteins | sample 809091 | NCBI WGS metagenome assembly LXNI01 (sample SAMN04870527, study PRJNA318959) | sponge metagenome | biome: 01000161; feature: marine sponge reef; material: water | host: Sarcotragus foetidus | place: Greece: Milos, Mediterranean Sea | collected 2013-05-29 | depth 5-7 m | reverse complement strand
CTCGTGTGGCAGATGGTCAGCCGCGACGACCCCGAGACCATGCGCTTCCTGGACGACGTCATCCTCCTGGCCACGCACGCCAACCCGGACGGCCACGCCCTGGTCGCCAACTGGTACATGCGCAGCGACGACCCGCTCCAGCGCTCCTCGCGCGGCATTCCGGTTCTCTACCAGAAGTACGCCGGCCACGACAACAACCGCGACTTCTACATGGCCTCGCTCGCCGAGACCGAGAACATGAACCGGGTCATGTACCGCGAGTGGTTCCCGCAGATCGTCTACAATCACCATCAGACCGGCCCGTCGGGCACGGTCATGTTCGCGCCGCCCTTCCGGGATCCGCCCAACCACAACCTCGACCCCATCATCATCACCAGCCTGGACCAGGTCGGGTCGGCCATGCACCACCGCTTTGTGGTCGAGGGCAAGGGCGGCACCACGATGCGCCGGGGCGCCAGCTACTCCACCTGGTGGAACGGCGGCCTGCGCACCACGCCCTACTTCAAGAACATGATCGGCCTGCTGACCGAGACCATCGGCCACCCCACGCCGATCGACATCCCCTTCCTGCCCAACCGCCAGCTCACCCACGCCGATCTGCCGCTTCCGGTCACTCCGGGCACCTGGCACTTCCGGCAGTCGGTGGACTACTCGCAGACCGCCAACCGGGCCGTGCTCGACTACGCGTCGCGCAACCGCGAACACCTTCTGTTCAACATCTGGCGCATGGGAATGAACTCGATCGAGCGGGGCGGCCGCGATTCGTGGACGGTGCTGCCGAGCTGGATCGACCGGGTGGCCGACGAGGTCGGTCCTCGTGGTTCGCTGGAGGAGTACGAGAGCTATCTGCGCGACCCGGACAAGCGCGACGCCCGCGGCTACATCCTGCCCGCCGACCAGCGCGACTTCCCCTCCGCGACTCGCTTCGTGAACGCGCTCCTGAAGGGCGGCGTGAAGGTGCACCGGGCGGTCGCCGACTTCAGCGTGGCCGGGAAGGACTACCCCGCGGGCTCGTACATGGTCACCGCGGCGCAGGCCTTCCGGCCGCACGTGCTCGACATGTTCGAGCCGCAGAACCACCCGAATGACTTCCAGTACCCGGGCGGGCCGCCGATCGCGCCGTACGACAACGCCGGGTGGACGCTGGCGCTCCAGATGGGGGTGGAATTCGACAGGATTCTGGACGGGTTCAGCGGTCCCTTCGAGGAGATCGAGTGGCTGGCCGAGCCGATGGCGGGGATGGTGGCGGGTGCCGGGTCGCCGGCCGGGTATGTGGTGGACCATGTGAATGCGGCGTTTACGGCGGTGAATCGGGTGCTGGCGGGTGGGGGTGAGGTGTTCTGGGTTGAAGGGACGTTCGACGCGGAAGGTGTGTCGCTTGAGCCGGGGGCGTTCTACATCCCGGCGGCGGCCACGACGCGGTCCCGGCTGGAAGAGTGGGCCGTGCAGCTGGGGGTGACCTTTCACGGCGTCGCGTCCGCGCCCGAGGGCGCCTTTGAGCTGACGCATGCCAGGGTGGGCCTGTGGGACCGCTACGGCGGCTCGATGCCGTCGGGCTGGACCCGCCTGGTGCTGGAGGACTTCGAGTTCAACTTCGAGGTTGTCTACCCGCCCGAGATCGACGCGGGGTCGCTGAACGATCGTTTCGACGTGATCATTCTGCCCGACGGCGCGATGAGTGCGGGGGGTGGGGGCGGGAGATTCGGCGGCGGCGGCGGCGTGAACCTGGCGGCCAGCCTGCCGGACTCGCTGCGCGGCCGGCTGGGCAGTCTGTCGCGCGACAACAGCGTTCCCGCGCTGCGCGAGTTCATCGAGAACGGCGGCGCGGTCATCGCGATCGGTTCGTCCACCGCGCTGGGGCCGGATCTCGGCCTTCCTCTCGCCAACTACATGGTCGGCGACGACGGCCGCCCCCTCGGCCGGGACGACTACTTCACCCCCGGCTCGATCCACGACATCCGCGTCGAGCACGTCAGCCCGGTCACCCACGGGCTGGGAGAGCGCGTCAACGTGCTGCACAGCCACAGCCCGGTCTACCGGATCCAGGACGGCACGGCCAACGTGCGCCGTCTGGCGTGGTATGACACGGCCGCCCCGCTGGTGAGCGGCTGGGCGTGGGGACAGCAGCACCTGGAAGGCGGCACCAGCATGATCGAGGCCGATATCGGGGCGGGGAAGCTCTTCCTCTTCGGACCCAAGATCACCTTCCGGTCGCAGCCCCACGGTACGTTTCCGCTACTCTTCAACGGGATTCATTACGGGGCGGCGAAGCGGCCTGGGCCGGTGAGTTGACGGGGAGGTGACGGAGCCCCCTGAGTCGGCGACGACCGGGACCCCATCCGAGATCCCCGCTGAGACGCGCCTGGAAAACGAGCCTTCGAACCCCTTCGAGGTGATCCGGACCCGCACGCTCATTCCGTGGACGATCCTGGGGGGTCTGCTCCTCCTTGCCGCCGTGTATCTCCTGTCCCTGGTCACGCCATTGGATCCTGGCGATCCGGCGACTGGAGAGGTCAGGCGCATGCTGTTCTATGGTGCCCTGCTGGCTTGGATCGTGTGGGTCTGCAGGAGATCCGGAATCAGTCTGCGCCGGCTGGTGGGCAGGTTGCCGGAAGGGCACAGTTGGCTGGCGACCCTGGGCCTGCTGGCCGTGACCATGATCTTCTCGCTTGCGTCGTGGGAGGTCTTCGCCTACGGACTGGCCGTGGTCGCACCTGGTGTGCTCGAATTCCTGCTCGAGGCAGTCGAGAGCACGCCCGGCCCGCCGCTTGCGTACCAGGTGGCCATGGTCGCGGTGGCAGTGGTCCTCGCCCCGGTGATCGAGGAGGTGCTCTTTCGGGGAGTCCTGCTCAATCGCTGGGCGGCAAAGTGGAGCCTCGGCAAGGCCGTGGTCGCAACTTCGCTCGCATTCGGAATCCTGCACGCGAACCCGGTCGGAATCACCGTGGCGGGTCTCGTCCTGGCCGTTCTCTACCTCAGAACCGTGACGCTTCTCGTCCCCATCGCCTTTCACGCCGCGAACAACCTTGTCGCGACAATCCCCGAGTTCATGGCGGGTCCGCGGGAGCCCATGGATGTGGCGGCCGTGATTCAGGAATTCCGTGACACGGGGCTCGGGCTCTGGGGGGTTGCTGTCGTGGCGGTCACGCTGCCGGTGCTGGTGTGGTACCTGCGGCGGCACTGGCCGGGTCGGGGAGCGGGGATTCCGTATGCGCACCAGGTCAATATTGCGGAACATCCGTAACATCCGTAATCTACGGACATGTCCAAACGAACAGAGGGACCAGACCGCTCGCGTGTTGTCAGCGCCACCGACGCCGCAAAGAGATTCGGCGCCATCCTTGCCCGGGTGCGGGAGGAGCGTGCGGTCTACGTGGTGGAGCGGAGCGGGAAGCCGGTTGCGCAGATCGGCCCGGTGGAGGAAAAGGCCTTTACGGGCGCGGATTTCGTCGAACTGATTCGGTCCGGGAGGGTGCCGAAGGCGGGAGAGCAGTACGCGGCCGCGGTGGAGGAAGGGATCGCGTTCCTCAATCGCCCCGAGGTGCCGAAGAGTCCTTGGGAACGCTGATCGACGCGAGCGCCCTGATCGCCGTGGAGCGCGGTCAGCTTGATCCGGACGAGGCATTCGCCACCGCCGGACGGCGCGACGAAGCGGTGGCCATCGCGGCCATCACCGCATCCGAACTGCTGCACGGGGTCCACCAACTGGAAGGTGCGCGGCATGTGCGGGCGGAGCGATTCACCCGGTATTGGCTTTCCGCGCTTCCGGTGATCCCCGCCGGCCCCGAGGTCGCCCACGTGTACGCGACCCTCGCCGCCGAACTGGCGATCACTGGCACCCGGATGGGCGCGCACGACCTGCTGATCGCGGCCACCGCCGTGCACCTCGGTTACCGGGTGGCCACCCGGGATCCCAGGAGCTTCCATCGGGTCAACGGGCTCCCGGTGGACTACCTGTGAGCACGGCCGCGCCGCACGGACGCCCAGGATGACCCGCGTCGCCGCCATCGACGCCGGGTCGAACGCGATCCGATTCGTGGTGGCCGACTTCGACGGGCCGCTGTCGTACGCCATCGTCCACAAGATCCGCGAACCGATCCGGCTCGGTCACAACGTCTTCACCGGGGGTGCCCTCGACGAGGACGCCATGGATCTCGCAGTCGCCGCCTTTCGCCTCTTTCGCCAGCAGATCGATGCGCTCGGAGTGGAGCGTTTTCGCGCCGTCGCCACCAGCGCCACCCGCGAAGCGGCGAACCGTGACGGATTCCTGGACAGAGTTCTGGCAGAATCCGGCATCGCCCTGGAGCCGATCAGCGGGCAGGAGGAAGCGCGCCTCGTGCACCTGGCGGTTGGCAGCCGCGTCGACCTGTCGGAAGGGCGATGGATACTGGTCGACCTGGGCGGCGGCAGCGTCGAGGTCTCCCTGGTTGACCAAAACGGCATCCTCTGGAGCGAGTCCTACCAGGTGGGCACGGTCCGATTGCTGGAGACCCTGACCGAAGCAAGGGGCTGCCAGGACTCGCTGCTCGCCTGGGTCCGTCTTCAGCTTCGCCCCCTCACCATACCGCCCCCGAACGGGTATCCGGGCCCCACCGCCTTCGCCGCGACCGGGGGCAACGTCGAAGCCATCGCCCGGCTGGCGCTGAGTTACCTGGATCCCCTCAAGATCGCGATCCTGCCCGCCAACCGGCTCGACGCGGTGATCCACATGCTGTCGGGCATGACCGTGCGGGAGAGGATTCACGAGCTACAACTGCGTCCCGACCGCGCCGACGTGATCCTGCCCGCCGCGCTGGTTTACCGGCACTTCGCGCAGATGGTGGGTACGGGACAGATCGTGGTGCCGAGCGTGGGGGTGAAGGAGGGGGTGTTGCTGGATGTGGCGGCGGAGGTCACTTCGGGTTCCCCCGCCAGGCCAGATGCCGTATCTGCTGAATCGCCACCGACAGCCCGGCCAGACTGATCGGCTCCTCTGCCACAACCTCCTGCAGGACCTGGTGGAAACGGTCCATCTGGGCTCGTCACCCCCGAACCCCAGGGCGCCCGACAGCGCAACCGGGGACCCGCGCACGCAGGGACTTGGGTAAAGGGTTGTCCTCTCCACGGTTCTGATTGTCCTCTCCACGGTTCGTGTTGGGCAACCGGTTGCGAGGTGGTTCGGGGTTCCCATTTGTTGAGGTTAGGCGATTCGGTTGGCACTTCGGCAAAGCCGGATCCCCGGCACCGGGACCAGATCATTCGGATCGGCCCGCACTCCAAAACCATGGAGGTCTTATCGTGAAGAAGCTTGCTGTTCTCACTCTCACCCCCGCCTGCCTGCTCATCTTCGCGGCACCCGTTCAGGCTACGACAACGGTGAGCCTCGACGAGCGAGAGGTAGTCGGGGAATCGCTGGAGATGGACGCGCTGCCCGCCGAGTCGAGTACAGTCTGTCTCCTGTTGGATGATCCAGATGAACCGGAGCAGATTGCGTGCCCGGAGTCCGTCAAGAACATGGTCAGGGCACAGATGGCAGAAAAATGCGGCGAGGACGAGCCCGGCATGGCCCTGATAAGGTGCTATACTCTCCCAGAGTATCCAGACGTAGTCCTCCTTGAGAAAGGGATCGTTTGTGGAGAGGGCATTGAGGTTATCCAAACGTGACTCTTGACGTCGACCTCCGGCGGTTGTGGGCCACCATCCCCGTTCTCCTCCTGGGGGTGGTGGCTCCCGGACCCATTGGCGCGCAGTCCGTGCCAAGCTCCCCGGACACCACCGGATACCATGGGCTCACCTGGAAAATCGGCACGGCGACGTTACTGGCGACAACGAGCGGGGAAATCCTCGCTTCGTCGCCCCAGGAGCCTCCGGTCGTTTTGGGTGTGCAACCATGCTCTCCGGCTCACTATGCCGGATTCGAGCCCGGCGACCGGATTCTCACCGCAAACGGCCGCGATCCGAGGGAACCCGGACCTCTCTTTCCCGAGAACAGGCCCGGGGCAGTCTACTGGTTTGAGCTTGAGCGTGGCGAGAAGCCAATCGAACTGACTCTCAAGCTATCGAAGGCGCCGAAAGTACCCCGGCAACCTGTCATGACCGCGCCGATCGGGACCCCGGAGAAATGGAAGTGCCCTTCTTGACCACGGTGAGGGCACGACGCCGTTCGGTCACCACAACAATCGTCCTGGCTTCGGCGCTCGCATGTTCGGTCGCGACCGAGGACGGGCAGGAGGGGTTCACTGTGGACACCCTGGCTTCGGGGGTGGTTCTGGTGTCGAACTCCGACCTCGCCGCAGCCGCCCGCCTACAACTCGTGGAGGAACTCAGGGTGGGCAAGGCCGATGGCTCCTTCACGGGGTTCGGTCAGATCTTACAGGTAGTTTCCGGAGCCAACGGCCACATCTACGTGGCCGACTGGCAGGCATTGGAGGTCTTGCGGTTTGACGCCCAGGGCGGATTCGTGGGAGTGATCGGGCGACGCGGTGAGGGTCCTGGTGAGTTTGCGATTTCGCTCGCCGGCATCGTTTGGCAGAACCCGAACCGGCTATGGGCCGCCGACGCCCGGCGGATCATGGCCTTTGATTCTTCCGGGGCCACTCTGAATGGCCACTCGCACACGCGGAGCGGGTCGAATTCCTCTTACTGGAGGGGCTGGCCGGATGCGAACGGAATGCTATACAGCCTCGAATCCCACCTCCATCTCGGTCCGGGCGGCCCGGCGGCGTTCGTACGATCGGTCGTGGGGTTCCGGGTCTCCGAAGACCACTCCCTCATCCCGACCGATACGTTCGTCATTCCAGTCCTACCCACCAAGACACGTCTCACGGACCACGGCGGTGGCCTCGTCGAGATGCACCAGCTCCCCATGTCCTCGCGCATGCTCGCCACCATTGGTCCGGCGGGGACGATCTGGCTGGCCAATTCATCCCACTATCGGGTTCACGAGGTGACCTTCGGTGGCGACACCTTGCGAACGATCGAACTCGCACACGAGCCGGAACCGCTGACGGGTGCGGAACGGGATAGTGTGGCAGATGCAGCACCAGGGTTCTCGGCCGCAGAGCTTCCGGATACCAAATCGGCGATCACAAGCCTGCGGGTGGCTCGGGACGGGTGGATCTGGGTCCAGCCGGCACGCGAGAGTTCAACCGCGTGGGATGTCTTCAATGAATGCGGCCGCTACCTCGGCCAGGTAGAGCCTGATCGGTCGACGAGCCTTCGCAGCTTTCCCGGCGGACTGGAAGTCCTGGGGGTCACCCGGGACGACCTCGGTGTCGAGTACGCGGTCCGCCTCTCGCTACAGGTTCCAGAGGGTCTGGCTATCGAATGGGATTGCTGACCGGTCGCGTGGCGTGTGTCATGGGGCGGTCGCCGGGTCGTCTGGACGGCAACGCTTGATCCGCAGCTCCTGGGGAGTCCACCCCTACTTCGCCAAATGCCGTATCTGCTGAATCGCCACCGACAGCCCCGCAAGGCTGATCGTCTCCTCCGCCTCCACCTCCTGCAGGATCTGGTGGAAACGATCCATCTGGGCATCGTCGCCCCCGAACCCCAAGACCCCCGCCAACATCCCCTCTCCGTCGAGCGCCCCCTCCGTGAGATTGCGACGGATCGCACCCAGATCGTTGATTAGGCCCAACGCCCAGCGCTGCTGCCACTTCCCCTCCCCGCTCGTCCTCTCGATGCATCCCACGAGCCACGGAATGCGCAGTTCCTCGGTCACCCAGTAGTACATCCGGGCCGCACCCACCGGATCGGTGTCGCTGTCGCGGGCCAGGCGCAGGATTTCGAGCAGGTGGTCCAGGAAGCGCAGCGACACGAGGTTGCGCACGAAGTCCTCGTCCCCCACCTGCGGCATGAGCGCGGCCACGCGGTTCTGGAAGTTCTCCCGGTCCTGGCCGGCCACGATCTCGTGGAATTTCTCCCGCAGCGCCTCCAGGCCCTCCAGGCTCTCCTCGATCAGCGCGCTCGTGGGTTCCTCGGGATCGCAGTTGGCGAGCACCCAGCGGGTGGTCCGCTCGAGCACGCGCGCCAGTCCCATTGTCCAGCGGTAGGTCACCGCGGCCGACATGCTTCCCTCGCGGTCGCGAATCTTCTCCAGCAACGTGTCGTGGCGAGTGAGCCTGGCCGCGACCAGCCAGCCGCGCGCGATCTCGACGGCGTCCCTTCCGGTCTCGCGCACGAGCCGGCCGATGAAAGCCGAACCCATGAGGTCGACCAGGTCGTTGGTCAGCTGGCAGGCGACGATCTCGCGGCGCAAGCGGTGCTTGACCGCCAGTTCCCGCGGGACCGCTTCGACCGCCTCGGGTGGGAAATAGCCGAAGAAGTAGTCGGACGCGGAAGGGTCGTCGGGGAGATCCGAGGCGAGGAGCGCCGCCTTGAGGTGCAGCTTGGCATAGGACAGCAGCACCGACAGTTCCGGACGGGTGAGGGACTTGTTCGCCTCCTTGCGGGCAGTGAGGTCGTCCCACGAGGGGAGGCCTTCGGCGTCCCGGTCGAGCAGGCCGATGCGGGTGAGGTCGCCCATGAGCGCCCAGTAGTGGTCCATGCCGCGGCGGGCGCGGTATTCGTCGAGGGAGATGGCCTGGCAGCCGGTCTCGTTGTCGCGCACCACCAGCCCGGCGACGGTGTCGGTCAATTGCTCCAGCAGCCGGTTCCGCTCTTCCCGCGTGGCCAGGCCCGCGTTCATGGCCTCGTTCAGGAGGATCTTGAGGTTGACCTCGCGGTCGGAGAGGTTCACGCCGCCGGAGTTGTCGAGCGCGTCGGTGTTGATGCGTCCGCCGCCGAGCGCGTACTCCACCCGCGCCGCCTGCGTGAACCCGAGGTTGCCGCCCTCGCCCACCACCTTCACGCGCAGGTCCTTGACGTCGATGCGCACCGCGTCGTTCGAGGCGTCGCCCGCGTCGGCATGGCTCTCCTCGTTCGCCTTCACGTACGTGCCGATCCCGCCGTTCCACAGCAGGTCGGCGGGTGCGGCGAGGACGGCCCGGATGAGGCTCTCGCCGTCCAGGGTGGCTTCGTCGGGGCGGAGGCCGAGCGCGGTGCGGGCCTCTTCGGCAAGTTCCACCGACTTCGCCCCCCGAGGCACGATCATCCCACCCGGCGACAGCTTGTCCCGGTCGTAGTCGTCCCAGGTGGAGCGGCGTAGTTGGAAGAGCCGCTTGCGTTCCTCGAAGGAGGTATCCGGGTCCGGGTCGGGATCGATGAAGACGTGGCGGTGATCGAAGGCCGCGACCAGCCGGGTCTGGCGCGAAAGCAGCATCCCGTTGCCGAAGACGTCGCCGCTCATGTCGCCGATCCCCGCCACGGTGAAGGGCTCCTTCTGAATGTTCCGCCCCATCTCCCGGAAGTGCCGCTTCACCGACTCCCAGGCACCGGCCGCGGTGATCCCGACCTCCTTGTGGTCGTAGCCGTTCGAGCCGCCAGAGGCGAAGGCATCGTCGAGCCAGAAGCCGTAATCGGCGGCGACGCTGTTGGCGGTGTCCGAGAACGGTGCGGTCCCCTTGTCGGCGGCCACGACGAGATAGGGGTCGAAGCCGTCGTAGCGGATCACACCCTCGGGCGGCGCGTCGGCCCCGTCCAGATTGTCGGTGATGTCGAGCAGCCCGCGCATCAGGGTGCAGTACTGCTCCCGCGCCTCGTGCGCCATGGCCTCGCGGTCGGGCAGCAAACGGAGGCACACGAATCCCCCCTTCGACCCGCTCGGGACGATCACCGCGTTCTTCACCACCTGGGTCATCACCAGCCCCATCACCTCGGTGCGGAAGTCGTCGGGACGATCCGAGTGGCGGATTCCCCCGCGCGCCACGGCCGCCCCCCTCAGGTGGATCCCCTCCATCCGCGACGACCGCACCCACACCTCGTACATGAGCCGGCTCTTCGATACTCCCTGCAGCCGCTCGGAGTCGAACTTGAAGGAGATGTACGGCACGCCCCCCGAACGCACCGTCGGCGTTCGGCCCCCACCCCGGTAGTAATTCGTCCGGATCGTGCTCTCGATGACGGCCTGATACGCACGCAACGCCCGGTCGAAAGCGAGGGAGCTCACCCCCACCAGCTCCTGGGTGATCTCGCTCCTCAGTTCGGCGGCCTTCGCCTCCCGCTCGCCCATGGTGTCGCCGCTGCCGGGATCGAACCGGGCCTCGAAGAGGCGGAAGAAGAGCAGCCCTATCCTCGGATGGTCTTTCAGTGCCGACCGCAGCACCTGCCTACTCGGCACGGCCCCGATCTGGAAGGCGTAGTGCGCGTATGCTCGCAGCACCTCCACCTCGCGCCACGCCATCCCCGCGCGCCGGACCAGACGGTTGAAGGAGTCGTTAGTGGCATCGCCCGCCCGCACGGCCAGGATCGCCTCCGACAACACGCCGCCGAGCGCGTCCACATCGATGCGGTCCCCCGCCGAGGTCTGCACGTCGAAGCTGTAGATCGACGAATCGGCCTCGCCGCTTCCCTCGCGCAGCTCGAAGAGTGAAACCGCGATCACCCGCAGGCCGCAGTTCTCCAGCACCGGCATGAAGTCCGAGAGGATGATCCGGTGTTCGCGGATGTACACCTTCAGGTCGAACTTGCCGCCGTGCGTGGTGTCGTCGAAGAAGAGGACCGACTCCATCCGCCCCTCGGCCTTCATGGACTCCAGCTCCATGATGTCGCGCACCGCCGAAGCCGCGTCCGTCGCGGCCTTGTATTCCGGCACAAAGGCGTTGGCGTAGTGGCGCGCCATGCGGACCGCCTCTTCGGGGGGGCGCACTTCGCTCAGCAGGTCCCGCACCTCATCCAGCCACGACCGGGTAAGACTCGTGACCGTCGCCTTGAGGTCCGGCCATTCGATTTCGGCAAGGCGTTCGGGAGGGCCACCCAGGTAGAAGTGGAGACGCGCCTGGTCTCCGGCTCCCATGGCGAGGTGGTAGTTGAGGATCTCGGCCTTGTACCGCTGGACCAGCACGCCTTCGAACTCGCGGCGGAATGTGCCGGAGAAGCGGGTGCGCGGCATCACGACCAGAATGGACACACCACGCCCCAGCGCATCACGCCGCACCGACACGAACACCTCCGAGGTGTTGTAGCGGATGAGGATCGTGCGGATGTCCTTCGCGATCTCCTCCGCCGAAGCCAGAAAGAGCTCCTCCTTGGGCAGGGAGCTGAAGATCGTGATGGTTTCCTTGTAGTCGTGCGATCCCTCGGCGGCGCCGGTCAGGTCGAAGATGCTCTTCAGCTTCTGGCGAAGGATGGGGATGTCCTGCGCGGGCTCCGCGTATGCGGCCGAGGTGAAGAGGCCCAGGAAACGGTGTTCACCCGCCGCCGTGCCATCGCGACGCAGCTTCTTGATGCCGATGTAGTCCATGCGGGCCCGTCGGTGGACGGTCGATTCCGCGTTGGTTTTGCTGATGATCAGAACGGGTCCCGAGATCGCTCTTTCGCGCATTTCGTCGGCCATCTCGCTGACGAAGACGGGACGCGCGTAGTTCGACCTCTCTTCGTCCTGCAGGATGCCCAGTCCCGAACCGGGGTCGACCGTAACCGCGTCCTCGCCCCCGGGCTCGATCGGCTGGAAGGTGTACGAGCGGTAGCCCAGGAAGACGAACCCCCCGTCGCGCAGCCAGCGCAGAAACGCCTGGATCTCGCGGAACTCCTCCCGCCGGTGGGTTACGTCACGCATGCGGAAGCCCAGTTCCGAAACCACATCGCCGATCTTGTCGACCATGAGGCCGAAGTCGTCGGTGGCCTTGACCACGTCCTCCAGACGGCGCGCAGTCTCGGTCTGAAGCGACTCGCGCACCTCCGGATCGGCCACCCGCGCAACTTCCGCATATACCATGGACTCGGTGCGGGTGCGTTCGCCGGGGGAAAGCAGATCGGTGATCGAGCCGTCCTCGTCGCGCTCGACCGTCATGAGCGGGTAGACGAAGTGTGCGATCTGCAGATTCTCGGAGGAGAGGAACTCGCGGATCGTGTCCACGATGAAGGGCCGCTCCGAGACGTTGGTGCGAACGATCGTGACCGGCGCCGTCCAGCCCCCTCCCTCCTGGTCGGGATTCACGACCTCGACGTCGATACGATCCGGACGGCTCCGGTCCAGGAAGTCGAGCGAGTCAAGGCACATACGCGCCAGGTCCTCGGTCGCTCGCTCCTCCAGCAGCTCGGCGGTGGCCTTGCCGAGGAAGAAGGGCACGAACTTCTCGAGCAGGCGAAACCGGTCGTCGTCGACGGTATCGCGCAGGGCCTGAAGTACTTCTTCCGTGACGGCCGGGTCGGTCGGGGACCGGGAGGCACCGTCTGGTTGGATCATGTCTTCACGGGCTCGCTGTGAAGGAGACAGTGTGAAGCTGGCGAGAGGGGGACGGCGACCAACGTTAAACAACCCCCCGCCCTCACCGCCAGACGTTACCTTTGAACGGTCGGCTTCCCTTGAGCCCCGAGTCCCCCGATGCGCTTCATTCACATCGCCGATGTTCACCTCGACACCGCCTTCGCCGGACGGTCGGACGACACGCGCAACAGGTTGCGGCAAGCCTCCCGCGACGCCCTCGCGCGGTGCGTGGAAGTCGCGATCGCCGAGAAGGTCGACGCGGTCCTGATCGCCGGCGACCTCTTCGACGGCGCGCAGCTTTCTTTCGCATCCGAACGCTTTCTGCTGGCCCGGCTGGAGGAGTTGGCGGACGCGGACATCCAGGTCGTCTACGCAACGGGCAACCACGACCCCGGCAACGCGCTGCGCGCCGGCGGCCTCGACTGGCCCCGCAACGTCACCGTCATTGACGCCGAAGAGCCGGTCACGGTCGCGATCCGGGGCCGCGACGGCGACACCGCGGGGTTCGTCGCGGGCGCGGGCCACGCCACCGGCCGCGTCACCACCGACCTCTCCCAACTCCTCCACCCCACCCCCGCCACCCCCCTCCCCCAGGTCGCGCTCCTGCACACCCTGGTCATGTCGGTGGCAGGCTCCGGAACGCACCAACGCTACGCCCCCTCCCACCTCGAGCACCTGCGCGGCGCGGGCTTCCACTATTGGGCGCTCGGACACGTTCACCAGTGCCAGCAGGTCTCCACCGATCCCCCCGTCCACTACAGCGGCAACCTCCAGGGGCGTGACCCGCGCGAGACGGGTCCGAAAGGAGGCCTGCTGGTGGACCTGAACGATCCCGCACACCCAATGGTCGAGTTCCGGGAGTTCTCGCGGGTGCGGTGGGAGCATCTCGCCGTCGGCGACATCGGCGGTGCGAACACCCTGGACGAGCTGGTGGCGGAAGTGGTCGGCGCATGGGAGCGGGCACGGTCGGACGATCCCGGCAACGAGGACACGGAGTGGATGGTGGCGGTGGACCTGGCCGGCCCCTCGCCGCTGTGGCGCCAACTGCGCGACCCGGAGGAGCTGGAGACGGTCGCCGACGAGGTGGCGGTGCGGCTGGGCGCGCTGGGCTGCGGAGTGCGCGCGCGCAAGGTGCACTCCCCCGCGCTGGTGGCCGACCACGCCGGCCGCCAGGATGTCCTGGGCGCGGCCCTGCGTTTGTGCGCGGAGGTGCGGGGGGGCGGGGAGCGGCTCGATCTCTCGGACACCGATCTGGCCGGCTTCGACGCGGAGCGGGACGGATCGTTGGACGCCTACCTCAACCGCCTGCTGGACGGCGGCGCCGAGGAGATCCTGACCCGAATGCTGCTCTCCTCCGGAGGCGGCCCCGAATGAGGTTCGATTCCATTCAAGTTGCCCGTTACGGTTGCCTGGCGGATGTGGCCACCGGCGATTCGGCACTGCCTTCAATCGTCGTCGTACTCGGCCCCAACGAGAGTGGAAAGTCAACTCTGTTTGACTTTTTGACAACTATAGTTTACGGTTTCCGCCCTGCAACCCGCGACCGGCACCCCTTTACGCCGTGGACGGGCGGCAATCCCGAAGGGTGGGCCCGCCTCCGCATGGACGACGACACGGTGCGGGAGATCCACCGGCGCCTGCTGTCGACCGCCCGCGCCCGCCTGACCGTGGACGGCCAGGACGAGAGCATCGACAATCGTCCGGTCCCCGGTGCCGGGCATGTGAGCCGCATCGTGTTCCGGCAGGTTTACGCGCTGACGCTGTCGGAGCTGGCGGGGCTCGAAAGAGAGAGCTGGGCACTGGTGCAGGACCGCCTGGTGGGAGCCATGGCCGCGCCCGATCTGCGGTCGGCGCGGGTCGTCGCGGACGAGCTGGAGGGCGAGGCGGCCAGGCTCTGGCGGCCGGACCAGCGTGGCCGCCCCCGCGCGCGCCTGTTGCAAGGCAGGCTGCGGGAGCTGAACGAACAGCGGCGCAACGGGCTGGAGCGTGACCGGATGTTGCGGGAAATGGTGGCCGAGATGGCGGCCGCGGAGGCGGAGCTGGAGGCGCTCCGCGAGGAGAGGGCGCGGGAACGCGAACGCCGCCGCACGATGGCGTACCGTCTGAACCGGCTTGTTCCCGTGCGGCGCACCTTGAAGCGCATCGAGGAGCTGCGCAGGGACGCGGGGCGCGTGGAAGAGCTGGCGGGGCTGTCGGCCGACCCGCTGGCCAGGCTGGAAGACCTGAAACGCGCGGCCCGCATCGCGGAGGAGGGGGTGGAGGTGATGGGGGGCGGGGTGGTTGTCGCGGACAGCGAACCGGACGAGATCGGCGCCCGCCTGGCCGAGCAGGGCAGCCGCCTGTTCTCGGTACCGTGGGACGAGGTCGATCCCGAACAGATGGCGGCTGTTTCCGTGGATGACCTGCGCGACATGGTGAACGCATACCAGGCCAAGCGGGAGCAGCGGCGGATCGCCGAAGAAGGCCTGCGCGAGGAGTCGCTTTCCGGCTTGCGGCAGGTGGCGCCCTCCGGCCGGTGGCGGCTGGGGCTGGGGTTGACGGGGCTCCTGGCGGGCGGGGGCACGGCCGCCGTGGCGCGCTACTTCCCCGACCTCCTTCGTCCCGCCCCCGGGGTGGAGGCGAGTCCTTCGATCGTTCTTCGCGTGGGTCTCGGCTTGGGCGCCCTGGGTCTGCTCGGCCTGATTCTCTGGCTCGATACGGTGCGCCACCGGCGGCGGTACCGCAGCGCACTCGAGAGCGCGGAGAGGGGACGGCGCACGGAACTGATGGGACTCGAGGAGAGCGAGGAGGTGGCACGTCGCGCGGTCGTGCAGGCGCTGAACGGGCTTCCCGTGCGCACCTCGTTGCTGAAAGACCCGGGGCACGAGCTGCCTGCCGCGTTCGAACGGTTGGCGGACGTGGCGTCCGACAGGCTCAACCTTGAACGTGCCGCCCAGCGGGAGATGGAGCGCATCCGCGACCGGCGGGAGCGCGCGGAGGCCGGGCGCGAGGCAGCAAAGACGGCGCTGGCGGATCTCGAGGAGCGGTTGCGCGACCTGGGCGACGGCGACGCGGAGCGAGGAACGGAGTTGGCCCAGCGCCGCCGCGACGCGCTCGACCGGGCGCGCCAGCTCAGAGGCGAACTTGAGCGGGAGCACCCCGCGCTGGCCGAAATCGAAGCCGAGATCCGCGCGGCCGACGAGGCCGGGGAGCGGTGGGATTCCCTGGCCGAATCGCTGGACGCCTCGACCACGCGCCGCGACGAACAAGCCGCGCGCGCCGAGGAGCTCCAAAGCGCGATCGGCACCCTGCACTCCGAGGTCAGGCACCTGCGGGAGGGCGAGACGGCCGACCGCCTGGCGGGCCGGATCAAGTCCCTCAAGGCGCGCATCCAGGACGCCAGGGAGAGCCGCGACCGCGCGTTCGTGCTGGCGCGCCTCGTCCGCGAGGCCGACCGCCGCTTCCGCGACGAGCACCAGCCCGACCTGCTGCTTCGCGCCGCGGACCACCTTCGCTACATCACCCGGGGCCGCTACGACGCTCTCGAACTCGGCGGCCCGGGAGAGGGGTCCCTGTACCTGTGTGGCCCGGCCGCCAGCGAGCCCAGGCAGGTCGGGGAATCGCTCTCACAAGGCACCAGGGAGCAGGTCTACCTGGCGCTCCGCCTCGCCATCGTCGACCACCTGGACGCCGACGGCGAGACCCTCCCCCTTTTCATGGACGAGACCCTGGTCAACTGGGACGCCTGGCGCCGGGACCGGGCTTTCGAGTTGCTGGAGCGGGTGGCCGGGAATCGACAGGTGTTTCTCTTTACCTGCCACCCCGCAATGGCCGCGGAGCTGGAGGACCGGGGGGCCAGGGTTATCGCGTTGGGGGCGGGGTAACGGGGGACGGCCGCCCCCGCCGGGCTTGGCCGGACAGGCAACCGCAGAGTACCTTTTCAGCGGCAAGCAACCTGGGTTTCTTACGACGGTCCGCAAGAGCCTGTTCCGGCCGCCACGGACCGTGCCTCACCCGGAAGGAGTCTGACACTGAACAGCACTGGATCTGACCGCACTCGAGGACTGCCGCAGCGCAGGCTTCGACGGGCCGTGGAGTGGGCGGCGGCGCTCGCGTTCGCGCTGGCGGGGCTTTGGGGAAGCGTGGACGGCGCGGGCGGCCAGTGGGTCGAGGAGCCCGGAAGGGGGTGGATCACGCTGGCCGCGTACCACCAGGATACACGGGATCGCTTCGGGCCCGACGGCGACACAGAGGCGCTGTCCTTCGAGGGACATGCGGTCGCGACCTCGTCGTTCGTGACCCTGGCGCTGGGTCTCTTTGACGGGGTGGATCTCTGGGGCCAGGCTTCCTTCAACCGTCTCCGCTACGACGATGCGGCGGCGGAGCGCTCGTCCGCCGGACTCGGCGACGCCCGGCTCTGGCTGCGGGCCGCCCCCCTGAAATGGCTGGGGTCGCGGTTGCCCTTCGCCGTCAGGGCCGGCTTCAAGGTTCCGCTCGGGGATTTCGACAACCTGGGTGTTGACGAGGTCCCGCTCGGAGACGGGCAGCGCGACTGGGAGGTGATCGCCGAACTTGGACACTCGTTCTGGCCCCGTTCGGTCTACGTGTCCGGGTGGCTGGGCCACCGGTGGCGGGAAGACAACGCGGAGTCGGGAAGGGAGTTCGGGAACGAGGTGTTCTTCTACGCCCAGATCGGGGGACTGGTGGGTCCGGTGGGATACAAGCTGGCCCTCGACGGGTGGAATGGGGCCGCGCCCGGCGGCGTGGGTACCCCGGACGCGGGTCTTGAACGTGATTTGGTACAGCTGCTTCCGGCTCTGCAATACGATGCCGGTGTTGGACAGTTCGAGAGCGGTGTGCGTTTTGCCCTGGGGGGAAAGAACGTTGCGGCGGGCACCTCACTCGTCTTCCGGTTTTTCAGCAGCTGGTAGCGGTTCCGACGGGACGCGAGGGTTCGCGCGCAAGCGTTCGCGCGCAAGCGTGTAGAACATCTTCGTCCCCACGCGCACCGACATCCCCAGGCGCCCGGAGATCTTGGACCGCCCCGCGCTGCGTGGCAGGTTGGGCGCGTCCACCTCCACGATCACAAGACCGTGGCGCACCGCGCGCAGCTGCATCTGGAGCGTCCAGCCCCAATCGCGGTCGTCCATGGCGAGGCGTTCGAGCGCGTCCATGCGGATGGCGCGAAACGGCGGCAGGTCCTCGAAGGGGTGCCCGAAGAGCAGGCGGGCCGTAACAAGTACGACCCGGTTGCCCCAGCGGGCGTGGGCGCGGCGGTTGCCGGTGCCGCCCCCGGGTGCCACGCGCACGCCGAGCACGAGGTCGGCGCCCCGCGCCAGGGGTTCGAGGACGATGGGGAGCCGGCTTGCGTTCTCGGGGTGGTCGGCGTCGAGGAAGACGATGGCGGCGGGGGGGGTGGCGAGCGCCGACAGGTGCCGGATGCCGGCCAGGCAGGCGGCGCCGTAGCCGCGCCGCGGTTCCCGGACGACCACCGCGCCGGCGGCGCGCGCGATGGCGGCCGTGCTGTCGGTGGATCCGTTGTCGGCGACGACTACCGAGTGGAGGCGGTCGATGGGCAGTGCCGCGAGGACGGCGGGCAGGGCCTGCTCCTCGTTGAGCGCGGGGATCAGGACGGCGGTGCGGGGAAGCAGGTCAGGGTCCGGGGGGTCGTTGGTTCGAGCGGCGGTCATCCCTATGGTTCCCATGGCTCGGGTCGACTATGGTGTAAAGCACACATTACATTATGTAATGTATAGTATACATGGTGACTTTCCATGGCCTCGCTCCGCCTGGCACCACCGGAGAATGGCACTGTTGCGATTGCAGGGTGGCTTGTCCACACCTTAACGTTCTCCCGGAGACGAAAGCAAAACCCCCGCTCGACGGATTTCGAACCTGCACTGAACATCTCCAGTCACGACCGGCCGGCGGCGGGTGCGCGGGGAGCGACACCTTCCCCCATCGTACTCGTTCTCCTGTTCGGCCTCCTCGAAGTCGCCGCTCTCAGCGCCTTTGGCTGGCTGGACGGGATCGCGCTGCCGCTGCCCCGCCTGCTGCTGCCCGCTGCCGCATTCCTCTGCTACGTGGCGGCGGGGCTCGGCATCGGCCGACGTCCCCCCCCTCCCCTGTTGCTCCTGTGGGGAGTCGGCATCGCCGCCCGTGTTGCCCTCCTTCCCCTCACCCCCGAACTCTCCGACGACATCTACCGGTACCTGTGGGACGGTCACGTCCTCCTGGAAGGCGTCAATCCCTACGCTCATCCTCCCGACCACGAGGCCCTCGCGGCCATCCGGACGGAGTGGCACGGAGAGATCAACCATCCCCACGTATCGACCATCTACCCGCCGCTGGCCCAGGCGCTCTTCGGACTGGTGAACGTGGCCGGCGGAACCATCCTGGCGGCCAAGGTGGTGTGGCTGTGCTTCGACCTCGGATGCGCAGCGCTCCTGCAGGGAATCGCCGCCCGCACCGGTCGAAACCCTGCCAAAGTACTGGTCTGGTACCTGTGGTCGCCGCTTCTGATCGTGGAGACGGCGTGGAGCGCACACTTCGACGCCGTTGGGCTCTTCTTCGTGACGGCGCTGATCTGGGCAGCGGTAGCGAGGCGGGGCGACGAGCGGACGGGTTCACCTGCAGGACCACCTGCGGATGCGGACGGGTCCTTCGCCCGGCGCTTCCCTGGGGCCTGGAAACGCCCTGCCGCCCTCGGCTCCGTCCTCGGCCTGGCCACCCTCGTCAAGTTCGCGCCCGCGGCCGCCCTGCCACCCCTGGCGCGGCGCCATGGCCTACGCGCCGCCGTCGCCTTCGCTGCGGTGTGCGCGGTCTTCTACCTCCCGTTCGCGGGTGCCGGGGTCTCCGCGCTGACCGGAGGCCTGCGCACCTATGCGCGGCACTGGTCGGCCAATGAGGGGGTTTTCTCCCTTGTCCTCCATCTGGCCCGGGATCCCGTGCTGGCCCGAGCGGCCGTTGCCGTCCTGGTCCTGGCGGTCGCCGGCTACACGGCTTGGAGGCGCTTCTCCGTCGAGCGGGCGCTGCTGTGGATCCTGGGTGCCGGGCTGCTGTTGTCGCCCACCGTTCACCCCTGGTACACCCTCTGGGTCCTCCCGATGGCCGCGCTCAGGGGCCATGCCGCCTTCCTCCTGATCGGCGGCCTCGCGTTTCTGGGGTACTGGGGACTTGCCTCGTTCGAGGCCACCGGGGTCTGGCCCCAGCCCGGATGGAGCCGCGCGGCCATGTGGGTGCCGGTGTGGGGATTGATCCTCTGGCGCCTTGTCCCGGAGGGCGCCAGGCGGCGGCCGGCCCCCGCTCCAGAGTGCGAGGAACCCGGCCGCGAAGAGCGCCACGAAAGGCAGTGAGGCCCAATACCCGGCCGACAGCGCGAGCATCCCGCCCAGCACCATGTACGCACCCGCACCGATCGCCACCGCACGGCCCTGGAACGCTCCGCCCGGCAATTCCCTTCGCGTCAGGGCAGACGCACCGGTCTTGGGCGTCCGCTCAAAAGGATCGCGGACAGGCCGGAATCCACGGAACACCGCCCGGCTGAGCAGGGCCGAGAGTCCCGCGCCCAGCACCAGCGCGTCCACCGCCCGCCGAATCGACCGGTCCCACGCGCGGCCCCGCCGCCGCGCGGCAGTGAGGTAGTAGATGATGAACGGGCCGGCCGCACCGGCGAACAGAGCCAGGTCGAGCCACCACAGCGCGTCCATGTCCAGTTGCCGCCTGGCGAACGCGGCCGGGACGATGAGGAGCGCGAGCGCGAAGGTCAGGGGGTAGGCGAACTGGCCGCACAGATGCACGACGGCCTCGAACTTGACGACCGGGCTAAGGCGGCTGCGGAGCAGGCGGGGAAGCAGCTTGCGCGCGGCCTGAACACCGCCCTGTGCCCAACGCCTCTGCTGCACCAGGAGCGCGCCCGACGTGCGCGGGAGTTCGGCCGGGACGCCCACTTCGTCGCGCAGCACAAAGCGCCATCCCGCCATCTGCGACCGGTAGCTGATGTCGAGGTCCTCGGTCAGCGTGTCGTGATCCCATCCACCCGCGTCGTCGAGCGCCTTTCGGCGCCACAGCCCCGCCGTCCCGTTGAACTTGAAGAAGCGGCCGCCGCGGTAGCGTCCCCTCTGCTCCACCAGGAAGTGTCCGTCCAGCAGGAGCGCCTGCGCGCGGGTCAGCCACGATTCGTTTTCGTTGAGGTGCTCCCAGCGTGCCTGCACCATGCCGACCCGGGGATCGGCCATGGACGGCAGCAGCTCTTCGAGGAGTCCGGGCTGGGGGACGAAATCGGCGTCGAGAATCAGGATGTAGTCGCCGGTGGCCGAGTCGAGCCCCTCGGCGAGGGCGCCCGCCTTGTAGCCGTGCCGGTTGGTGCGGTGGAGGACGGTGATGTCGATGCCTCGCCGCCGCCACTCGTGGGCGCGTTGGCGGGCGAGGGCGGCAGTGTCGTCGGTGGAGTCGTCGAGGACCTGGATCTGGAGGAGGTGGCGGGGGTGGGAGAGGCGGCAGGTGGCGTCGATGAGGCGCTCGACGACGTGCGGCTCGTTGTAGATGGGCAACTGGACGGTGACGCGGGGGTGGGGGGGCGGGGTGGGGGACAGGCTGCCGGGCGCGGGCCGTCGTGACAGGAGGAGGAGGCTTATCCGGTGCGCCGCGAAGGGAAGGAGGAGGGCGAGGACGCCGCCGTAGAGGGAGACCGCGACGACGCTGAGGAGGTCGGTCATTCGGGGTGGTCGGGAGGGGTTGGCTCGAACCCGCGACACCGGAGCACCGGGAGCGGAGGGTACTTGGGGAAGGTAGGGTCTTCGGTGTGACGGCCACAGAGGTAGAAGGCGGAGCCCCGCCGCGAAGTGACTCGGCGCATCCGGATGCACCGGATGCAGAGGCCGACCTGCGTGGAGGAACCGCCGGGCTCAGCCGGCACTTTCGTGCACCTGCCCCTGCCTACCGTCCGATTTGCTCAAAGAAGGTCGTCGCGCCGGCGTGTATGAGGGAATAGAGGGAAAGGGACAGTAACCAGGTCGTGTCGTTCCTGTCTTCCCCCACCTTGCTAAGGGTCGCGATTCCCAGGCCCGTCCCCACCACCGACCCCAGCACGGCGCGACCAAAGCCTCCCCCGACCAGCCGCGCGGCGATCGGAGGCCCGAGGAGTGCGATGCCCACACCGCTCAAGGCCGCCATATCGTCCCATCCGGACTCACCGTCGGCGTCGGCCAAGAAGCCCCTCCAGATTAGGGCCAGGCCCACAACGTTCGCGACCGGGGCCGCGATCGCCGTTGCCAGAAAGACCCTCCTTGCGGACGGACCGTCGGAGGGCATTGCATCGCCCGTCTCCTGGCCGCCCACCTGCAGGCTGGCCCCGCTCCGGAAGTGGGCCGCGGGCCCGGTATCCAGCGTGGCCGAGCCACTCACAACATCGCGAGCATGAAACGGACTCCGCTTCGCTTCCGCGATGGCCGCCCTCAGCGCCTGGCGTTCCCGTTGCGGCCCACGCTGGGCGGATGCCTGCTCCGCCGGCAACAGGAACGCGGCCGAAAACACGCAGGCGAGCACGCCAATCCGGGGGAAAAGGGGCCATCTCATCATCCACCTCCATCAGTCCAGTGTGCGGGTTCGACCCAACATGTCCGTGCGTATGCGACTCGTCGCTCCGAGGTTCCATCGCGTTCCATCGTGAGTGTCCAGCCGCACCCGGACGCAGCGGGCACAGAGGCCGACGTTGTCCGGGGGTTCGCTCACCCGTCGCGGCCATCGGCTGGGTACTTTTCGGCCTTCATCACGAACAACGTCGTGGTTCCCGCGTGCACCAGCGAAAGGAGCGAGAACGATACGGCTCCGTGGACTCCGAGTTCGTATGCGATGGCTGCCACGGCGATGCCACCCAGAGCCCCGACGGCCGAACCGAGTACACCGGGCAAGAAGCGGCCCCCCGCCAGTTTCGCTCCGAATGCAGGACCGATGACCATCGCCGCGGCTCCGGCTCCACTCACGACCAGGAATTCCCCTCCACCACCGCGCGACGAATGGGCCGCCGCAAATGTCAGGGCGAGGGCGGCAGCGTCCAACACTGCGGCGGCAATCGACGTCGTCAGGAACACATTTGCCACCGACAGGCCTGGAGCAGGACCCCCGCCTGACGTCTCCTGCTCCACCGCGGATGGTCTCGCCCAACCCCACAGCACAGATCCTGTGGACTCGTGGCCGCCCGCGACCCTGGCGCGAGCCGATTCCCTCAACCGCGAAGTTGCGTGAAACGGACTCCGCTTCGCTTCCTCGATCGCCGCGCTCAGCGACAGGCTCTCCCGGACAGGCGGGTGCTGGGCGGAACTCCCGCCCGGCAGCGACCCCAGCAAGGCAACCGAAAGCACGGACGCGGGCAGACCGACTCGGAACAACGAAGGCCAATTCATGGTCCACCATCCTCTTCAACCGTTTTCATCCAAACCGACATTGGACCGCCATACGCGACTGGTGGCCGCGCGGTTCCGAAAACGATCCACTCAGGCCGGCTACGCGACAACTCCGATGAAGCTCCGCTGCCGACCTGCGTCACCGCGCCGGTGCGAGAAATACCTTCCGTCGCCACACAGGGTGCATTCCCCGCTCACCGAGACCTGCTCGGGACGGACACCCAACCCTGTCGCCCGTTCCTTGATCACGCCCCGGAGATCGATGGGCCGCGGTGTCGCCGGTGTGGGCTCGCCGATTGCCCGGAAGACCTCGGGTCCCACTTCGTAGCATTGCCCGCAGATGGCTGGCCCGAGATGAACGGTCAGGTTGGCCGACCTGGTTCCGAAGGCTGCTCCCAGCGCGGCCATCCCCGACTCAACCACCCCCGCCGCCGTCCCCCGCCAGCCCGCGTGGAGCAGCCCGACGGCCCGACGCACCGGGTCGGCGACGAACACGGGGACGCAGTCGGCGATCGTCACGGTCAGGAGGACGCCCGCCAGGCGGGTCACAAGCCCGTCCGCTTCCCCCACCACGCACGCGCCCGCGGCAACGTCCACATGCGCCAGCGTGAGCGATCCGTGCACCTGCCGGCTGCGGACGACGGAACGCCAGGGCCGTCCCGCAGTGAGCGTGAGCATATCCTGAATGGGCGGGACGCCCGGGTCTGCCATGGAGTCGGGTGTGCCGGGCCTTGTTTCGGAGCCGAGGGGGCCCGCATCGGACTGCGCAGTCGTGCGCCGGGTCGTGCCCGCCCGCAGCCACGGGAAGCGAGTCTCCCACTCCGGCACGGGGGTTATGGGAAAGTGCCGGGCGCTCACCGGGCCATCATCCACGGCGGACGCATTGTTGCCCGAATACCGGGGCATTTGTTCCCTGGGCCGCCACGTCCGCTATCCTCGGCCCTTTCGCTCAAGATGCTTGATCGTGGCCAGGCCGACCCCGAGGCGCACGCCATAGTAGACGATCGCCGCGGGAATGATCGCCGCCAGGTAGAGAGGCTCTTCCAGCGCTTTCAACGTGAGCAGACCCGTTCCGATCCCCAGCCCGGTTCCAAGGAATGACGACGCGAACGACGCCCCGGGCGACACTCCGGCCAAAGTCGTTGCCAGTGCAGTCACGGATGGCGAAAGCGTGAAAAAGGAGATCAAACCCCGCCCATCGGAATCTGACGCGAGAGCAAAGCTCGCAAGATCTCCCGCCGCGACCCCAAGCACCGCCGCAAAAACCGCGTAACGGGGCCCGTCGTCCAAATCGGCGTGCGCGGCCTCCTGGGGCGAAGACGCTCCAGATTCGATCGCAAGCGCGGTACCATCCGCCTGAAGCGGCCAGGCTGCACTCACAACCGTCCGCGGGTTGACGCCGGGGCCGGTCTGGCCAAAGCGGTGAAACGGACTCCGCTTCACCTCCGCGATCGCCGCGCCGAGCGCTTCAAGCAGCTGCCGTTGATCTGCCAGCCCACTCTGCGCATGCCCCTCGATCGGGTAAACCAACAGCGCCGCCGACGCGACACCCAGCAGCGTTATCCCTGTCATTCCTGGAATTCGATTCATGTGAACCTCCTGTTTCCGGTGGGAGAATCCGATTCATGTGGGGCCTTATGGTCTACAACAAGCCAGGGTTTCAAACCGACTGTTGGCCGACCGCTTCGGCGCGGGCGCAACCTCCGCCCGGCTCTCCCCCCGCGCCGAAAAGGTACTAGGAGTCTGCGCCGCAGAAAACCACGACTGCTATCTTTAGGGGAGTCGAAGGCATCGTGAACGGTTGATGGCCAGCCGAGGGGGGTCAATGGGAACGACGTTCCGACCGTACCAGCCGGA
>LXNI01001172.1_pt1 | contig 24542 bp, 18 predicted proteins | sample 809091 | NCBI WGS metagenome assembly LXNI01 (sample SAMN04870527, study PRJNA318959) | sponge metagenome | biome: 01000161; feature: marine sponge reef; material: water | host: Sarcotragus foetidus | place: Greece: Milos, Mediterranean Sea | collected 2013-05-29 | depth 5-7 m | reverse complement strand
CCAAGTGAGGCCCTCTGCGACGCCGGTGGTGTACCGGGCGATGTGGAACGACGATCGACCGGGTCTGCATGAACTCGCGGCCCGCACTTTTCGAGCGTGGGCCAGAACCATGCACCCACAGCTGGGCGGCGCCGATGTAGCCGCTCCCTCCGAGTCGGTTACCTCGAGCGCGCCGCCCGATTCGGGGCCGTCCATTCGAAGCGGCAACGGCAGCAGCGCCGATGAGGTGAGGGTCAACCTCCGCCGGGAGACTGCGGCTCACGGGGGCGTGTCGGAGACGCTGCTCGAACTGGATCAGCGCAGCAACGACGGATCGTCTGTTGTCGTGCTGCGGGTGCTCACCAACGGCTCCGACGGCTGGATTTGGGTCGATGTCGAGATTCCGTACGACCACGCCGCTGTGGCCAGCGTCAGCGGGGTACAGGACCTGGTCTGCACGCTGCTCGAAGAAGCCGAGGACGGTGGCGGTCGCCCACGCATGAGTAACGAGCGACTCGGAACGCGTCCGCTCGCCGTCGAGCCCACCCGTCAGCAAGTCGTGTCGTTGGCGAACGCGCTGCGCGGCACAACGCGGGTCATGCCGTGTGTCGTGATGGCGCACGACTACCTCCACGGTCCCGGGCCCACAATGGATCGGGCTCGCACGACAGCGCGGGTGCTCGCCGGCCTCGCCCGGGTGTACGTCCTGCCGGCGCAGACCATCGGACCGTTCCAAGTGGTCATGGGCCCCGATTTCGACGTGCAGCCCGGTGAGGCGCGGCTCTACCTGCCCGGCGAGCACGAACCTCACCGGCATCGCACCCTCGAGGCTGAGGTTGTGCGGAGTGATCCCGATGAGACTGGCCGCTGGTTCGGCCGGTTGCTGCAGACGATGTTGGTCGACCGCGAGCCGCCCGACCTGTACCGCCGGTCACGCCAGCTGCTCGGCGATCGCCGTGAGCGGCTCGAGCCCTCGCCAGACGCCGACGCGGCCGAACGTGCAGTAGCACTCGAGGCCGAGGTCGAAGCGGTATGGGACGCGCTGTATCAGGCACGCGAGGAACGCACCGCTGCCAGGGCAGAACGCGACGAGCAGTCCGAACAGCTCTACGACGTGCTCGAGGAACTCGAGATGGCACAGCAACGCGTCGAACAGCTCCAAGAGCTACTGGAGGCGTCGCGGGACCAGACAGTCAGAGCGCTGATGACGGCCGGGACGTCTGCAGCGCTGTCTGACGCTGACCCGTCGCACACGAAGTACCCGCAGGTGACATCCATTCGCCAAGCGCTCGAGTTGGCACGTCTGAACCTGCGCAAAGTCGAGATTCCTGGTGGTGCGGAACAGCGCATCGCCGATCTCGACAACGCCATCGAGTCGCGTTCGTGGGCTCGCAGTGTGTTCGATGGCCTCCTCGCGCTCGAGGTCTATGCGCACAAGGGCTCCGACTACGGCGACTTCCGCGACTGGTGCTCGCGCAGCAAGCACGAGCGTGCCTGGTTTGCAAACGCCAAGAAACTGGCCATGAACGAGTCCGAAGAGGTGATGCGACGCCCCGAGCTGCGACAGCACCGGGTGCTGCCCGTCTCATCCCGGGTCGACCCCTCAGGGCGGGTCGTCATGCAGTCACACCTGAAGCTCGCAAACGGATCGATGGCGCCTCGGCTCTACTTCCACGACGACACGCGCGGTGAGACCGGCAAGGTGCACGTGGGCTACATCGGCCCCCACATGCCGACGAAACGATTCAGATCCTGACGCTCGGCGTCTGATCGGCGCCTCGCGCTGCGATGCACCTGTGCTGGCAAGCGCAGCGTCGTCAGTTCGACGCTCCTTGGGCGCCCTGGCGATCGCCTTGGGGGTCGCGGCGTGACACGAAACCGTTGAGGTCGCAGGCCTCGCGTACCGGTGCACTCATGTCGTAGGTGCCCGGATCCAGCGGGGTTCCCGTGCCGTCGGCGACCCGGGTCATCATGTGGAAGTTGGCGCTGACCGCCACGGCATCGACCATGACGTCGGCGCCGGCGGCATCGACCACCGCAGCACGCGCCGCAGCGGTGGCTTCGCGGTCGCCTTCCCACATCGCCTCGGCGAGGCGGGCCAGCAGCGCGCCGTGGGGAACGCCGCCGTCACCTCCATCGGAACCGTTGACGGTGTCGTAGCCGACTTCCATGTCCTTTTGCTGGCCGCTCAGACCGAGCAGCAACGCGTGAGCAGAGGTTCAGTAGAAGCACTCGTTGAGCTTCGAAGTCCGCGCAGCAAGCACCTCGATCTGGGGTCGGGTCAGCGAGTTGCGGTCGGACACCACATCGCCACGCACTCGCTCCATGGGCACGTACTGGGCGTCGGACAGGATGAACAGCGCCTCGTTCTCCGCCGGAACGGCGCTGAGGGCCTTGATGACGTTGGGCATCTTGAGGTCGGCGGTGGGCACCCAGTGGTACTTCACGGCTGCAGGTGCGCCCTCGCGTCCCGGCGGCCCGTCGGCTGGCTCGTTCAGTTCGATGCGTGGCAGCTCCAGCGCATCGGCGAAGCGGTCGACGCAGTTGGCCTGTGCGACGATGCCCACCAGCTCGACGTATGCCAGCGGATCGACGCCACGGTCGATAATCGAGGTGTACCAGTCCTCCGTCAGCGTCCCTGGATGGTTGGTAATGCGCCAGACCGCGTCGGCGGCGGCAGCGGGCAGCGGTCCCTCGGGATCGACGAGTCCGTCGATGCTGCTGGGCTGCACCCACGGGGGCAGCACGTCGCCGTCGTCGGTTCGGTGGTCACGCGCCGCCCGAACGTGCCGCACGATCTCGGCGCGTTGTGCCGCCGTCCACCACGTGCCCGGCCGGGCCCAGCGCGTCGCAATCTCGCCGTGGGCGGCTCCGAGATCGTCCCGGATGGGCAGCTCGGTGTCATAGGTGCGCTGTGGTGCCGCGATGCTCATGGACTTTCTCCGCTGGTCGTGGGCAGTGGCGATCGACACATGCTCGCATATGCCGGGTGCCGCTACAGCAGTCGGCAGCAGGGGTGAAGAACGGGGGTGCGCGCGTTGCGCCGGTTGGCCTACGATCAGCCCCGCAATCCCGCCGTGCCGTCGCCCGACGGGATCGCTTTCGCTTGCATTACCGACCTCCCAAGGAGCAGAGATGCCGACGCCGCAGAGGGCAATCTTCAACGAGATGGGCACCAATCAGTGGTACGTCCACCTGAGTCGTGTCGAGGGCGCCGACCTCGGCGTCATCAAGTCCGTGCTCGCCGACCTGCGTGCAGCGTGCGACGCAGACGGCATCAACCTGACGCTGGGCTTCGGTCCGGGACTGCTGCCGGAGCTGACCGACGACGTGCCCGACGACTTCCAGGCCTACGTGACCGTCCAGTCCGAAGACGGATCGGGGCGTGAAGCCAAGGGCACCCAGGAAGAGCTGCTGCTGTGGCTGAACCACGACGCCAAGGACAAGGTCTGGAAGGCGCAGTACGACGCTCGCACTGCGCTGGCCGGCCACATGGCAGTCGCCCGAGAGACGCCGACGTTCATCTACGGCGACTCGCTGGACATGACCGGCTTCAAAGACGGCACCGGCAACCCTGCCGATGAGGACCAGCCGGCCGCGGCCATCGTGCCCGACGGTGATGCCGGCGCAGGAGGCAGCCACATCATCGCCCAGCGCTGGGTGCACGACCTCGACGGCTGGAACGCCTTGTCCGACGACCAGCAAGAGAAGAACTTCGGGCGCAAGAAGTTCCCCGAAACCGACAAGACCGACAGCCAGGAGCCCTACAGCCACCTGAGCCACGTCGAGCTGCGTGCAGATGGCAACCACGGCAACGAGGGCAGCGACAAGATCAACGAGATCGCTCGCCGCTCCACGCCCTACGCCTTCCACGACGGCACGGTCGGGCTGTACTTCATGGCGTTCTGCAAGGACCAGGCACCGTTGCGCCGTCGCCTGCGCCGGATGTACGGCCTCGACGACGCCAACGGCGTTCGTGACGCCATCACCAGCTTCTCGAATCCGGCTTCCGGCTCGTTCTACTTCGCTCCCAGCGAGGAGACGCTCGACGCCATCACCGGCTGATCAGTACCGCCTTGGGCGGCTTCAGCGAACACGACCAGCCCGGGCTTCGGCCCGGACCGGTCGCATTGTGCCGGTCGGTGCTCAGGAGCCGTCGCTGGCCTGGTCGCGGAACCACTCGCGTGCCGACATCGAGGCGATCGCTTCAAGCGCGAGTCCCGTGTGCAGGTCGTCTGCCATCGCACGACGCAGGGGGCGCACCAGGGCGTGGCGGGTGTTGCGCAGCAAGATCGGGTTCAGCTTGGCCAGATCGGCGGCGATTTCCTGGGCGCGGTCCATCAGGCCGCCGGCAGGCAGCACCTCGCCCACGATGCCGAGATCGTGGGCTTCGGCGGCGCCGATCTGCTGACCGGTGAGCAGGAAGTAGCGGCCCCGGTTCGGCCCGAGCAGCAGCGGCCACACGATCTGCATGCTGTCGCCGGGTACCAGTCCGCCGGGAAAGTGCGGGGCGTCTTGAAAGTAGGCATCCTCGGCGGCCAGCACGATGTCGCACAGCACGGCCAGCTCGGAATGCACCGTCACGGGGCCGTTGACCGCAGCGATCATGGGCACCTCGATGTCGAGCATCTGGTCCACGAGCCGGTTGCCCTCCCAGATGATGCGATCCCACACCGTGGCGTTGGCCCGCCCCTCGGCCAGTGCGTTGACCTCATCGGGTAGCTCGATGAACGAGTCCCCGGTACCGGTGAGGATCACTACCTTGATATCTCGGTCCGATGCCAGCGCCATGAATAGCTCGGGCAGTTCCCGGTGCGGGCGCCCGCCCCACTGCAGCGGACCGCCACGGGTGTGCATGCGGACGGTCACGACCCCCGCGTCGTCGCGGGTGACGTCCGCGGTGCGATATCGGTCTGCGTATTCGTCAAACTCCATGGGCTCATGCTCGCAGAGCCGGCGCGCCAACGGGAGAGCTGAGGGGTCGGCCGATTACCATCGTTGAGGCGAGGAACTTTGCAGGGGGCTTGGGATGACTGACGTGGCGGATCCAGTGCGGACGGCTGACACGCCGACGAGAGCGCAGCATCTCGCGGAGATGGCCGACTATCTGGCCGGCGGTGTGCAGCGCGCGCACGAGACCGGCAACCGCGGGCCGGTGCGATTCGGCCCGGACGGCAAGCTCCACCCCGAGATCTTGGACGACTTCTGGAAGCACGGCTTCTACGTCTTCACCGACGTTGTCGGCGCCGATGAGATCGCTGAGCTTCGGACCGATGTGTCCGAGGTCATCGAACGGGCACCGGTGCGCAAGGGCGCCGAGGTGGACCGCCACGGCCGGCCCGCGCTGGGGCGCGACTACGCCGTCGAGCCGTACATCCACGTCGCGCCGCTGTCGGACCCGTTTGGCGGCACCAGCGCCCTCGGCGGTCGTCACCAAGTGCAGATGGACCAGCCCACGCCCGACGAGGACGCTCCGCCCGATGTCGTCTACCTGATCTTCGGCATGTGCCAGTCGATGCCCTCCGCGCTGCGGCTGTACGGCCACCCGGACCTGATGTCGATCGCGGAGAGCATCAACGGACCCGACTTCGTGCCCTACAACGACGCCATCTTCGTGAAGGAGCCGGGGCTCGGCGGCTCCGTGTCGTGGCATCAGGACGGCGTCACCCACTGGGACAACCCGAACTGGGACATGGGCATCCACGGCTTCAACTTCCAGGTGCAGCTGTATGAGACCACCGCGGCGAATGCGCTGTGGGTGGTGCCGGGCACGCACACAGCCGGCCGCATCGACCTGCGTGCGAAGGTGGCCGACAACGGCGGCAGCACGATGCTGCCCGACGCCATCCCGCTGCTGTGCGAACCGGGCGACGTGACGGTGGTGAACCGGCACATGGTCCATGGCTCCTATGCGAATACGTCGCCGGATCCGCGCATCTCGGTCACGTTCGGCTTCCATCGCCGCTCGTCCGTGCTCGGCGTGACAGGTCAACTGCGGGTTCACGAGCGTGACGCCTTGGTCGTCTACGACGAGGAGCGCGTCTTCAAGCGGTCGTCGGTGATCGCCGTGGCCATCGATGCCCGGTCCCAGCATCATCCCGACGAGCGCCGCTACACCTACGCACCCTTCGTCGGCCTCGAAGACGACTTCCGCCACAACGACGAGACGTTCGACCGCGTCATCCGCGACTACAACCTGAACGATCTGGCCATCTAGCGCAGCGCCCCGTCGAGGGCTCAGCCCGGCGACCGCGGTCAGTAGAGCTCGGCGACTACCTCGAGAGCGTGCGACACCAGGGGAAGCGGCTCACCGGCGCCTCGCAACAGCAGCAGGGGCACCGAGGCCGAAGCGTCCTCGAGCGGCACGTAGACCAGACCGGGCGGGCGGAACGTCTGCACTCCTGCGGGCACGATCGCCACTCCCTCGCCCGCTGCGACGAATCCGAGAATCGTCGTGTACTCCGTTGCCTCGATCATCGGGTCGTAGGCGACGCCTCCTATTGCGAGCATCCCCGCAAGCACAGCGTGCAGGCTTGGCGACACGGTGCGGTCGAACCCGATGATCGGCTCTCCGGAGAGGTCTCGCAGGCACGCCGGGGAAGGCTCGGCGAGACGGTGGGACGAACCGACGGCGAGCAGCAGCCGCTCGTGCATCACCAGGGTCGACTCCACGTGCGCGGGGTCCGCGACGGCTCGGCCGATACCGAGATCAATTCGCCCGGCACGCAGGGCTTCGACCTGCTCATCGGAGCTCAGCGTGTGCAACTCGAAGTCGACCCGGGGTCGGCGGCGGCGGTACTCGGCGAGAACACGCGGCATCACCTCATAGGCGGCCGAGTCGACAAAGCCCACCCGCAGGGTGCCCGTCTGTCCGTGGCGACGCTGTTCCATGAGCCTGTCGACGCCGTCTGCTGCCGCGAGCAGGCGGACCGCCTCGGGATACAGGAACTTCCCCGCGTCGGTAAGGGTCACTCTGCGGGTGCTGCGGTCGAACAGCGTCGTGTCGAGCTCGCGTTCCAGCAACCGGATCTGCTGACTCAGCGGCGGCTGCGATATGTGAAGCCGGTCGGCCGCCCGGCCGAAATGCAATTCTTCGGCGACCGCGGCGAAATATCGCAGGCGCTGCAGGTTCATCATGTAACCATAACCTGATTCATATTCACTGAGTCTGAATTCATTACAAATTGATACTTTGACTCACCGAGCGATGTGCTTAGCCTCGTACGGTGATGGCAGGACTCGCGAGCCGGCTCCGGCGACGCCCGCCCAAGTACTCGGCTGCAGCGCTGGCCTGGAAAGGCCTCCGGGGCGAGGGGTGGCCTCGGGTGTGGCGCGACTGCGAGCTGAAGCGCTCCTACGACGCGGTCGTCATCGGCGGCGGCGTGCACGGCCTCGCCACCGCGTACTACCTCGCTCGCAATCACGGCATGACCAACGTGGCCGTGCTGGACAAGGCCTACCTGGGCAGCGGCGGCTCGGGACGCAACACGGCGATCGTGCGCTCCAACTACCTCACCCCCGAAGGCGTGGCTTTCTACGACCGATCAGTGCACCTGTATGAGCGGATGGCGGTCGAGCTGAACATCAACGTGATGTTCAGCCAGCGCGGCCACCTGACGCTGGCCCACTCCGACGCCTCCCTGCGCACGATGCACTGGCGTGCCGAGGTCAACAAGCTCGGCGGCGTCAACTCCAGCGTGATCGGCCCCGACGAGGTCAAGCAGGAGTGTCCGAGTCTGGACACCTCCGACCACCCCCGTTACCCGATCCAAGGTGCCCTCTATCACCCGCCCGGCGGTGTCGTGCGCCACGACGCAGTGGTGTGGGGCTACGCCCGCGCCGCTGACCACATGGGCGTCGAGATGCACCAGAAGACTGAGGTCACCGACATCATCTGCGAAGGCGGCGACGGTCCCGACGGCAAGGGCGCCGGCGGCCGAGTCACCGGAGTGCGCACCAACCGGGGCGACATCTCCACGCCGATCGTGATCAACTGCACCGCCGGGTGGGCATCGCTCATCTCGACCATGGCCGGCGTGCGGCTGCCCATCACCACCCACCCGCTGCAGGCCGCCGTCACCGAACCGGTGAAGATGTTCCTGCCGACGGTGGTGGTCTCGGGCTCGCTGCACGTCTACGTGAGCCAGACCGACCGCGGTGAGCTGGTGTTCGGTGCCTCGGTTGACCCGTACGCCAACTACTCGGTACGCGGCTCGCTGGAATTCACCGAGGGTCTGGCCGGCCACGTGCTCGAGCTGATGCCCGGCATCTCGCGCATGCGGGTGCTGCGCCAGTGGTCCGGGCTGTGCGACATGACTCCCGACTACTCGCCGGTGATGGGCTTCACGCCCGTGGACGGCTTCTTGGTGGATGTCGGCTGGGGCACCTACGGCTTCAAGGCCGCACCGGTATCGGGAGAACAGATGGCCGAAGCCGCAGCCACGGGCCGCACGCCCAAGCTGATCGAGGCCTTCGCCCTCAGCCGCTTCGACGAAGGCGAGCTGGTGGGCGAAAAGGGTGCAGCGTCGGTGGGCCACTGATGAGGAATGGCTGATGTTGCTCGTACCTTGCCCCAACTGCGGCCCGCGCAATTCGACCGACCTCCGATATGGGGGCGAATCGCACGCTCGTCCCGACCCCAACACGGCTTCACCTGCCGAATGGCGGGCCTACCTCTACCTGCGCGACAACCCCGCCGGTTGGCTGCGCGAGAACTGGTACTGCGCGTCGGGCTGCCGCCGCTGGTTCTCGATCGAACGCAACACCGCCACCAACGAGTTCCGTAATCCGCCGCTGCCGGGCGACAAGCGAGGCGGTGCGGCATGACGATGAGCCGACAGGGCGTTCAGCCCACCGAGGTGATCGACCGGACTGCCAAGCTCCGGTTTAGATGGAACGGCAAGCGGTTCAGCGGCTTCGAGGGCGACACGATCGCCTCGGCCTTGGCTGCGGAAGGCGAGCACATCTTCTCCCGCTCCATGAAGTACCACCGGCCGCGAGGGATCCTCACCGCCGATTACTGGGATCCCAGCTTGATGGTCCAGGTGGGAGACGACCCCAACGTCCGGGCCGGCCACCGCTTGGTGCGCAACGGAATGGACGTCCGCTCGCAGAACGCATGGCCGTCGCTGAACCGCGATCTCAAGGCGGCGAACGGCTTGCTTGGGCGTTTCTTGACGGCGGGCTTCTACTACAAGACCTTCATGCGGCCGCAGTGGCTGTGGCCCACCTATGAGCGGGTGCTGGCCACCTTCGCTCCCGGCGGCAAGATCGACATCGACACCCCGCACGGCTACCACGACAAGCGCTATACGCATCCTGACGTGGTGGTGGCCGGGGCGGGCCCGGCCGGCATAGAGGCGGCGCTGGCAGCGAGCACCGCAGGAGCCAGCGTGTTGCTCGTCTCCCACGAGCATGCGGTGGGCGGTCACCTGCGCTACTCGAGCGATGGCCGCGACCAAGGGGTCTTGGCAGAACTGCGCGCTTCGCTCGACGCTTCCGATGTCGAAGTGCTGACCGACTCGACCGTGACAGGCCGGTACGAGGACAACTGGCTCGGCATCGTCCAGCGCAATCACCCGATCGCGGTAGAACGGCTCATCAAGGCCCGAGCCAAAGTGCTTGTCGCGGCACCCGGACTGATCGAGCGCCCCTACGTGTTCGAGGGCAACGACCGGCCCGGTGTCATCACCTCGGGGGCGGCCCGTCGCCTCATCAACCTGTGGGGTGTCAAGCCGGGCGAGCGGGCAGTGGTCTTCAGTGCCAACGCCGACGGCGACGCAGCGGCTGCCGACCTGGAACGGGTTGGTACCGAGATCGCTGCAGTCATCGACGCCCGTTCGGGCGGCCAGATCAGCTCGACGGCGGGCTCGCCTCGGGCTGTCGAAGCCGTGATGGCAAACGGCGAACAGATCGACGCCGATCTGCTCGTCATGGCCGCAGGCTGGACGGCGCCGACGTCGCTGCTCAACATGGCAGGCGACCGACCGGTCTATGACCCGGCCGCGGCCCGGTTCTTCCCATCCGACCCTCCCAGCAATGTGCTGTCGACCGGCGGACTTGCCGGCGACGCTGATCTTGATGGGTTGCGGCAACATGGCCTCGAAACTGGTCGTCTCGCCGCAGCCCGTGCCGCAGCGGTACGCCACCGGCTGCAGGCCCGCACCGCCCGAGCGCTGCCGGTCGACGGCGACGAGCCTGCCTGGGCCGCCGACGAGCGGGCGCCGCTGGGCCGCGACCCCCATCCCGAGCTCTACCGCGCTGATACCCATGGGATGGTCGACATGTCCGAGGACATCAGCTCCAAGGACCTGGTCGCTGCTGCGCATGAGGGCTACGACTCGGTGGAGCTGGCCAAGCGCTACACCACCGCCACCATGGGCCCCTCGCAGGGCAAGCTGGAGACGGTCAACACCGTCGCTGCCATTGCCGAAGCGCGGGGCGAGACGATCAGCCAGGTCGGCACCACTGTGTGGCGCCCTCCGTACGCACCGCTCACCTTGGGCGCGCTCGCCGGTCGCAGTTTTGAACCGGTGCGCGTGTCGTCCATCCACCCGTGGCATGAGGCCAACAACGTCACGCTCATCCAAGCCGGCCAGTGGCTGCGTCCCGATCACTACGGCGATCCACAAGCCGAAGTCCGCAACGTCCGTGAGAACGTCGGGCTCATCGACGTCACACCGCTGGGCAAGCTCGACTTGCGCGGCCCAGACGTTCCCCAGCTGCTCAGCCTGCTGTACGTCAACAAGTGGATGAAGCTGGGCATCGGCCGGGTTCGCTACGGGATGATGTGTGCCGAGGACGGCGTGGTGCTCGACGACGGCGTGACCGGCCGACTCGGCGAAGACCACTACATGATGTCGACCACCAGCTCGGGCGCGGGTGGTGTGTGGGAATGGGTGGAGAACTGGCTCCAAACCGAGCACCCCGACTGGCAGCTGCACATCACCCCGGTGACCACCGCATACGCCAGCATCAACGTGGCCGGGCCCAAGTCTCGTGAGCTGATGAGCAGGGTCTGCGAGGGCGTCGACCTCGACGCTGAGGCGTTTCCGTACATGACCGTCCGAGAGGCCACAGTGGCCGGCGTGTCGGGATGCTTCATGTGGCGTATCGGCTTCACTGGCGAGCTGTCGTTCGAGCTGCATGTGCCCGCCGGTCACGGTTGCCATGTCTGGGAAGCGCTGATGGATGCCGGCAGTGACCTCGGCGTCGGCCCCTTCGGCCTCGAAGGCCAGCGCATCATGCGCCTCGAGAAGGGGCACTTCATCGTCGGCCAGGACACCGACGGCCTGACTCTGGGTCCGAGCACCGGCATGGGGTCGCTTATCAAGCTCGACAAGGACGACTTCGCCGGCAAGCCAGAGCTGGCATGGGCGGCGGATCGGCCCCTTCCGCTGGTCGTGGCCATCCAGCCCGACGACCCCGACGTCGTGCCCGAAGAGGCCGCACAGATTCTGCGAGGCGACACCAACGAGATCCTGGGCCGGATCACCTCCTCGCGCTTCTCGCCGACGCTGAACCGCTCGATCTGCCTCGGGCAGGTGGAGCCGCACTTGGCAGCCGGCGGCACCAAGCTGACGGTGTTGCTGGAGTCGGGGGAGCGCATCAGCGCAACGGTGATCGACCATCACGCCCATTTCGACCCGGCAGGGGAGCGTTTGCGTGGTTGAGTCTGCATCGCCCCAGAGTTCGACGCCCACAGGTCCGGCGTTCGAGAGCCCGGTTGTACGGAGCTCCCAGTCGTCGAATGCTGGCGACCTGGCCTTGACCGACGCGAGCGCCACCACCAAGTGGCTGGTGCGCGCGGGCGTCGATGGGCCCATTACCCATCTGCTCGGTGCCCAATTCGGGTCGTCTCAGGTCGCACCCGACGGCGCGCTTGTGCTGGGCTCCCGACCTGGTGAGTGGATCATCCTGGGCAGCTCTTCCGAGGTGGAAGCGACGGTCGCCGACCTCAACGGGCTCGATTCGGACGAGTTCGCCTCGGCGCTGGACTGGACCCACGGCCGGGCGATGTTCCGGGTCACCGGCTTCGAGGCGACGCGCATGCTGGAGAAGGTGTGCGGCATCGACTGGAGCGACCACATGACACCGGACGGCGCAGTGGTCTCGGCTTCAGTGGCCTTGGTCACGTGCGATATCGCCCGCAACGACCTCAGCCAGGACGACACAACCAGCACACCGTCGTATCTGATCATCTGCGACCGGTCCTTCGGTCAATATCTGTTCGACACCCTGATCGACGCCGGCGACGAGTTCGGCCTAGTTGTGGCGGCGGTGGACCGAAGTCGCGGCGGCTGACTGAAGTCGAAACCAGTCCCGGCCGCACCTCATTTGAACGAGACATCGGCATGGGTCGATTCGGGCGGCGCGGGGTCGAATCGGGCTGCGGCGGTGATGGGGATGCGGCGCAGGGCTGGGCAGCTGCCCCGGCCGATGAGCAGGGGCGCGTTGGAGATCACGGCGAAGGTGAGCTGACGACCGCTGCGGGCGTCGACGCGTCCGGCTACAGCTACGACGTCGTTGAGTATCCCGCCCTTGGCGTGCACTGCGTGCAGTTCGGCGCTATTGCGGGCGACTGAGGGGCTGCATCGCTGCAGCGTCCCGGTTCGGCCTGCGATGGCCAGGCTGTCGAAGATCGGGTCGCCTCGCTGCGCCCGTTCGAGCAGCGCGACCGCGGCGCGGCAGGTCATCGTGTTGTGCACCGACAGGCCCGAGCCATCCGCCATCCCGATCTCGCCGGCAACCTCGCCGAGCGCGCCCCATAGCACCGCTGTGGCGCCCACCACTGCCTGCGCGCGGGTCGAGCCGACGGTGCGGCGGCCGATCTCTTTGAGCAGCATCTCCGCCGCGGTGTTCTCCGAGTAGCGCCCGATGCGCCCCACAATGCTGCCTAGCGGCGGTGAGCTGATCGACGCGAGTTCGACACGGACGGTCTTGCCGGGCGCGGCGCCCGCACGCGGCCGGTCCCGGATCACCATGCCGCGGACCTCCAGCAGGTCGTCGAAGACTGATGCCGCGCCTTGGGCAGGGTCTGGGGAGCGGACATGGGCTCGGCGGTTGCTGCGGTGATGCCGGTAGCCGTCATTGAGCGTCAAGCCGCCCAATGGTCCGACGAGGTTCGTCGTGCGGTACGACTGCTTCCACACCTCGGCGCTCGCGCCTTCAGCCGGATCGGTTACCTCGTGGGCGGTGTAGTCGCGCTCGTTGTCGGCGTAGCGACTGCCGTCTCCGACGACCGCGCCGTCCACCACTCGCACGCCCTGAGAAGAGAGTGCCGCCATCGCCGCGTCAGCCAGCATGTCGGCATCGGTGAAAGGGCGCTCGTCGTGCAGCCGCCGCATATAGCGAGGTGTGGCCAGCACCGGGTCGCCTCCGCCGATCAGGTAGACGTCGCCGTGCAGCACGCCGTCGCGCACCGCAGCAAGGTCGTCGGCGCGCACAGCCACCGTGGTCACGAATTGCTCGTCGGCGCCCATCAACTCGATTGCCGCGGTCATGGTGGCGAGTTTCGTCAGCGACGCCGGGACCATTCCCACGGTGTCGCGATGGCTGATGATCTGCTCGCCGTCGACCGAGACGCTCATGCAGGTATTCGCCGGGGTATCGCGGCGCGACAACAGCGCGGCGAAGTCGTCGGCGAGGCGGTCGTCCCGCTGCTTGTCTTGCGCGCCGACGGGTACGGCGCCGGCGAGCGCGACAACGGCCATCAGAACCGCAGCGAGCACGCAGCGGCTCGTGCACGTTCCTCGGGCGATGCCCAGACGACTCGCCAGACGCTTCACGCGTCGACGCGACGGATCGACCCAACAGCGACGGCTCCCAGCAACGGCACCGGCGGCTGCCGCGCGGGAGACATACAGCAAACGTATTGCCGGCGTGCGCGCCAGAAGCGGAATTCGGCCGCTGCGCTGCGCTGCACCGTTGCGGGGTCCAGCCGGAAACCCGGGATCTGGTGGACTAACTCAGCCGCTCGAGTCCTGCCACGGCATCGAAGCCTTGGTCGAAGCTGAAGATTCGCGTCACACCGGCGCCCGCCATTACCGCTGCGTGCAGGGCATCACGGGCTGACAGGCTGCTGACGCTCTCGAGCAGCGACCGTGCCGCCCGAACTTCAGGGACGCCGAAGGCGAGGATGTCGTCAACCAAGGCGTCCAGACTGGCGAAAGCGGGATCGATTGCGTCGAGCCGACCGATGGCGACGTAACGGTGGAGGATCTCTTGGTAGACCTCGACGTCGGTGACGAACGTCTCGCCTGCTTGCGTCAAGCGAGTCAGCACAGCGACCGTTCGATCTTTGTTCGGGTGTGCAGCGCCGATCAGGTACATCGGCACGTTCGAGTCGACGAATATCACGGCTGCAAGATCACGAGGCCAGTCGCCCCGCTTTGATGTCTCGAAGCATCCCGTCGATGTCGGCAGTCGGGAACTCGTGCTGCGATGCCTCCGCGATTGCCCGAAGCCTCGTCGCAGCCGGGTCAGGTGGCTGGCCCATATCGCTCAGCGCCTTCCGCATGGCTTGCCGAACCCACTCCGCCACTGTCAGATGGCATACCTGTGCCGCGCCCTGAATCTTCGTGTACTCGTCTTCATGCACCAGCACTTGGAGTCGTTTTGACACCTTGCTGAGTCTATCTGACTGTCAATCGTGAGAATCAAGCGTCTTCGCTTTGACCCGTTGTGGTATGTAGCCGCATGTACGGACGCATGGCTCCGCTAGAGGCTGAGCCGACAGGCGAAGCCGTGGCCCGAGCGGCCCGTGAGCGCAGCGAACAAGAGCGAGAAACGACGAGTACGACAACGAGAGGATTCACCTATTGGCGCCTCCTCTTGGCCCGCACTGCGTCGGGCGGGTCACGCTCGGCGTGCGTGGTGTGACACCGTCGTGCGAGGCTGAGCCGAACAACCGAGGCGGAGCGGAGTGGCGAGATGGTGCTCAAACGATTGCAGAAGCTGTTCGGCGGCGACCCGGCGGCGGAGGCGCGTGAGTCGTTGGAACGTGCCCATCGCGAGGCGCTGGAACGCCGCCGTGAGTGGGAGGACGAGTGCGCAGAGCTGGCGGAGGAGATCGAGGCGTTCCGCTCCTATGAGGACATGGCTGACGAGACGGATCCGGAGTGCCCGATCATCACCAAGCGTGGCGAGGAGGTGCTGCTGGTATGCCACGGGCCGATGCTCACCGAGACCCGACGCGGACCCAAGATGCGCTACGGCGGCCATTCGCACGGGTTGTCGATCAAGATCGCCAAAGGCGTGTATTACCGGCCGAGCGTGCATCGCGGTGCCATCGAGCAAGCGCCCGAGGAGACCCGCGTGATCGACGGCGAGGATGGCGAAGGCGTGTTCGTGGTCACCAACCTGCGGGCCGTGTTCCGGGGGAATCTGCACACGCGGGAGTTCCGGTGGGACAAGCTGGTGTCGGTGTCGCCCGAGCAGGTCGGCAGTGCCTGGGTGCTGATGATGCCGGTGGAGAACCGTCAGCGAGTCTCGGGCATCTACGTGGGCGAATCGTCAGCGGCCGATTTCGTGATGCGCCGCGTGCTGTTCGGCGTTGCGCTGCATCAGGACCGCGGCGATGAGTTCATCGAGCGTCTCGAAGGCGAGCTCGCCGAGCTGCAGGTCGGCCCGCCACCAGTTCCGGAGCTGGCACCGCCGGCCGCGTAGCTCGCACCGACGGAGCGTCGGCCTATGGACCTGTGGGGTCGTCGGTTTCGCTGGGGAGAGGGCGACCGCTGATATCGAGTGTCGTCTCTATGCGTGCCAGACGGTCGGTGTGGTCCATAAGCACGCTATTGACCTGATCGAACCTTCGGTCGGTCTCGGCGAAGCGGGCGTTCATCTCGTCGCGCAGGCTGCTGATTTCGTCGCTCACGCGGTCGAGAGCGGAGACAATGAACAGGAACATGCCACCGAGGAGCGCTGTGACGACGGCGCCAAGAACCGTGGCGAGCAGTGTCGTGGAGCGCTGATGGGCGGTGCCGTGCCGATGATCGGGTGCGATGGTCTGCGTCGTGACGAACGGGGGCTCGGTCTGCTTAGCAGCCGCGGGCTCGACGGCCTGTCCCCCGTCGTGTTCGGTCACGGATTCGATGGTAGCCACGCCTGTCCCACGGATCGACTGCGGACGGATTCTCGTGAGGGCGAACGTAGGCAGGCGTCCGGGCCGGCGCAAGCGAATTTCTCGCCGCAGGTGAACCGGCCAAGGCTGGGGCGGTTCAGTCGTCGGGCGGGGCCTGCCAAGCCTCTGGGTGGATGACGGTGTTCATCTCGGCGCCGGTGTCGGTGATGGCTTTGACGGCGATGGGCCGGCCGTCGGGCGGGATGTCGAACGGCTGCGACCGGAACGAGATGATGTGCGACTGCGCGTCGGGGATGAGGTCTGGGCCGAGGCTGCGCATGGCTGCTTTGAGGCCGGCGTCGTTGCGCAGGCCGTTGGGGAAGTAGGTGAGCCGGGCGACGAAGCTCATCTGGTCGTGGTCGGTGTCGATCATCCAGCAGTCGATGTGGTCCCGGTCGGTCTCGCGCACCGTGCCGTCGGACGGGTCGTAGGTGTCACAGCCCAGCAGGCGAACAGTGAGCGAGGTGCCGTCGGAGGTGCGGCGAACCTCGCAGTCGGGTTCGCCGAGCAGGGTGAAAGTGCCGCCGTCGGCCTGCTTGGACAGCTCGGGGATTTGCAGGTCTTTCGAGGCCGCCACGCGGTGTACAGCGCAGGCGGCGACGGTGGCGGGAACGTCGGGGTCAAACGCGAATCCGACAACGATCAGGTCGGCGCAGTCGGGCGCGTTGCGACGAGCCTCGACGGTGGCCCGGGTGACTTGGTGGGCGGTGACGGTGGCGTCCGGCGCTGCGATCATGAGCCCGGCTGCGGTCTGCGTGTCGCGTCCGGGACGGGTGCAGGTGACGCCGTGGGAGGCGAGCAGCGTCTGGGGCCAGCGTTCGTGGTCGACGATCTGCAGCAGGGCAGTGCCGGACGAGTCGCAGATCGGCGAGCGGTACAGCGCGTCGATCACGGCTTGGGTGATCTCTCCCGATGCCAGGCCCAAGTCGGCGGCACTCGGCCCTGCCGAGTCCGAGGGTGTGTCGTCGGCGTCGGTGTCGAAGGGCAGGTATGAGTACGGCGAATGCGACTCCACGGTGAACGGGCTGGCGAGCCGCACACGTTTCGGCTCCGTCTCGGTCTGGTCGACGAGCTTGATGACGTTGTCGGGATGATCCCAGTCCGTGTTGGGGTCGGCGAGCCGGCCGGCCGACACCTTGGGCATCTGCTTGCAGACGAAGTCCGCAGCGGGGTCGGTGCCGCCGTCGGTGGTGCGATGCCACGTGTACACCGAGGTCGCGAGCTTCTGGCGGGCAACGGCGATGGCGACGCGGCTGACATCAATGGTGACCCAGCGTCGCCCCCATTCCTCTGCCACGTCGGCCGTGACCCCCGACCCGCACGTCGGATCAAGCACCAGATCCCCCGGATCAGTCGTCATCAACATGCAGCGCTCGATGATCGAAGCCGAGGTCTGAACGACATAGCGCCTGGCCCGGCCGGTGACGAGCCTCATTCGGTGCCAGACGTTGTCTACGCGCCGGCCAGGAACCTCGGACTCGTACCACTTCCACTGCAACGTACGACCGCTGTCGTCGATGCGGTCATTCCATCCGAGCCAGCAGAGACCACATGGTTCTGGGTCGGGGCACGGAGGCGCAGCCTCCGTGCGCGCGCCATTGTTTTCCGGTGGGATGCACACTGGAGCGTCTCCGTCGTGAACGGAGACGCGCCATTGTTTTCCGGTTCCACAATTGTAAGTTTGGCCATCGTACTCGACAGAACGTGTACGGCCGGTGGTTGACGAGCCTGCTGACGTCAGGTTCATGCGCCTGTAGAGAATCGCGCTATCGGGCAAGGCCTGATCTGGATAGCTGCGTTCAGTCGCCGTTAACACCCTCGTAGATCTCTCTTCCATCTGAAGCATCGCGTGCCAGCTGAACAACTCGATAACGCCCTGCCTGTTGAGTGGTTCGTATGGTTGTCGGTACCTGCATCTCGACTTGTCCTTGGCGTACCAGAGCAGGTACGAGGCGCTCTCGGGGAGTGTCCGTGCCGATGAGCCAGCGGTTGGACGCCAAGTGATCGTTGCCACTCTGTTTTCGGGGCCGAACACCTCGTCGAGCACCAAGGCCAGTCGGTGGACGTTGATGTCGCCGATCTGGACGAACAGCGAGCCGGTGTCGGTCAGCAGTTCGCGTGCCAACACGGCTCTCTCGTGGATGCCGTCCAGGTACGAATGGATGCCGTTGCGGTAGCTGTCGCGGAATGCTCGCAGCGGCATCGTGTCGCCGACGGGCAGCCCGTCGAGCTTCTCGGGGGTTTCGAGCTTGCCGGTAGTGGTCTGGAAGTTGGACTTGAAGTTCTGGCCGTAGGGCGGGTCGAAGTAGATCATCTGCACTTGGCCACGCAGGCCGTCCTTGGCGAGCAGCGACTGCATCACCGCGGCCGAGTCGCCGTGGATGAGGCGGTTCTGCCAGTGACCGGCGTGCTGATACCACTCCCATTCGAGGGCTGAGTGGTCGAGCCCGTCGAAGTCGAGTTGCAATGCACGGGCGCCATCGCCGCGGCGCAGCTGCTCCACCAGCAGGGCAGGGGTGACCTTCTCTCGCGTGTACAGCGGCACGCCGGCGAAGCTGTGCGCGGCGTCGTTCTCGGCGTCGCCGCTGAGCTTCGAGGTGGCGCCTTGGCGATCCCACGCCAGCACGGGGTGGGTGCGCAAGTCGCGGTCGAGATGTACGGAGTCGCAGTCGATGCCTGCCTCGTACACCTGTGCGATCGCTTCGGGCAGTCGCCGTGCCACGGTGAACGCCGTCGGCGCCCGGTCGTCGTCGCTCATCAGCGGCGCTGTCTCGGCGGTGGGCTGGTTCGGCCGTTGCGCCGAAGCGTGATCGTAGGAGCGGGGCTCGGCGTCAGCAGGCGGTGGGGTCACGGTGTGCTCCTTGTCTGAGCGGGCGCAGCGCTCATGGCGAATCTGCGGCAAGGTCGTCGAGGCGGACCGGCAGATGGGCGGCGTCGGTGACGACCTCATAGGCCCAACGGCGCAGGTCGTCGGGCAAGTCCGGCGTGCCCGCAACCGCAGGGATCCAGTGTTCACGGGTCCAGCGCTCGGCTGCCAGGGCCTTCGGGTCGACGATGCCCTTGCACTCGATGACGACGTTTAGCCCGTTTGTGAGGCGGGCGACGAAGTCGGGTTCGTAGCGGCGCCAAGCCCCGTCGAAGTGGTACGGCAGCGACCAGTCGAGCCCGAAATTGCGGGCCCAGGCGGCTACTGCGGGGTGGCGGTCGAGAATGCGCGCAGCGGCGAGCTCAAGCCCGGAGTGGCAGGCGGCGTGGGACAGTTCGCTGCGCTTGGCGACGTGGATGTGGCGCAGCGTTGTCTCGAACCGGACATCGGCAGTGTCGCCGAGCGGCGGACGGCCGAGCACCGCGACCTGCCGCGGGGGGGGGGGGTCGCTGCGGCGCGCGTGCCGAAATCACACGCGGCGATCATCTGCTGGTAGAAGTCGCGCTTGTTGCGATGCCGCAGCAGCACAGACGCGCTGTGGCATTCAACCGCCGGATGCGCGAGCCATTCGCCCAGTGCGCGGAATGCCGACGCGAACAGTGAGCAGCGACCCGCGCCGTCCAACGGGGCCGCTTCGGTGTCGCTGTCGGAATCGCCGCCGAGTGCGCCGTCGGCCTCACCGGTCGGGGTCGTCCGCGCAGAGGCGTTCGCGTCGCTGACGGGGCTGGCCGGACGACCCGTTGGCCGGTCGGCGGCCTGCACCCGCAGCGCGTCGTCGCCTCCGAGTGTGAGCAGGTTGGCGATCTCGGCAGCGCAGCGCACGCGGGCTGCCTTCTCACGCTGTAACTCGTCGGGCGACATCAGGATCGTCTCGCCGGTCACGCCAGCCATCTCGACGAGCTCCGCGGAGGCATCTTCGGACACCTTGGCGGTTTGTACGGCTGCGGGGTCGAGCCGGAATCCGGCGGGCGACGCGACCGTGCGGTACTCGACGACCTGGGGCCAGCTCACCCGCAACCCTGACCGACCGCGCACCGAGTAGACCTCGGTGCGGTCTGGCGGCGGCGGTCCGGTGCGGGTGCCGCGCAGCGGCATGAACTCGAACGGGATGCCGAGCACCTCGGCGTACTCGGGCGTGAGCAGGTGCTCCTTGCCCGGCTCTTCGCGGAATGACTCATAGGAGGTGCGCCGCAGCGCCCTCCCGGTCACCTGCTCACACAGCAGCTGCGAGCTGAACGCCCGGAAGCCCACGATCTGGTTCACCGTGCGGGCATCCCAGCCCTCGGTGAGCATTGACACCGAGATCACGCAGCGCACCCCAGCGCCGAGCCGCCCCGGCTTGCCGACCGTGTTCAACGCCTCGCGGATTGCATCCGCGGGCACGTCTTCGCCCATGTGTGCTGCCTGCTCGCGGAGCAGCTTGCCGAACCGGGCGGTGATGGCGTCATCGTCGTCGGGACGCGAATGCACCAGCAGCGTGCGCGGATCGGCCCGCCACTGCGCCGGGCCGCCTGCGGGGTGCGCGACGACGTTGGAGAACTCGCCATAGCGGCCGGCCAGAATTTGGGCCGCTTCTCGGCCCTCGCTGTCGTGCGCGGTTCGCTCACAGCCGGCGATGTGCTCGTACAGCGCGACTGCGTTGTCGATGGTGTTGGCCACCACGATCATCACCGGCGGCGTCGGCTGGTCCTTGGTGGCCTCGAACGTGCGCCGCCATTCGCTGACCGATGCCGCCAGCGCATCTTCGAGCGGCTGTGGCAGCACAGCGGTGGGATCGATGCTGCGCTTGGGCAGCTTCTTGGTGGGCGTCGCCTCGTACAGCCGCCGCCATGCCGTGCGGGCCTGAGGCGTGTCGTCGGCCACAGGCACGCGGGGCACCTTCACCAAGCCTGACTCGATGGCGTCCATCAGGCCGAAGTCCGACGCCACCCACTCGAACATCGGCGATTGGTCGCCGCGGGCAGCGCGGCCGATCCACATCGGCGTTGCCGAGAAGTCGTACACGGGCGACGCTTGGCCGCCGAGCCGGTCGCGTTCGCCGAGCGCGCCCATGTCGCGCAGCGTCCGCACTGCGTTGAACCACACCGCGGCGATCTTGTTCTCGCTGCGCTCCTCCGCGGTCGGCTTGTTGTTCGCGCCGCCGTCAGGGTCGCCGGCCTGGGGCAGGTAGCAGTGGTGGGCCTCGTCGTTGATCACCACCAAGTCGCCGTGCGCTCCCCGGCGCGCCAGAAGGCCGCCCACCACTCGGCGCACCATCGCGTGAGGCGATTCGGTCTGGTCGACCCGCGAACCGCCCAGCAGCGCCTTCTGGGCACCGGTGGACTCGGTGGGGTCGCGACGGCGGAACGCTTGGAAGTTCACGATCTCCACCCGCGCCGCCGACAGGTCTTCCCGAAGTTCTCTCGGCACAAGCCCGAGTTCTTCGTAGACGTTCCCGGGCGAACCCGGCACCAGCACGGCCAGCCTGTCGCGCACAGTGAGCCCCGGGGTCAGCACCAAGAACCGCGACGAGTGCTGCAAGTTGCGCTGACGCTCGGTACGCACTGCGTTGAGCGTCTGCCAGGCGATCAGCATGCCCATCACAGCGGTCTTGCCGGTGCCGGTGGCCATCTTGGCGCAGATGCGAACGATGCCGTCATTCGCCGAGCGCGATTTAGCTTCGAGGTCGCGTCGCTCGGGCGTGTCGCGTCGGGCGGCTTCTCGCAGCCAGATGAGCGTCTCGATGGCCTCGCGCTGCGCGAAGAACGGGCGCAGCTGCCGATGCGACGAGTCCTCCGCCCAGTGCACCAGCAGCTTGCGAGTGACCGACGTGGCGCCCGGATAGCCGTCATCTCGCCACGCTCGGACTCGCTTGCGCACGGCGTTGACGAGCCGGATCTCATCGTCGGTGTTGATGCCGAGGCTCATGGTGGCGGTCGCGGCATCGTCGGGCACCGGACGCAGCAATGCCGAGCGCCGCCTACCGCGCAGCGGCGCTTGGCCGGACATCGCTCGCCCCGCCTGATCGAGTTGCCAGTGCAGATCCGGTTCGCCATAGGGCGAGCACACAATCGGATCGACCGCCGGGTCGAACTCGGGTGATGGGGCGCCGTCAGCCATGTCGAAGGCTGCTTGCCCGCGCCAAATCGGTCACGGGGTCATGGTGCTGATGGCGGGGAGGCTCACAGCGCTCAGATGTAGTCGGCGTCGCCGGTTTCCCAGGACTCGGCGCGGCGGCGCCGGCCACCGGAGGGTCCGCCGTAGTACTCGGGCTCGTCGCCGTCCCACTCGTCGCCGTCCCAGTCATCCTCGAAGTCCTCGAAGTCGTCGGGGTCGTAGCGCTCGTGGCGGCGTCGCTGTTCATGGTGGCGTAGGCTTGGCGCTGCGGATCGCTGTATCGGGCGCTCCCGAACCCGGCGAGCCAGGTTCGTCGTCGGGGGTCGCTTGGCTCTGCGCTTGCGTGCTCGGACGTAAAGGCATCCGACCACCCCGGCCACCCCGCCCGCCACGAGCGTCAGCCTGATGGGCTCCATTTCGGAGTTGCGCACGATGGCCGCGACGATGACGGCGGCGATGGCCCACGGCAGGCGACGGCGGGCCGCAGCCATGCGCTGAGGCGATGTCTGCGCCCAGCCGTGACACGCTGCCGCGACGACGACGACGGCCACGAAACCCTCCGCCGACAACCGCAGCACGCCGGCCACAGCCAAGCACGCGGCCAGTCCGCGGAAGTCGTGCGACCACGATCTCACGGGCCTCGGCGCGGTCACTGGCCGAGTCCCAGGATGGGGAGACAGCCCGACGCGAAGTTCATGATGAGCACGGTAACGCGCTGCTGTGACATCTGATGCGAACACGGCGAGGCGCGCCGCGTGGGTCGGACGATGCGAGCCGGCACGCCGGCCCTGTCGGCGAGGGCAATCCGCGGAACGTGACACGGCGAGCGTGGCGATGGAACGAGCGTCGCGGCGCTCATCCGATCAGAGCTCATCCGATCAGATGTAGTCGTCGTCGTCCCACGATCGTGGGCGGTGCCTGCGGGAAGCGGGCGTTCGGTACGGCTCGTCGTCGGGGTCCAGCGGGTCGTGCTCGTCGTCCCAGTCCAGATCGTCGTCTCGGTCGTGCCAGATGGGTTCCCGTGAGACGCGTTGGCTGCGGTGGCGGAAGGCTCGGTCGTCTCGGTCCCGCTCGTCATCGGAGCGCGGCCCGTCGTCCCACTCGTCGTCGTCCCACTCGTCGTCGTCCAAGCCGTCGCTTCTCGGAGGTGCGGTCCGACCGCTGTCAGGTCTGCGCTGCGATCTCGACTCACGCTGCCGATGGTCAGCCGGTTGGCTGTCGGGCCGTGTCGCAGACTGTCGGCGCGTGCCTCGACGGAGCGCGAGGGCGGCGGCCCCGCCGATGATCACCAGCGCGCCGATGTCCGCACCCGAGAAGACCATGAAGACCCCGGCCACGATCGCTGCAACCGGGAGAGCGGCACCGCCCAGCACGCCACCCGCCTGCCCGACCAGTCGCTCCGCCGTGCTGCGCCGGCCGGCGCCATCTCGATAATCGGCGGCGGTCTCATCTTTCGAGGACCGAGGTTCAGGCACCAGCGCGCCGACCGCTTCCGCGACCTCCCACCAGTCCAGCTTCCAACGTCGCATCTCAGCAAGGTCGGCCACATGACACGGCTTGTGCAGGCCGTCGATCGCCTGCTGCAGGTGCGCGCTGAGCCCCGTTGCTGTGTGGATCAGCATGCGAGCCCGGAACGTCGCCGAAGCGGACTTCGCCAAGAACGAATCGACATCGCGGCTCGAGACACGCCGACCGTCGCCGTGACACTCGCACCGGATCGCTATGGCATCGCCGCCGGAGGCGGTGCTGCGCTGTGCAACGAGGTCGATGCCGCTGGCAGGGCCGTCGCGACCTGCCCATTCATCCCACACATCGACGCGGTCGAACATCTTGTCCCCGCTGCCGTCGCTCAATGCGCGCAGCACGCCCTGGCACAGCCGAACGAATCGCTCGCCGAGATCGGTGTCGCCGCGTGCCTGTCGACGCAGCTCGTCGAGGACGTCGTCGATCTGCGAGTCTTCCGAGCCGTCTGTGTCGCGTCGTGCCTGACCGAACACGCTCGCAGTATCGCGCTGCTGATGTGCCTGGAGCGATCTCGGCGGTGCCACCGCAGTGCCTGCGCTGCTGCACTGCATTGCGGCAGCGCCGAGGCGGCGCTCAGCCGAGCACGATCACGGGGGTGCCGATCGATGTCCACTCGTAGAGCTGCGCTGCCTTGTCGTCTCGCTGGCGCACGCAGCCCAGCGACAAGAAATCGCCGAGTTCCGACTCGCTCTGCACGGGGGTGTCGGCCCAGCCGCGGGGAATGGAGTGGAACCCGATCCAGTCGCCTTCCTCGTCGGTGGTGAAGCGCACCATGTGCTCCATGGTGACCAGCCAGTTGTACGAGATCGCGTCCTCAGACTTCGAGGTGACCGCGTAGCGCCCCGGCACCGGCGAGGCGGCGTGCCCGCTGACCGGATAGTTGTCGACGACATATCC
>LXNI01001171.1_pt1 | contig 24546 bp, 25 predicted proteins | sample 809091 | NCBI WGS metagenome assembly LXNI01 (sample SAMN04870527, study PRJNA318959) | sponge metagenome | biome: 01000161; feature: marine sponge reef; material: water | host: Sarcotragus foetidus | place: Greece: Milos, Mediterranean Sea | collected 2013-05-29 | depth 5-7 m | reverse complement strand
GCCGGATCAGGTTCAACGGGTTCGCAAGGTGCGTCTCAACCGATGGAGGTACCCCGACGCAATGATTATAAGTTCAGTTATTCGGATACAAACGCTCGAGCAGTAGCCGTGGTGTGACCTGCTATACAGACTATACAAATTCGTCGCGAACACTAAGTGTCATGATGAGATCCACTGCGCGCCTTCCATTCTGACTGAAGCTCCGTGACGGCAACCACTGGATCGTCTGAGTCCATCACGCTAGACAAACACGCGATACCGTATGCACCGGTCTGAGGTATTTTCGAGACATTTCCTAGATGAATCCCACCTAACGCAACGACCGGAATGCTCGATATAGAAATCAGTCGAGTAAGTTCGTCGATACCTTGCGCACTAACGTTCTTCCAGCGTGGCTGAAATACAGGTGCAAAGACGACAAAATCAGCCTTGTATGACTGCGCCAGCCGTAGCGACGCGAAATCGTGGATGGATGCGCTGTGCGTGAGGTGTGACGTTTCCTCAGGAAAAGCGCTGATGCTTGCTTGCGGCTGATGGCAGGCGTCAAAGCCACACGAAGAAGCTATATGAGGATCGCCATTCCAACTCAGTGTCACGATTTCATTTTGAAACGCCTCGCGAGCTTGAGCGGCAAGCACTACGAGTTCATCGTTGGATCGTGACTTAACGCGTGCCTGGACACATAGTGTCGGATCTTCAGGAAGATCGCTCAAACGGCGAAGCGTCGCGATCCACTGCTCAAAGGATCCTGCGTAGTCCAGATCCACGATCGCTAGGCAATCTGGTAGGACGACATCCTCAGTTTTCACAAACCTAAGATCTCACGAAAATCTCGGGTCGCCTTTCCCACGTCTGGCGCACAACATATTGCAGACAATACCGCGAGACCATGCGCGCCCGCCTCAATGACTTCGGCAGCGTTCTCTAGCCGAATATTGCCAATCGCCACGACTGGTTTGTCAACTGCCTCACAGATTTTGCTCAGCGTTGCTATACCTAAGGGCGGCGCAGGTGAAGCTTTTGATGTAGTTCCAAATACAGGTCCAACACCTAGGTAATCCACTTCGAGCTTCGCGACTTGCAGTGCTTCCTCAAACGAATTCGCAGTTCCCCCGATCACCGTGCTCTCGGGAATCATCAGGCGGGCTGATGGTACGGCTTCGTCAGTTCGACCAAGGTGAATGGCGGTCGCGTCGGATTGAATTGCAACATCAACGAAATCGTTAACGATCAACGTAGCGCCCAACTCGGCACAAATTTGACGCATTCGAACCGCAGTTTGAATGCGTTCGCTAAGCGTCCTGTCGCGTTTCTCTCTGTACTGAACGCCGTCAGTTCCCGCATCGACACAAATTCGAGCGAGTTGAGCGTGTGAATATCGCGACTGTAGCGTCTCATCCGTAATAACGTGTAGGCGCGGTATCGATTGTTTCACGGCTGATAGTGCCGAATGCCGGCGACTGTCATTGGCGTACCGTGGCCGAATTGATGGCACTCCGAAATAACCCGACTCACGAATTTTTTCGAAGACGTGATGGCTTCTCTCATCGAGTGACCTTGAGCCAAGTAGCTGGCGATCGCAGACGCTAGCATACAACCGGTACCGCGCACCGTACCCTCCAAAAGTTCAGTGGGTTCTATCGACTCGTTGCCCTCTCGATAACACCAAATATCTGTCCCTCGATGTATATCAAGGTGGCCACCTTTAACAAGCACGTGTTCGCAGCCCAGCTCCAAGATCTGCCGTCCTGCCACGATCGCATCTTCAAGGTTTTGGATCGAGGTATTCGTCAAATCGCGGGCTTCGGCAATATTTGGCGTAATTAATGTCGCGAGAGGAACCAAATCCGTAAAGAGAGCGTCAATAGCCCGTTGATCCGCCAAGCGACTACCACTCGTTGAGTGAGTCACGGGATCAATCACGATTGGACAGTCCAGTCGACCACTGTTGAGCGTCTCAAGCAAAGTCTCGACGATTTCAGCGCTCGGTATCAAACCAATCTTGATCGAAGCAATGTGAAAATCGTCTACGAGTGAGGTTAATTGGCTACGAATTAACTCTGCGGATACCGCGTGGACACGATCCACGCGCTCTGAATTCTGAGCCGTTATCGCCGTGACAATCGCACAGGGATAACCACCATTCAGCTGGATCGCGCGAGCGTCCGCCAAGGTTCCCGCGCCTCCGGATCCATCGAACCCACCGATCGCGAGAACGATCGAAGGTGCTGACATGGTTTAGAGAATCAACTTCGTGTCAAATCTCGAGAATAGCTCAAGCATCTATTCGTTGATCATCATTTGAGATGCGTATTCTCGTGCTTTTGCAGTAACCGAATCGAGGTAATCCGTCGATTGGTCTTGATGAATGATGCCACGAGACACATTTATGATGACTTCCCGCCCATCTTCGGCACACCCAGTTTCGAGCACGTCACTCGCATTGGCACCTTGAATGCCTACACCCGGTACTAGCAACAATGTATCCGGAGCATAGTCTCGAATCTCGCGAAGTTCCTCCAGGTTGGTTGCCCCGACGACTAAGCCAACATTTGGATTGTTTAGTGCATCAACGCGTTCTGCAATCTGTTCATAGACTGGGTCGATGTCAGGTTGGGTCTGTAGCCAAGCGCTCCCTACATTGCTAGTTCGACAAAGTACAAATACACCCCGGTCCTCCCATTTGAGGAAAGGTTCAATCGCATCCCAACCGAGAAATGGATTAACCGTCACAGCATCGGCGTCATAGCGATCAAATGCTTCGATCGCGTATTGCTCAGCTGTCGAGTCAATATCACCGCGTTTTGCGTCAAGAATTACCGGCACCTCTCGATAGCGGTTATGAATGTACTCAATCAGATCAGCAAGTTCGTCTTCTAGACCTAGAGACGCAAAGAAAGCATGATTCGGTTTATATGCGCATACGGAGCCTTCGGTAGCATCGACGATCGTTTTGCAAAACTCGAGAACGCTATCTCGATCCTTTTCAAAAGACGCAGGTAGCATCTCAACACGCGGATCGAGTCCAACACACAGAAGGGTCTTGCTATGCTCCCACGCGATTTCGACTTTAGCGTGAAAATTCGGTCGTTCGGTCACTGAATCGACTGAAGCCAATTCTTGTCGGACATCATCGCACGTACCGTATCTACGACCGCCTGCGTTTGCGCGTCCACCTCCAAATTCAATCGGTCACCCTCTGCAACTTCGTCAAAGGTAGTTCGGCGCAAAGTCTCAGGAATGAGATTGATCGCACCAATCCCCGATTGCCGATCGAATTCCGCAACCGTGAGACTACAGCCATTGAGCGCAACAAACCCTTTCGGCATCAAGTAACGCCGCCAAGCTTCTGGCACGACGAATTCGAGCCGTGCTTCTGATTCTTCTACCGTGTTACTTGCAACTGTCACTACATCCGCGACATGACCAGAAAGCATGTGCCCACCTACTTCATCTCCTACGCGAAACGAACGCTCGACGTTTACGTTTGAACCATCCATCAGCTCACCCAGGTTGCTGATACTCGCTGTTTCGCTGACAACATCAAAACTCGCGACACCTTCGAAATTTGAGACAACGGTTAGGCACACACCATTTATAGAAACAGAGGCGCCAATCGCTAAATCTCTCCCGTAAGCGCCAAGATGAAGCGTCAGTTTGAGGATACCGTCATCTAGTCTACGAACGGCGGCACAGTATTTCCCATGTGCTATCCCGGTGAACATAAGTCCGATCTCTTTTGCTTCAGAAAAGTACTTTCAAATCGAGATCACAAACAACGAACAGAAAAGGAAAGTTAGCAACTCTATCGTCAAATTTTGAATCTCCAATTTATGATATTCGATTCGAATCTCCATTCTGCGGATTACGTGGCGGGTTGACCTAACTGAATGTCTCCAACAGCCTCACACACGATAATTCCGGATGCGTTATCTGTGCTTCGATCACATCGTAGGTGGACATGTGAATATTTCGATGCCTTAGCTTGGCAGGCGTGCGGAATCTTTCATTCGTTAGTTCGAAACCCTTCATTGCAAGGTAACACTTGACAAAACTGAAGTGTAGAGATTATGGACACTCGCAACGGGCTCATGCTGACGAACCGCGCACAAGTGGGTGTCATGTCGATGTCGCCACGCAGTTTATCGTGACGTCGGAGACGACGGACAAAAGTCGTTTCGCACAATCGAAGCGATTCCGTGCGTCAAATCTAATTCAGTTCGCGTAGATCTCAGCGGGTAACGTAGACTCAGGTAATTTGAGGGCTGAGTGCGAGTGCGATATGACCTAACCTATAACTTAGTTTTATAACGTGACATCATCATCCCTCGCATTCACCTTGTGCGCTGAGCAGCGAAATCCACGACAAGCCTCAACTTGAGCCTCGAGATCGAATTGGCAGTAGGTCCGTTTAACAACACCTTGATTAAAGCGGTGATTCGTGGTACAGTCCATATAGGCCGAGCTGTCATACTGCTCCCTATATCCCGCAAGTACTGCATCGACTGTTGGACGAACGCTTTCCGGTACTTCCGCCATGTATCGATTAAACAGGACACGGAATGTAGGCTCTGATTCACCGTACGCAGCTGTGCCAAGCCATCCGAGTGCACGTAGATTGCTCTTTTCTACATCTCCGGTACCGTTAAACAGGATATATGCTAATCTCGATTGAGCGTCCTTGAAACCACGCTTCGCGAGATCTAGAAGGAGCGGATAGGCTGCTTCGTACTTGCCATCGCGGTACAGTTCGTTAGCGGTCATGCGGATACCTCTCATCAACGTGATATCTTTAAAGGAAAACTCCGCCGGATCCATGGGGAACTGGTCAAACATCCTTCCAATAACGACTACTTCCTCTATCTCGTTGCCTTCATAAGCACTGTAACCTTTATAACCCTCGTAGACCGGGTCATTGAATCTATATCGTTTTCTGATGTGATTAAGTATCCGTTCAAGAATCAATCGATCCTTCATCGAGTGTCTCTTCATCAACTTATCAAGTTTTCTCATTTGAAGCGTTGACAAAGAATCCTTCTTCATCTTCTTCGCTAACGAATATACCTCGTCGTATAGCGTCTTATGTTGCGCGATGAACACAATCCAAGAATCGTCACTCTCCCATGAGTCGTCACTTGCCGCTAAACTCGGCAAAGCAACAAGTGCAATCAGAAGAACTAGGAATAAGGGTTTTTCCATAATTGTTCTAAGTAACTTGGGTGGGAATATAACCTGGGGCACCGGCTCCAATTTTTTTTTTGACTGACACCATGCTCAGAGACCACGCGAGTAATCCATGTTGTATGTACGCACGTCAATCATACCGTGACGTCAACAGCTAGCACATATGTGACTATCGTCCATACTTGGGTACGGCATATATCTTAGGTCATCGTCCAGCGTCACCGCCAACTTCGAAATCGTCCCGTAAGAAAACGCATGGCCGCACAACGCTGCGGCTAACTTGGTCATTTCCAGAGTTGAATTGGTTTGGACTTATATCTCGGCAACCGTTGCGATCGACGCTTTTTCAGACCCGCGGTAGCGTTCAAACACTTAGCACTTGAAACATCAATTGGTCGCACGCCATGTGGATCATCCTACAGATAGAAGTATGGCGTTAGTCCAACGGTGCAGCCAACCATCGTATCGAAACATCAAAGTGCTGGCGCAATATAGATTTGGATTTTTAAACTGAAAACAATCAAGACAGAACGTAACAGTTGACCCCGTCTTCAACAAGACTATCTATGACACTTAGGGTTAGGTCTTCATTCTCCAGTATTAACGCTATTTGCCCAACACTCATATTGACGACAAGCCGTCTCGATGGCTTCAAGTTTGAATTGACAGTATGTCCGTTTCACGCGTCCCTCGTTCCATTTATGGTCAGTTGAGCAGCTAATATGCTCATCGTGGGCAAACGATTCCCGATACGCTGCAACAACTCGATCCACAATCGGTCTCACATGATCCGGGATTTCTTCCATGTAACGGCTGAAAAGAACTCTGAATTTAGGCTCGGTCTGACCGTGAGCCGCCACGCCTAACCAACCCAAAGCTCGAAGATTGCTCTTTTTGATCTCATCCGTACCATTAAAGAAGATATACGCGAGGCGAGATTGTGCGTCTTTGAATCCTCGCTTCGCTAGCTGTAACAAGGCGGGATAGGCTTCGTCATACTGGCCATCTCGATACGACTGATTCGCAAACATTCGGATACCTCGCATCTGCTGAATGTCGTCCATTGAGAACATTGCCGGATCGAGCTCGATCCCATCCAGAATATTCCCGATTACGACGACTTCCTCCATAGCCTCGAATCGATCCAAGTCTGGTTCGTCATCTGCCAATGTTCGCGATCTGATTTCGCCGTACATACGTGTCATCGTAGTTTTTTCGGCGGGGGTCTTGTCGTTTAACAGCCTATTCCAACGCCTTATTTCTGCAGGGGTGATGTATTCAGGTGAACGTTTCCTTTCGAGAAAAGTTCTGACCTGCTGCCACAACTCTTCTTCACGCTGAATCGCTCGTTGAATCAATTGCCCATCTAAGTCCGCAGAAGATTCGTTTGTCTCTGTTGCGTTATAGGATGCCGTGAAGAAAACAAAGGCGATTAAGAGCACGGCGAATGGCCGTATTTTCACGATTTAATCCGTTATCAAAGCAGTCAATTGGGTCGGTGGGAATCTTCTCTAATTACTCCAAGTCGGAGTGGTTCTTCACGACTCTAAAGATCGAGTGTGTGCGCACTCGCACGCTTGCGACATTCGAGAACACGAAGCGGATCGCGGCTAAGTAGCTTCCGCAGCCGCTAGCTGACGCAATCGGTTCTGCTCGCTTTCAATGTAGCGAATCCAGTCACGTGCCGATTTCTCTGCGCTCGCAGACCGACCATCTCTCGCATCACGCCGAGCTTCTTGGAAAATCTCTAACGCTCGGGTTAACCTTTCTCGATTGTATTCGCACATGCCTTCGAGAATTTTGAGGTCCCACACGCGATCGATGCCGCCGCGCTCAATCGCCTCCTCTGCGCGTTCGGTACATTTTTCGAATTCCTCTTCACCGAGGTAAAGCTGTGCAAGCCGCTTAAAGATTCGACCATCTTCCGCAAATTCAGTCGCGGCTTCGAATCGTTCAATTGCATCTTTGTCTTCGAGCGCGGCTTGGTACGACTGTCCAAGTGCGTTTAACGAACGAAAACTCGGCTCAACTGTTTCATTGTCGAACCCTTCCTGCAAGTACCAAGCCGCCCGAATGGCTACGTCAGCGTTCATCAGAACGCCTTGATACTGAAGGTAATCAGACTCGCGATCGAAAAATCCAAGCACATTCGCCGCTTCCATGGCGTATAGCTGTTTCTTCTCGTAGCCTTCTTCTCCGTACATTCCTGCTAGCTGTATCCACGAGCTTCTTTCAGGGTATTCGCGAACCATGATCTCCAAAATCTCAATGACTTTGGGGTAATCCTCTTTCTGGTAATAGAGAAAACGCAACATGCCATACCAGGATTTCTTGATAGGGAGTAAGCCTCGTTCCGTGGCCATATCAATAGCAAGCTCAACGTACTCAATGGCGCGATCATAGTCTTCCTGCTGATAGTAGATGGTCGCGACGAAGTAATACGGATTTGGACCAGGATCGTCAGCTATCAACAACCAATCTTCAATCATTGCCAGCGCTTCATCGAACCGTTCTTCCGAGTAATAGAGCTGCGATAGCGTGAACATCGTTGTCGACTGCAGGCCTATGGGGATGTCCTCACAATGTTCCAAGATCTTTTCGTTGTTAACGATCGTATTCGGCATGTCGTCTGCGACGAAATACGCGTACGCCAGCATTTTGTAAATATTGGCAAGCTCGTTACCGTTGTAGCGGCGCGTGCCGCGCGCGAGCATCTTGTTGAGTTCTTCGATACCCAATTGTGGATTCTCTTCGGTATCGATGATCTCCTGGATGTCCGCGAGTTTATCTGCGGTCGTGATCGTCACACTTGGAAGTCGTCGATCGCTGCGGCCGTCGTCGTCGGGATCCCGATAGCAAACTTGTGCCTTCACATCTCCAGTTATTGAAAACGACACGCCTCCGACGATGGGTTCAACCGTTGCAAAAAGTGCGAACCACCCAATTACCACGGCTACGGACAGGAAACCGAGTTTGGACAGTATCGGCATGGACGATTCTCTTAGCTTTCGCATATGTTTCGACAGCAGTCGAGGCATGAACGCCTGACTTAACCGTCCTCCATCTCAAATATGATTCTGTTGGGCACGCCACAAACTTCAATTGGTTGCTCGTTGACAACCTTTGGCTTGTACTTGAACTTCAATGCCGCGTTAATTGCTGCACGGTCGAAGATGGATGAAGGGTCAGCTTCAACGACAACCGGGTCGCGCACCGTTCCTTGCTCGGTCACGCAAAATTCGACGATCACGTACCCTTCAATCCCGCGGGACAACGCTCGTCGAGGATAAATGGGTAACACCTTCACGATCGGCAAATATTCGCCATCTTGTGAGAAGCCACCACTGCTCATGTCGATGTCAACGTCCGGGTTAATCGATCCGATGTCAACACCCATATTCGTCGACGCGTCGAAATCAGGTGTCGGCATATCGGGCGGTGCTTCGTCGGGTGGTGGAGGTGGCTTGGGTTTGAGATCCTTCATTTCAGGGACCTCATCCTCCAGGACACGATGGAACTCAAGAAGCGTAATCGCAGGTGCTTCGTTTAACGGATTTTCGTCCGAGGAGATGATCGCCTGCATGAGGTACAGCAAAGCGATCGTGACTAATATGCCACCGACCAACCCGATCGCATATCGAAAAGTCAACGTGTAAGGCACAGATCTGCCCTCCCTCAATCGGTGGTCGCTATCGCCACCTCTTGTACGCCAGCGCCTCTAGCGGCGTCCAGCGTAGCTTTTAGTTTTTTGTACGATGCCAATTTGTCGGCCTGAATCACGATACCGCCTTTGGGATTCTCCGCGATTAGCCGCTCAATGTGTGCACGAATCGTGTTTTCGTCCACACGGTTTTTATCAATCCAAATGTCACCGTTGGGACCAATAGCGATTAGCACACTCACCAGCGGCTTTGGATTGTCCGTTTCCGCGTCGGGTCGCGCTACTTCGATGCCGGCTTGCTTAATGAACGTAGCGGTCACGATGAAGAAGATCAACATGATGAATACAACATCAAGCATGGGCGTCAAGTTGATGTCAGAATCGTCGTCACTTGCGCGACGCTTGCCAGTAGCCATCAGTGATCCAAGGTCAAGTGGTCTTCAAGGAGTTCGCTCTCACTGTCGATCCGACGACGCAAGAACGTGGAGCCCATGATCCCGGACAATGAGGCAACCATGCCGGACATTGTTGGGATAGTTGCGGCCGATACACCAGCCGCCATAGAACGCGCGTTGCCGCCTTGCGTGGCCATCGCGTCGAATACCTGAATCATCCCCGTCACAGTACCCAATAATCCTAGTAATGGACACAGCGTGATGCACGTTAAAACGATCGGCATCGTCCCGCGAATTCGAGCTGTCGTCTCCGAAATCAGTTGCTCTCGCACGGCGTGGGCACTCCACGAGTTTCGCTCGTCACGTGCTTCCCACGTTTCGATTGCATCACGGACTACGCCGCGATGTTCCCGAAGGAAGTACCAAGCCCGCTCGAACATCAGCATCCACATCAGAAACATCGTGAGGGCGATGAGGTAGATGACATCACCGCCCTGCTCGATAAATCGAACAATAGATATGTAGATATCCATTGTGTCCTACCCGAGTTTTTGGCCAGTTTCTTCCGCGTGCTGGGCGATGATGCCTTCCGACTGTTCATCGAGCACGTGGATTAATGATCGACTGCGTTGATGCGCGAGTGCGTGCAACAGCACAGTTGGGATCGCGACACACAAACCTAGCACCGTGGTCATCAACGCAGTTGAGATCCCGCTCGCCATGATCTTCGGATCGCCCGTTCCATACAGTGTGATCGCCTGGAAGGTCTGGATCATGCCGATCACGGTACCTAATAGACCCATCAGCGGGGCAACGACCGAGATAACTTGCACAATCGCGATGTTCCTCGATATCTTGGGCGTTTCTTGCAGCACCGCCTCACCCATCTTCAACTGTAGCGTTTCGACGTCGACCTCACGATTGTTGTGATACACGCCTATAACCCGACCAAGCGGATTTCCCGAATCCGGTTCGCCAGGATTTTGTTTTTGCGCGTTCACTTTTCGTGCCATAAAGAAGAGTGTTACGAGTCGCTCTAAAGCTAAGATGACACCAATAAAACCGACAGTAATGATGATCGAACCGACGAGGCCGCCTTGACCGTCACAGAAAAACCAGTAACACTTGCCAGTGGCAAAACCGCCGAACGGCGTACCGACCATCTCGCCTAACGTCGCTCGTTGAATCTCTAAGCTCAGCAAGGAACCTCGTGTCGGGTCAAGTGCAAAACCAACCAGTTCGCCGGGGTCCGCATCGTAGAGTCGTCTTGCTGAACCCGTAAATTCAGCTGAAGGTTGCCTCGAGAGTTCTGTAAGCGCCTTAAGATCAACGTCAAAATTGATGTAACCGTCGGGTCCGACCAAGTTAAATTCGCCTACCCGAATGACATCTGTTGCTACCTGACTGCCGGACAGCATGTTCACGGAAGTCGAGAATTGAGAGACTTTCGACGACTCGATCATCTGTTGCTGCAACATCGACCAAATCTCTTCCATCTCGTAAATCGAGGCTAGTTCGCTGGCGGTACCCATCCGTGCCGCGAAGTCGCCAAGGAACTGTTCGCGTCCCTGAATTTCCAAGCTGATGATGGAACCCTCGAAGTTCCCGCGGGCGTCTCCAGCAACTTGCTGCAATACGCCAAAGAGCTCCCTCAGTGAACCTAGTCTGTCGTCAAGCAACTCTTGTAGATCACCAATACGGACCTCATTCGACTCGAACTGCGTATCGAGCTGATTGCTGCGACGCTCTAGGCGATCTTGCTCTGCGTTTGCTTCGTTGAGAAGCCGTTGTTGATTCTCTTTGTTCGCCTGAAACTCAGCTTCTCGTTGTGCGTGTTCGCGATTCTCAACAATGCGACGGTCTTGAATATTTTTTAGCAGTTCATCAAGCGTGTTCGCCTTGACAACCTCAAGCCCAGCTTCCTCAAGGATGCTTTCCTCTTGTGCGAAAACTATCGAGCAGAGGACGCACAGTAGACTCGCCGCGCAAATTCGTAACCAATTCGGTTTCATCTATGAGCCCTCCGGAGCGTGAACAGGGACGATGAATAGGCCGCTCGTCAACTGCTTGCGCGCCATCTTTAAGCCGTTACGGGTTGGCGTCGTGAAAGAATCATCGAGAACTTCCCACTGGCGGGATTGCTTGTTCCAGAAACCCGTTTCCGATGCATCAGTAGTTTGGTAAAGGAGCGCTACGCGTCCAACCTGCAAGATGTCTACGATACGCGTCTGCCCATCGACCTCAATTTCGCCGGTGTATGGGGTCAACGTCCGACCGTATTCGTTCTCAATTTGATACGCACGCAAAACTTGACTAAATTGCTCCGAAACCGCAACGTCCGCACGTTCCATTAGATCCTTGAGTCGGTCAACACGATCACGACGTTCATCCAATAGAAACGGAAGGTCCAGCTGAACGAATTGCTCCAAGCCATCGATCATGCGCCACATGAGAGGTACGATCTGGCGTTGAATGACTGTCACGTCATCGATCGACTTGTTTAACGTCGCAATCTGACGTTCTTGGTTCGCGATTTGACGCTCGAGCTGACGGTGGTACACCCTCAAGCCATCGTTTACCTTGAGAACCGCCTTATATTGGTTAAGCAGATCGTTGGTTTCCTCCGCGACGTCGTTGATCTTCGACTGCGACGCGCGCGCATCTTCATTGATCGCCTCGGCAACTGTGTAGACATCGCTAAGCTCGGTTTCGGCCGCTAGTGGCATAACGAATATGCCAGCAATGCAAACCAACAGACCAGCGCTAAGCCGTCTACTTGATTTCCTCAGAAAAATACTCATGGGAATGCGGGTACCCCCTTTTTAATTCCTCGAACGACCTCTCAAGTCGTTACCTAAATCCTTCAGAAACGATCCGCGACCGTTTTTCTCTGTTTCGGTGTCGATCCAGTTTCGCGCATCACCAATACTCGCATCACGATCAATTTGACCTCAACACGGTCTTCGAAGACTCTCCGAGCAACGTGCTCTTCAGCGGTACGAGTGTTCCACTACGCCATTTATATGCTAACGAGATAAACAACCTAAGTTGATCATGCTCAGCATAGGTGCTCAGTCAGGAATCCTAAAGTCCGTTCCTTAGCGAGCGCCGCAGCTTCTGCATTATGCGAAGCACGATGATCACAATTAAACCCATGATCTGCGGCATAGGTGAAAACCCGTGCATCAGGTTGTGCTGTACTGATGGCTTCAACGTCTGACGGTGGAATCATGCTATCTAGTTCACCGAAGTGCATCATGACGGGGCATCGTGGCGTCTGATCTTTTTCGGCCGCAATACCGCCGCCATAAAACGGCACAGCACAAGTGACCCCGCGAAGTTGACAAGCGGACAACCACGTCAGTAGTCCACCGTAACAGTAGCCAATGACTGCCACCTTGCCCCATTTGCCGATTTCCTCGATCGCGGCCTGAACGTCAGATAACGTCTTCGCACGGTCCGATTCTTGAAATGCGATCTTCATGCCGTCAGCCATATCGTCGCCTTCATAACCCAATTCGACGTCCCGCTTCACCCGATCGAAAATCTGAGGTGCCAGCACGGCGTAGCCTTCGTCCGCATAACTATCAACGACTTGCCGGATGTGGTTGTTGACACCGAATATCTCTTGAATAACCACGATGCCGCCTTTTGGTTCGCCGTCCGGCATCGCTTCATAGGCGCCCAAAGTGAAACCATCTTCCGCATGTATTTGACGCTGCATGCCCATCCGGCTTGATCCTTGTTCGTTTGTCGTCGTGATCGTCAATTCCAAGCTGAGCGTACTCAATGACGTCCTCGCGGAATCAATGGAACGCAGTCGCTAAGCACTAGCTCGCGAATATTGGAAACGCGGCATTGTAAGCTTGTGACGTCACTGTCGTGACTTCCGCACACGCAATAAATCGAAACAAAATTCACGAAGTTGTCACATCTAGTTCCATGCTATCCCTATTGGGTTCCGACTAACAATTTGTAATGACTTCGAATCACATTCTGGTCGTAGAAGATGAGCAGGAAATTCGTGAACTACTCCAGTACTCCATTGGGCGTTCGGGCTATACCGTATCTGTGGTTTCCGATGCGGAGTCTGCGCTCGACCAGATCAAGAACGAACCCCCGGATTTAGTTCTCATCGACTGGATGCTGCCGCGAATGTCAGGAATCGAGCTCGCACGACGAATTCGTCATGATCAATACACGAAGGAGGTGCCGCTAATCATGCTGACGGCACGAGGCGAAGAGGTCGACAAACTGAAGAGCTTCGATGCAGGAGTTGACGACTACATTACCAAGCCGTTCTCACCCCGTGAATTGAATGCACGAATCAAAGCGTTACTCCGCCGCGCAGGCGATGCAGAAGGGAGTCAGCTCACTGTCAAGGGTCTAAGTCTTGACACCGTCGCACACAGCGTATGCGTGAAAGGCGAATACATCCATCTCCGACCAACCGAATATCGTCTTCTCGAATTGTTCCTACGCCACCCAAATCGCGCATTTCAACGAAGCCAACTGCTCGATTTAGTTTGGGGGAGAAGCGTTTATGTTGATGAACGAACTGTTGATGTCCACGTGTTGCGGCTTCGGAAAGCCCTCCACGAATACGAGATGGATACTCTCGTTCAAACTGTTCGCGGTGTAGGCTATCGTTTAAATCCAGCGTTTGCAAGTGCGTGAAATCAAGCTGGATAAGAATCCTAGTCGTACCTGGATTCGTACTCGTAGCGCTTTATCTCGCCGTATTCACTGGCTTTTTAGGTTGGGCCGTTGCATGTTTGCTCGGAGGTCTGCTTCTCTACGTTCTCGCACGTGAGCACGAGATAAAAAAGTGGCTGAAACATCCTCTTCAGCCCTTTCCTAAGCTAAGCAAAAGCTGGCAAGACGCCGGGAATCACGTTTTTCAATCTATCGGCCACTCACGAGGGCGCGCTCGCACGCTTCTACAGGCGTTAAAACGAATTCGTACAACATCCGATTTCTTGCCAGATGCGTGGATCACACTGCAGGGGCAACACCAGATTGAAACCTTCAACAAACCTGCTCAAGAACTATTAGGAATCAAACCTATCGACGTCGGAGCGGATTTGACGACTTTGATCAGACACCCGAGTCTCTCACACTTGTTGAATCAAGCCGATACGGAAATCGTGGAGATCACGTCACCAATTGACGACTCGAATCGACTTGAGGTCCGCATCGTAGCCCTCGATCAGAACCGCAAGCTCGTAATCGCTCGCGATATATCAGAACTGAACCGTCTTTTGACGATGCGACAAGATTTCATCGCGAACGTCTCTCACGAACTACGAACGCCTCTAACCGTTTTACTCGGCTACGTTGAATCCATGGTGCGAGACGAATTGAGTGAGGTGACGCTCCGTGAACTGGCTGAGCGCTTGGTTACACCTGTGGATCGCATGCGTTTCATGGTCGATGATCTGCTCACATTAACTCAGCTAGAGTCCGCTCCTATACCGACCGTTGAGGAAATCCAATCAATTGATGGAAACAACGAGCTAAGACTTGTGGTTGATGAAGTGCGGTCGCTAACGGCACCCACACACAGCCTCAAACTCGAAACTGAAGAAAACCTCCTTGTCGAATGCGTACCCTCTGAAATTCATAGCGCATTCATGAATCTCGTCACAAATGCGATACGCTACAGTCCAGATGGCGGCGACATCACCATTCGTTGGCAACGCTTTGGAGAATACGCACGTTTTGAAGTCGAAGACCAAGGTGTAGGGATCCCGCCAGAAGCCATCTCGCGACTCACGGAACGCTTCTATCGTGTCGACATGAAAGGTAGTCGAGCCCGAGGCGGAACGGGACTAGGCCTAGCGATCGTGAAGCACGTGCTCAGGCGTCATCGATCAGAACTCGAAATTACCAGTTCGGTAGGTAAAGGTAGCCGGTTCTACTTCGATCTGCCATTGACCTTTTCAAACTAAGAGGCGTACCGCAGAATTCGATGAACATCTTTCGATTTCGCCACTGGATTGCAATCCTATTTACATCTCTCGCGTGGCATGGCGTTGCAGAAGAACTGCCAAGCTACGAACGTGTCAGCGGCGTATCAGGCAATCTGTCCAGCGTCGGTTCGGACACGCTTGCCAATCTGATGACATTGTGGGCGGAAGCATTTGAGAAGGATTACCCCAACGTCAACATTCAAGTTCAAGCTGCGGGCTCATCGACCGCTCCTCCTGCATTAACAGAAGGTGTATCAAACTTCGGTCCGATGTCCCGCAAGATGAAGGACAAGGAAATTGAAGCCTTTGAGACGCACTACGGTTACAAACCACTCGGCATGAGGGTCGCAATCGACGCTCTTGCTATCTACGTGCACAAGGACAATCCCATCAAATCACTGACGATTCAGCAAGTCGATGCGGTTTTTTCGACCACGCGACGTTGCGGAGGTACCCGCAACGTGCGTACGTGGGGAGACTTAGGGTTAAGTGGCTCATGGGTAAACCGACCGATACAGCTTTATGGACGCAATTCAGTATCCGGCACCTACGGATACTTCAAGCAAGTCGGTCTGTGCTCAGGTGACTTCAAGAACACGGTGAATGAGCAACCCGGGTCCGCGTCAGTGGTGCAGTCAGTGACTGCCTCGCTAAACGGAATCGGTTATTCGGGAGTAGGATACGTTACCTCCGGCGTGCGCGCAGTGCCCATCGCAGAGGACACTGCGATGCCGCCTGTACGAGTTACGACCGAGACAGCACTTGACGGCAGCTATCCCCTCCGCCGCTACTTGTATATCTACGTCAATAAAAAACCCGACACCCCGCTCAACCCACTCGAGTTTGAGTTTTTGCGCATGGTCTTGTCAACAACTGGACAAGAGGTAGTCGAGAAAGATGGATACGTACCGTTATCCGCGCGTATGGTAAATCGTGAGCTGAAGCGACTTACGAACTAACGACTCATGGCTTCATACGATTTGCCGAAGATTTCGAATCGGCGCAGATTGATCAACGTCATCACTGGACGGGTGATTGGCGCGGGTGGCGTCGCGGTCATCGCGGCGATCGTATTGATCATGGGTTACCTGATATGGGTCATCCTACCGATCTTCGCTCCAACTTCGATCGAATTGCTCGATGAATTCGACCAGTTACCCGAGGACGTGCTGGCAATCGGTTCGGACGATAGTTTCGAGACGGTTACATTGCTACGAAGCAACGGTCAAGTGGAATTTCGCGACCCCAAAACATTCGAAATCGCGAACCAAGCCCAAGTTAGTTCGACGGCGTGGCGCGATGTGTCGCTTGTATTTCCTACAACAGATACCTATGCGGTACGTGACGTGGAAGATATGGTTCGTTTCTTTCGCGTTTCTCATCAGGTTCGCTATTTCGACGATCAACGCGAACTCGAGCAGCGTGTAGAACCCGTATTTCTTGGCACCTCATATCAACTACCTCAAGACACAACAAACTTCGACACGTATCGAAGCGACGAAGATCTGAGAATCGTTGCGCGTCGAAGTGACGGATCGCTTTTGCTCGTGGAGTTTGAGGAAGCCGATGACGATTTCGAGCTGGAATTCCCAGATGAGAACACGATAGAAGGTCCAATCGGACATTTCCGCACGTTATTCGGACCACGAGGTCGATTCCTCTACAACTTTAATGTCGAGACAGGCGAATACCAGCTCATATTGGTACCGTCTGTACTTCGTCCGAGAGTGGTGCAGACCGCATCCTTCGCCAATGGCGGCTCAGCGCCGACAGCAATCGAGCCTCTTCTTGGTAGACACTCGATTCTTGTTGGACATGAAGCCGGTGAAGTCCATCAATGGACGCTATCGCCGTCAGAACAAGGTTCCATACTGAAAACGATCCGCGTGATGAGTTTCGGCGAGTCAATTGCAGTCTTGGCGAGCGAGCAACGGCGGAAAGGTTTCGTTGCGGTAGACGCGCAGCACAACGCGCACCTCGCTTACACGACGTCGGATCGGATGCTTGCGTCAATCGATTTAGGTGCTATTCCCAAGGTGCTTGCCTTTTCGCCTCGGGCTGATCGGCTAGTGACCTACAGTGGTGCTCGAATTCGAACGTATGCGATTGAGAATGAGCATCCAGAGATTTCGTGGGGTTCGCTTTGGGGCAAAGTCTGGTACGAAGGGTACGAAGAACCAGTATTTAGTTGGCAGAGCTCCTCAGCCGATACGGACTTTGAACCCAAGTTCTCTCTAACGCCACTCCTCTTCGGCACCCTCAAGGCGGCGTTCTACGCCATGATCTTCGCAATCCCTATCGCGGTCGCAGGGGCGGTTTATACGGCGAACTTCATGTCGCCAAGCATGCGCGCATGGGTTAAGCCCGGCATCGAGATCATGGCCGCGCTACCTACTGTCATTTTGGGTTTCTTAGCGGGCTTATGGCTAGCGCCGATAGTTGAGGACCACCTTACATCGGTACTACTCTGCGTGATCGTACTGCCGCTTGGGATGCTCGTGTTTGCCACGCTTTGGTCTCGGATGCCCAGCAAGATACTCAGTGCGTGCGACGGCTGGTTCGCCGCGATCGCGATACCAGTTCTCGTCTTTCTCATCTGGCTCACTCTAGAGTTCGATCAACCGCTCGCAAATCTGTTTTTCAACGGAGATGCAAAGTCTTGGATGTACGAGAAACTAGGTCTGGAATATGACCAGCGCAATGCTCTCATCATTGGCATCGCAATGGGGTTGGCCGTCATACCCACGATCTTTTCAATAGCGGAAGACGCGATCTACGGTGTACCGCAACATCTCGTGCACGGATCACTAGCACTTGGAGCGACCCGATGGCAAACACTCGTCCGGGTCGTCTTACTCACCGCAAGCCCAGGGATTTTCTCTGCGATCATGATTGGTTTCGGTCGTGCAGTCGGAGAAACCATGATCGTATTGATGGCGACGGGGAATACGCCGATCATGGATCTCAATCTCTTTCAAGGGATGCGTACGTTCGCGGCGAACATCGCGGTCGAAATGCCCGAATCTGAGGCGAACTCAACTCACTTCCGGATTCTCTTCTTAATGGCGCTCGTGTTGTTCCTGATCACGTTCCTGTTTAACACCGTCGCAGAAATTGTGCGGAATCGCCTAAGGACTCGCTATGGCAACCTCTGACGCGGTCACGCAAGATCTAAGTATTCAGCGTCAATCGCTACTCGCATGGTGGCGATCCGGCGATCCTTGGATTTGGCTGACCTCCGCAGCTGTGGCCGCAAGTGTTGCGGCCGTGCTTGGATTGATCGGTTTGCTCGCAGTCAACGGATTAGCACATTTTTGGCCATCCGAAGTGATGGCGATTGAATACGAACGCTTTGGCACCAAGACGAAGATCTTTGGTGAACTCAGTGAGCGAGAGTCCATTAGCCGCCGCCAGTTCATGGAGGCAAATCCCGCTTTTGAAGAGCAAGTTCCCGAGACAGTCGAACGGTGGCTCATCAAAACCGGTAATCGACAAGCCAACCCTCCAGATTTTCGCTGGCTCTTCGCGCATGACGTCATCGAAAGTAACGTTCCCGATGATGTCGTCGTAGTTGAACGAACTGAATGGGGAGCCGCATACGGTCTCCTCGTAGATATCGAGCAGGACGGCGAGACGGTCGATACCCGAAATCTGTGGGAGGAATTTCAAGCGCGTATTGCGCGAACAGCAGCTATCCGGGACGAAATCGACGCACTTCAAGAAGGCAGCATCAACGGAATCAACTATGAACTCGAGTCGATTCGACTCGAAAAACGGCGACGACAACTCGACGGTAATCGCGAGGTCAGCGATCTCGAAGCCGAAGAAGAGGTATTGCGCGCTGAATACGCAATCATTGAAAATCAGGTTTTCGAACTAACCGAACAGCTCGAGAGAGACACCGCTGGCTTAGCACTTGCCGATGGTCGGGTCATCCACATTCCTATAAGCGCGATTATTCAAGCGTGGATGCCAAACAACATGTCGATGTGGGGAAAACTCTGGCTCTATTTCAAGAATCTGTGGAACTTCCTGACCGACGATCCACGCGAAGCCAACACGGAAGGTGGCGTGTACCCCGCGCTGTTTGGAACCGTATTGATGGTGCTATTAATGTCGGCACTTGTGACGCCGTTTGGCGTCATCGCTGCGTTGTATCTTCGCGAATACGCAAAGCAAGGACCGTTCGTACAGTTGATACGAATTGCTGTCAACAATCTAGCAGGCGTACCTTCGATCGTTTACGGCGTCTTCGGTCTCGGCTTCTTCGTCTATTTCATAGGGGGATCCATAGACGATCTATTTTTCCCTGAAGCGAAACCCGCGCCAACTTTTGGTACGCCTGGATTAATCTGGGCATCCTTGACCTTGGCACTATTGACCGTACCTGTCGTAATCGTCTCAACCGAAGAAGGCTTGACGCGAATTCCGCGCGCTGTGCGCGAAGGCAGCTTGGCACTCGGTGCAACCAAAGCAGAAACGATTTTTAAGGTTATTCTGCCGATGGCGAGCCCATCGATTTTGACTGGAATGATCTTGGCAGTCGCGAGGGCTGCAGGTGAGGTCGCGCCGCTAATGCTCGTAGGTGTTGTAAAACTTGCACCAACTCTACCGATCGACGGCAATTTCCCCTACCTTCATCTAGAACGCAAATTCATGCATCTAGGCTTTCATATTTACGATGTCGGTTTTCAGAGCCCAAACGTCGATGCCGCGCGACCACTGGTGTTCGCGACCGCATTGCTCTTGGTCCTGATCATCATCGTGCTGAATTTCACCGCCATCACGTTGCGTAATCGACTCGAGGCGAGGTATAGAGTGAGTATTAACTGATGATCGATGAACGTGCAGAAGTCGCTTATGAATCGAGTCCAATGCCAGATGTTCCGACGCCGGCCTCATCGATTGAGGAAACAACGTCACCGAGTGCGTGGCGGGATGAGGACATTTGCCTTACGGTATCCGATCTATGTCTCCATTACGGCGACAACGAAGCGCTCACCAATATCTCCATGCAGGTCGCGCGTCAACGTGTGACCGCATTGATCGGACCATCGGGCTGCGGCAAATCCACACTACTGCGTTGCTTCAACCGTATGAACGACCTCATCGACGACGTACGAATTACTGGTAAGATCGAACTCAATGGCATGGAGATACACGACACAGGCGTTGATATAGCGCAACTGCGAAGGCGGGTTGGCATGGTCTTCCAACGCCCGAACCCATTTCCCAAGACTATTTACGAAAACGTTGCCTACGGCTTGCGACTTCAAGGTAGCATGCCCAAGAGTGAGCTTGACGACCGGGTTGAATGGGCACTAAAAAACGCTGCTCTTTGGGAGGAAGTTAGTGACCGACTCAACGAGTCAGCGCTTGATATGTCTGGCGGTCAGCAACAACGACTCGTAATTGCCAGGGCAATCGCGATCCAGCCCGATGTGCTGCTCTTGGACGAACCGGCGTCTGCGCTTGATCCAATATCGACGTTGAAAATCGAAGAGCTCGTCCATCAGCTCAAACAAGACTACACGATCTTAATCGTGACTCACAACATGCAGCAGGCGGCGCGAGTGTCGGATTACACCGGTTTTCTGTACCTTGGCAAGTTGGTCGAGTACGACACGACCAACATCATATTCACGAACCCTACCGAGAAGCAAACCGAGGATTACATCACTGGTCGATACGGCTAACTTAGCCAGATCGCCAAGATCCGCAACGGAAATCAATCATGAAAGAACATCGACACATCTCAGGGCAATTCGAGGCTGAATTGCAGACACTTCAAGGTAAGTTCGCGGCGATGGGTGGACTCGTCGAAGAGCAGGTACGCTCCGCTATGCAGGCATTCAAGTCGATCGACCTCGCACTCGCTCAATCTGTACGTGTACGAGAAGACCAAGTTAATCAATTCGAGATGGACATTGACAACGAGACCACCACCATCATCGCTCGTCGTCAGCCGACAGCCAGCGATCTGCGTCTCCTTGTCGGATTGCTTAAGAGCAGCACCGATCTCGAACGTGTCGGCGATGAAGCAGACCGAATTGCTAAGGTTCTGATCAATGCCAAACCACGAAATCCAGCTCCAGAAGAGATCCTGTCGTTACATGATGACGTATCGACTTTAGAGAATCTGGCAAGTCAGATGCTACGCGAGTCACTGAATCAATTTGCTCGCAAAGACGGTTCCGGCGCGAGCGCGACAATTGAAGCCGACGCCGAAGTTGATCGGGTCTACAACACGATCATCGATTCTTGCAGCGAGGGAATGTCGCGAAACCCCACGCATGTAGACGAATTTATGGCGGTGATATGGGTGGCGCGGTCGCTAGAACGTATCGGCGACCACGCCAAGAACATCGCGGAAAACACCGTCTACTCCGTGCGAGGCACGGACGTTCGACACCACAACACAGCATAGAAAGGCGTGCTGCCTATCGCTTGGTGAGTCCGGCCGTCGCTAGGTGGCTGCCACCATCCATGATCAGGGTCTCGCCAGTTACTACGTCTGCTCCCACGATAAAGTAGAGTACACCGGCAGCAATGTCATCAGGCGTCGATGCAACGTTTAGAGGGGAGGTCTCCTCCACACGGCGTTTCGATGCCTCATATGCCGCATCACCCAGACCACCGCGTAACCAGTCGCCTTGAATAAATCCCGGGCAAATCGTGTTAACACGGATATATGGACCTAAAGCTCTTGCCAATGAGAGCGTCATCGTGTTCAAAGCACCTTTGGACGCAGCATACGCTATAGATGACCCAACACCCATTACGCCTGCGATTGAGGAAACGTTTACGATGCTACCGCGCTTCCCACGCTGCATCGCGGGGACCACCGCGCGTGACATCATGAACGGACCAAGCGTATTGACCGCGTAGACACGTAAAAAGTCGTCGCTCGACAATCCTTCAAGATCGGTATGCGGGACGAATTTGGTCGTTCCAGCATTATTGACCAGAGTATCGATACGACCCCACCGGTCCTCCGCAGCTTGTGCCAGAGCTCGGCACTGCGCGTCATCCGAAACATCCGCCTTAACGACCAACGTTTCTGCGCCAAATTCCTGGCAAGCTGCTTCAGTTGCTTTCGCCCCTTCTTCATTGCGTGAGTAGTTAATCACGACATGAGCGCCAAGTTCCGCTAACTGGCGCGCACAGGCTGCGCCAACACCCGACGAGGAACCCGTGACAATCGCAACGCCGTTTTGCATATCCATAGAAACTTATTTAGAAAACTAGACCTGTGCAAGTTTAGTAGCCATTTCACGGATCATCGGATAACCCAATGGTTTAACGCTCCCTCCTGCAGAAGCGCCGATCGCCGACGCCTTGATGTTCAATGTAGCGTTGAAATTTGCGTTTGACTCGTTTCCGCACCGGACACACTTGAATTCCGCATGCGTTCGTCGACTCTTGGCGTCGATATGCCTGCGGGACCGTCAGTTTCAGTGTCGTTTGCACGGTAGTGTCGATGTCGCGAGACACTTGGCTACAAAGAAAAATTCTCGCGCCTCATCGCATTCCCGCGTAATCGGCCAGCGTCACAACAGCCTCGCGGTGCTCGGTCGCTGCAACGGCCGCCACAAATCGTCGGTCCGCAGTGACCACCGTCGCGCCGATGCGATACGCGAGCGCGAGATACAAGCAGTCGTAAACTGGGTGGTCGAGCGCCAACGCCAGACGAACCGCATCTGCGCTGATGGTCTCGTCGTCATTCCAGCGCAACGGCATATCGGTGATCCAGGCAACGGCGACACCGGCATCGACGCGCTCCATCTCGCCCGCGCGGGCTTTGCGCCACAGCGTATTAGCAACCTCGGAAGCCATCAGCCGCGGCGCGTACAGGTCGTGGCCGCTTGCCGCCAGTCCCCGGGCGGCATCGGAATCGGGTTCGTCGACCACCAACTTGACCACCACGCTCGCATCGATCACGATGCGCATCAGAAGCTGTCGCTATGACCGTGGTCGCGGTCCTCACGGATCAGCACTTCCGCCGGGGTCTGCATGCAACCTCTGGTCTTCTCCCGCAGCCGGTCCGACGCCTCCAAGAAGCGAACGCGTTTCGCCGCCATGTCGTCGTAGGCGGCGCATTCCAAGACGTGGCGCACCTCGCCTTCCAGAGAGCGGTTATTCGACGAGGCGCGCCGCTTGAGGCGGTCCACAACGTCATCATCGAGTTGTCTCACGTTGATCGTCGCCATCAGCTTAACTCCAACACTGATATCATAATGATAGCACGCCGTCGTGGTCTATGCAATCCCGTGCCGCAAGCCCATCGGGTGACATTTGAGGCCATAGGCCGACGGACGAATGTTCGGCACTCGGTCTGCCGGTCGCAAGTGCCCATCTTGCCGGTATATAGGCACGACTCCGCGCAACCTACCCTGTCGGGGAGCGATTAGAACTGAACAGTTGACGACCTCCCCAACGGCACGAGTTGAAGGCTCGTCACCGTTAGCGAGTCTTGCCTTTGAATCTACAAAAAAAGGACCGCCTCATGATGACAAGCCGTCTACTGGAGATATTAATGAAAGCCATTAACAAGGGACAATCGCAGAAGCGCGCAGCGGTGCGCACGGACGGTAACGGCTGTCAGCGCATGGCGGTAGGCGGCGCGATCTTGCAGCGGACCACGCCGGGTGGTCGAATCCGCCTGTTGCGGCGCCAGTCAGATATCGATGACAACCATGTGTCGGTCTCGGCTGTAGCGAGCCTTTGAAGCCAAGGTAATTCGCGTCGTCGCTGCGTGAACACCTTCCCAAGCGTGAAGAAGCTCGTGGGATTCTGAGGCGGGGTTGGTTTGATGCCGTACGTGTCCTCGAAACACTAGTCAAACTGATAATCGGTTTGATTTTTGGCGAGGAAGTAATCCCAGACCCAGCGGCAGCTTGGCGGGAGAACTTCTAACTGCTTACCCGTGCTGCGCGTTACTGACAGAAGTCGATACGTGACATTCCGATAGGTGGTTGGTATCGGGAAATCACATGAAGAAAGATGATTATATGTACAGTTATATTTCTGTGTCAAATTCGGTACACACTTCCCGATCCATACAGGACTTACTTGAATTTAGAAGCGAGATACGCTGACGCCAAATGGCGACAGCGTAGGTTTACTCCTTTTTGCTGTAATCGGCATCGCTTTGATCGCCGCTACTTTTCTCGCTCCCAGCCAACGCTCGATTGGCGTATTTCTCGGAGTATGCGCCCCGAAAATCACGAAATGGTCCGTCGCGCCACTCCAGAGCAGCCTTCAGACCCTCTTCGCGAACGCGTCGGCCGAACTCAGGCGCAGCCGGACGATGCTTCGACATCGCTTCAACGTC
>LXNI01001170.1_pt1 | contig 24564 bp, 23 predicted proteins | sample 809091 | NCBI WGS metagenome assembly LXNI01 (sample SAMN04870527, study PRJNA318959) | sponge metagenome | biome: 01000161; feature: marine sponge reef; material: water | host: Sarcotragus foetidus | place: Greece: Milos, Mediterranean Sea | collected 2013-05-29 | depth 5-7 m | reverse complement strand
CCCCCCCCCCCCCCCGATTTCTGGATCGGAACCAGTTCGTCGTCCCAGCGCGAGCAGTACTTGCTGCGCTACCTGCTCGACGTCGACTCCAGGCACGGCGCGTCGCTCCTCGATGTGGAGCGCTTCATCGACCCGACGGCGTACACCCTCAAGATCAAGCGGCCCGGCTCGGACGAAAGCCGCGAGACGCCGGTCGACCTCGTCGAGACGTTCAACTGGCTGCTCGGGCTTCGAGTCTCCAGGCTTTGGGCGCCCCGGCAGATCGACGCACGCTTCAGGCGTGACGGCGAAGGCCGGCTGACACTCAAAGACGGCCTTCGGGAGAACCCGGACGGCCGATGGTGGTTCCGGGTGGTCGAGGGGTTGCTGCCGGACGACCGGCGCGCGCTGGTGATCTGGCGCAAGCGGCCGGGCGGCGACACGGCCGAGGGCATCGAACGGGACAACCTCGTACTGAACGAGTGGTTCAAGGCACAAGGCTGGGCGGAACAGAGCGGGGGCGACGGGACCAGTCCCGATGTCGTTTTCGCGAACGGCGACCACAACCTCCGCAACGTCCGACCGACCGGCGCCACATGGGAGGCGCACCTCCTTGAGGAGCACTTCTTCCGACTCATGTTCGAGGACGATGAGACGCCCTGAGGACGAGCCAGATGGTTGTACCGCGTTCGGCGGAAGGGCGTACCGCCATTCGGCAGGTGATCCCACGGCACGCACCGGCCGGCGTCCAGGCCACGGCTGGCGGCCGTCCCGCCGACTCGGTCCGGTCTGATGTCGACGAGCAAACGCCCAGCCGCACCCTTCTCGAGCAAGCTGGCCCTGCACCGGTGGCTGCTCGGCCTGTTCGGCTGCAAGAGTTTGGACGAGCTCGCCACGCACCTCAAGGGCGACGAGCTTGTCGGTTTCGAAGCGGACAACGTCCACCAATTCTGCACCGCACTTCGTTTCCACATTTCCCGAAAGCAGCGCCCCGACCTGCCCGGTGATCGCCTGCTGGAGGCGGACCGGCGGATCGTCGCGATCACGCAGAAAATCAACGGACCCCGGCTCAGCCGTGGCAAGCGCGAGGTCCGCTGGCTGTACTTCCAGTACCTTGCCCTGCTGGCGACCGACATCTATCTCGAACGCTGGTTCAGCGACCCACGGCAGCTACTGGCCGACTTGAACCAGACGATCGACGGCCTGAACGCCGACTTGTCAGGCCGCGACCGACTGGAACCACTCGACGCCTCCGGCCACCTCACGGACGCAGCGAACCGTCTGAACAAGCTCGCCTTCTGGATGGCGACCGGCAGCGGCAAGACGCTGCTAATGCACGCCCATCTGCTGCTCTACCGGGAGTGGCTCCGCATGCGTGGCCGGCAGCACGAGTTGAACCGGACCATTCTGCTGACCCCGAACGAGGGTCTGTCCCGCCAGCACCTGGGGGAGTTTGAAGCGGCCGGTATCGCTGCCCGCCCTTTTGACAGGAACAACATACCGGGCGCCTGGGTCGAGGTGCTCGACGTGCACAAGCTGGCCGACGACATGGGGGACAAGACGGTCGCGGTCTCGGCGTTTGAGGGCGCCAACCTGGTGCTCGTCGACGAAGGACACCGCGGCGCCTCCTCGGGCGAGCAGGGCAAATGGATGCGGCGACGGGACGCACTCTGTGAGCGGGGCTTTTCCTTCGAGTACTCGGCGACGTTCGGCCAAGCCGTGGCGGCGGACAAGAAGCTGACGGACACCTACGCCCGCGCCATCCTGTTCGACTACTCCTACCGCTGGTTCCATGGAGACGGCTACGGCAAGGACTTTCGCATCTTCAACCTGGAGGGCCGGACGGACGACGACGACGACTGGGAACGCCGCTACCTGACGGCGGCCCTCCTTTCCTTCTTCCAGCAGCAGTGGCTCTACCGGCAGAAGTGCCGGGAACTCGAACCGTGGCAGGTTGAAGCGCCGTTGTGGGTCTTCGTCGGCAGCAAGGTGATTAAGAAGGGCAAGAAGGACCTCTCGGACGTGACCCGGATTCTGCAGTTTCTCTCCCGGTACTCCGGCAACCCCACGACGAGCACGGCGCACATCTACCAGCTTCTCCAGGACGGCCTCCCAACAACCGGAGGCAAGAACCTGTTCGCCGGCCACTTCGACCTGCTCAGGCAATCGGGAATGACCGCGGAACGGTTGTTTCCCGAGACCCTCGCGACGACCTTCAACGCCGCGGGCGGAGGCGCCTTGCGCATCGAACGGCTCAAGGGAAGCTCCGGCGAACTGACGCTCCGCCTCGGCGAGAACGAGCCCTTCGGCGTGATCAACGTGGGCGATGCCTCGGCTCTCGCCAAAGCCTGCGAGGACGCCGGACTTCAGGTCACGGAGAGCGAGTTCAAGGAGTCCGTCTTCGACCGGGTCAACCAGCGCGACTCCCGCATCAACCTGGTCATCGGCGCCCGCAAGTTCACGGAAGGCTGGAACAGCTGGCGGGTCAGTTCGATGGGGCTGATGAACGTCGGCAAGAGCGAAGGCGCCCAGATCATCCAGATGTTCGGTCGCGGCGTCCGCCTGAGGGGCCGAGGCATGAGCCTGAAGCGGAGCTCCGAGCTGCACGAGGGCGCTCACGAAGCGCCCGCAGCGCTTCCGGCCCTCGAAACCCTGCAGGTGTTCGGTGTCCAGGCGAACTACATGACCCAGTTCCGGGAGTTTCTGGAGAAGGAGGGTGTGGCGGCCGACCGAGAGGAGGTCTTCCTGCCCATCCGCCACAGCGAGCTGCCCAACGATCCTCCGCTCCCCACGATCCGGCTGGCGAAGGGAGTTGCCGGCAACAACCCCGAGGCCGCGTTCCGCCGCCGCGGGCCGATGCCCGTCCTCGTGCCGCCGGGCGAGGCGCCCACCGAGATCAAGAGTCGTCTCTGCCCAGCAGTCCGCCTCGACTGGAATCCCAAGGTCCGCACGCTCTCTTCCGACGAATCCGGCACCGAGGTCATCGCCAAGCACGAGCAGAGCCTGGCTTGCCGACACCTTCGGTACCTCGACCTCGACGATCTCTACTTCGATCTCGTGCGCTTCAAGACTCAGCGCGACTGGCACAACCTGACCGTGTCACGCACGGCGGTCCATCAACTCCTCCTCAAACCGTCCTGGTATCGATTGCAGGCGCCAGAGTCTCTCTTCAAGCTCGACGACTGGACGAAGGTCCGGCAATGGCAGGAGATCGCCGCGACCCTGCTCAGAAAGTACACAGCCCGCTACTACGGACTCTGTCGTCAGGCCTGGGAAGCGAGACACATGGAGATCCAGCCGCTCACGGACGACGACCCGAACCTCCAGGTCACGGGAAAGGGCGGATCGCTGCCGGGTTTCCTTGTCAGAATCGCATCCGCAACCGGCGCAGCAGGCAAGACGCAAGTTGGCAGACTGCGCAAGAGCCTCGACGACCTGCGGACCGCGATCGACTCCGGTGAACTGTCGAAGTGGAACGACGGCGACGTCAGGGAAGTCAGGGCGCTCCGGCTGGATGAACATCTCTACTGGCCGCTGCTCTCGGTCCAGAACGACAAGCTGATCCTTTCGCCGCCGGCACTGAACGAGGGCGAGTACCAGTTCGTCCGCGACCTCCAGACGTTCCTCCAGGCGAAGGCCGACCGGCTATCGGGCGTCCGCATCCACCTCATGCGCAACCAGAGCCGTGGTCGCGGCATCGGCTTCTTCGAGGCGAACAGCTTCCATCCCGACTTCATCCTCTGGGCCCTCAAGGAGGGCCGCCAGCACATCGCCTTCATCGACCCGAAAGGGCTCGTCCACCTTGGGCCCGAGAACCCGAAGGTGATGCTCCACCAGACCATCAAGGACATCGAGAAGCGCCTTCGGGACGACCAGGTCCGTCTCGAGTCCTTCATCGTCTCCGTTACGAGCTACGAGGACCTGGGCGAAAGCTGGTCCGCCGATGGCCGCAGACTGACCCGGGCAGAGCTTGCCGACCGCCACGTCCTGTTCCGGGAGCAGAACGGCGCCTACATCGACCAACTCTTCGCTCGACTCGGCGTCTTGTGACCCACGAGAGGAGCTCCGCCTCCGGTCGGCGGACGGCGGAGTCGCGATTGCGACCGAGTTCAGGGGAGCGCCGCCCCCCTGAACTCGAACTTCGCCTTCAGATCGTTCATCCGGTCAAACGCAAGCAGTCGCTCATGCTGCAAGCGGCCGACCACGATGCCGGGATGGACCCGAATCCGGTGTGCAAACGCGAGGACCGACTCTCGATCGCCGAGCCGCCTGAGTTCCGGCTCGTGACACGAAGGAATCAGGCAAGCCGTCGCCCAGTCGTTCGCCTCCAACTCCGCCTCGTCCACTCCTGCAGGTCGCCCGGCGTCGTCCAGCCAGACCGACTTCCGATCGCCCGCATGCAGCAGGATGTGGGCTGCCTCGTGGAAGAACGAGAACCAGAACCGATCGTTCGTCTTGCCAAAGAGCGAGAGCTGAATCAGCGGATTCCGGTTCAACCACCGAGCAACGCCGCTCACCCCAGCCTTGGGAATCGCCGGAACGAGAACGAAGGCGACACCGGCAGCCTGCAGCAAGGCACGCATCCGCGGCTCGAACACACCGGGCGACTCGACAGTCAGCTCCCGAATCTCCGTCAAGGCCTGGATGAAGCGTTCGCGATGATAGGCCGGAAGACGAAGTCGTTCGGCCTGCAGTTCACCCAGGCGCAACCAGACGGCGGTTGACGCCTGATCGCCATCCCTCGCAGTCCCCCGCCTGAAGGCACCCTGCGTTCCCTCGCAGCGCGCTCTCCATTGTTCCGGCGAAGCGACTCCGAAAAAGGCAAGACACTCGCCAACCACTTGGGCCTTGACGGAAGCGACCATACGCCGCTTGGTGATCGCGCCAGCCTTCATCATGGCCAAGACGGGTAGCTCTTCCAGCCAGTCGATCCACTCTTCGTAAAGGCCAGCCTCTCGACTCGCCGCCAGTCGTTCCCGGTAGCGCGCTTCGCGAGTCAACCAGAAGCCCACGCTGCCGCCCAGGACACGGTGCAGGCGCAGTGCGGCGTCCTCGGACAGCGAGGCCTTGCCCCTGACGAGCTGGTTCACATGTTTCCGGCTGTAGCCCAGCCGATCCGCCAAGTCGGCCTGGGTCCAACCGCGTTCCTCGACGAGGTCGAGGATCGTGTCACCCGGCGGTGAGATCCAGTCCGGCGCAAAGCTCCCTGCTTCTGCTCTAGTCATGGTAGTCCCCGATGAACTCGATACACACCCTCGTAACCTGATCCCACCGGACCGACCCGTCGGCGTCGACGGCCGCCGGCTCGTGATCCGGGCTGAACACCAGGCGTCTGCCCCCAGACAGGTCCACGGCGAACTGTCCCAGCCGATCTCCGACAACTGGATGAGGACGCCCCGCCACGAGTTCCGCCACCGACGCCGCTGCTTCAAGATCGCTCAATCGTGCACCCAGCTTCTTCGCGCTCGCCTTCCCAAGATTCCTCTGAGCCTCAGCACTACGCTCACAGAGCCGCTTGATCTTCCTCGTGCGGAAGGCGATCTCCATGGGCAGCGGATGATAGACGAGTTTACCCGATAGGTAAATCGGCCGTCGGACCGCCACCGGCGCCGCTGATCAACGCCCGGTCAGTGGCGGGAAGCTCATTTCAAGCACGGACCTCACTGCCACCGTGCCGTCAGGCTGCTTCTCAAGCACCTGAAGTGCCTGGGGGCCCTCCGGTGGTCCCACGGGCGCCACGAGCTTACCGCCCAGGGCAAGCTGGTCGATCAGCGGCGGCGGTACCGGGGCGACCGGTGACTTGACGACGATCGAGTCGAACGGCGCGAACTCGGGCCAACCCTCGAAGGGGTCGCCGACCTGCACGGTCACGTTGCCGTAACCGAGTTCGCCAAGAGTGGCCGCGGCCTTCTCCGCGAGCGCTTCAACGGGCTCGATCGTGTAGACGTGGTCCACCATCTCGGACAACACAGCCGCCAGGTAACCGGCGCCGGTACCAACCTCCAGTACCTTGTGGCCGGAAACAGGCAGCGTTGGTGTGGTGAACACTCTCGCCTCTCTTCCGGCGCCGATCTCCACCTCGTGGGTGCGGACGGGCACCGCGAGTTCGGCCATCAACGCGACGATGTAAGCATCCGGCGTCGTCCGGCCCCAGCCGATCGGCAACTCGGGGCCATGGTAGGCGCGAACCCGCTCCGCCGCCGGCACGAACTGATGCCGGGACACTCCGGGCACACCGCCGATCACATTGACTACCCGGTGAACATCCAGGTCCGGTCGGTCCACGGACCGGCCGAAGATGTAGCCGATCATCTCTGCACGCTCGTCGGACCGCTCCAAGCGGGCGACCCCAGCAACACCCCTGGCTGTCCAGACGGTGAAGTAACAGACCGCGAAGAGCGTGAAAACGCCAGCCGCCAGTACGACGACAGGCGCAAACGCAAGGGGGCGAGCGGCCGAACGATCCGCCAGTCGCCGCTTCAGCACAGCCGCGAGAGGACGGTCGAGCCGAATCCTCTGACCGCCGAACAACTCATGCCCGCGACCCTGGTCACCGATTCTCTTTCGGTTGACCAAGGATCGCAGGATATTCACTTCAACTCCGCACCTTAGCCGCTCCCTCGCCCCGCCGCCGCAGCCACTTCACCGTGCTCAGCGCCAGGAGCGCGAACAGGATGAGGAACGTGGCGACGGCCAGAAGAGTCGGGCTGATCTCCTCGCGGATGCCGGACCACATCTGGCGCGGCAGGGTGCGTTGCTCCAGGCCGCCCATGAACAGAACGATCACAACCTGCTGAACGTCCGGCCCCGGGGCGCGACGTGGACGGCGCACCTCCTCGAGGAGCACTTCTTCCGGTTGATGTTCGAGGACGATGAGACGTTCTGAGGGGAAGCTCAAGATGCGGCGAAGCCCTCGATCGGCCGTCGGGCGCTACGGTCGCAACCCGGCCTTGAGTTCCGCCACCTCCCGCTCCAGCCGCGCCAGCCCGTCGAACGCTTCCTCGCAGGTAGGCAGGTAGCCGCCGCGGCCCGGGTCGAAAAAGCGAAGTTCCCCGCCTTCAAGCCGCAGCTCCAGGCCCAGGAGGCTCTGGAAGCGCCAACCGCCGTCGACGCCACGGATCGGCTCGGTGGGTGCGTATGCGCCGTCCACCAACCGAACGCCCTTGAGCAGCGGGTCGAGATAGTCCCCCGTCGGATCGAACCGCCAGTACTCCTCCACACCGAGCCGCTCGTACAGACGGAGCTTCTTCCCCTCGTCCACTCGCCGCGTCTTCTTCGACGTGACCTCCAGCACGAAGTCCGGCGTCCGGTCGCCTTCCTCCCAAACCAGCCACGTGTCCCGACGCGGCAGCTTCGGCGCACCGAACACGACAAAGACGTCCGGCGCCACGGATCGCTTCGGGTCCCCTTCCGCCCAGTAGAGCAGCATGTCGATCCCGACGTAGACATCCGGCCGCTCCCTGAAGAAGTAGCCGAGCGCCTGCCGGGCATCCATCGTGACGATGGCGTGGCGTTCCGTCTCTCCCATCGGGATGCCGTCCGAACTCGGATACTCGATCGGGGCGGCGGCGACCTGACTCTTCATCCGTACCATCGACGGGAACCTCCTGATGGCGAGCGGCGATCGATGCCGTGAAGCCCGGTGGCGCTCGCGTTTGCCGGACGTTCCTGACTCTACTGACACAGACGGATTCGGGCCTGACGATCCCGCACACCCGGAACTCCAGGTGGCTGCAAGTCGAACAGCCTGGCCGGATCAGCCCTGAGCCGCGCCCCGCCGGCGCAGCCACTCCACCGTGCTCAGCGCCAGTAACGCGAACACGATGAGGAACGTGGCGACAGCCAGCAGGGTCGGGCTGATCTCCTCCCGGATGCCGGACCACATCTGGCGCGGCAGGGTGCGTTGCTCGAGGCCGCCCATGAACAGGACGATCACGAGTTCGTCGAACGAAGCGGCGAAGGCGAACAGCGAGCCCGAGATGACGCCCGGCAGGATGAGCGGCAGTTGGACGCGGCGGAAGGCGACGAAGGGATTCGCGCCGAGGTTCGCGGCCGCGCGCATCACGGTCCAGTCGAAGCCGGCCAGGGTCGCGCTCACGGTGATCACGACGAAGGGCGCTCCGAACACGGCGTGCGCGAGGATGATCCCGAGATGGGTCTGCGCCAGCCCAAGGCTCGAATAGAAGAAAAACATGCCGACGCCGGCGATGATCACGGGCGTGATCATCGGCGAGATCAGGAGGGCCGACACCATGCGCCGGCCCGGCATCGCCGGATGGGCGAGTCCCAGGGCGGCCGCGGCGCCCAGCACGGTGGCGACCACGGTCGCCGAGACGCCGATGATCAGGCTGTTCAGGAGGGGGCGGGTCCACTCGTCGCCATCGAAGATGCTCCGGTACCAGCGCAACGACCAGGCGTCCGGGTCGAACCGCAGCATGCCCTCCGTGAAGGTGAAGTACGGCTCGGCGTTGAAGCTCAGCGGGACGAGGACCAGGATCGGCGCGATCAGGAAGATGAACGCGGCGACGCAGAAGGCCAGGTAGCCCCAGCGGGCGACTTTGTACCCGGGGCTGATTGCCGTGCCGGCCATCAGCCGAGCCCGATCCGGTCGATGCCGACCAGGCGATCGTAGACGACGTACAACGCGGTGACGCCGCCCAGAAGCAGCGCCGCCAGGGCCGCGGCCAGACCCCAGTTCAGGGAGGTCTGCACGTGGTAGGCGATCATGTTCGAGATCAACTGCCCGCTCTGGCCGCCGACCAGGGCCGGAGTGATGTAGTAGCCGATCGCCAGGATGAACGTGAGCAGGCAACCGGCGCCGACCCCGGGCAACGTCTGCGGCCAGTACACCCGCCGCAGCGCCTGGAGCGGAGTCGCCCCCAGGGACGCGGCCGCGCTCATGTAGGCGGGCGGGATCGAGCGCATGACCGAGTAGAGCGGCAGCACCAGGAACGGCAACAGCACGTGGGTCATCGCGATGAACGTGCCGGTCATGTTGTAGATCATCGCGATCCGGTTCTCGTCGCCGATGAGACCGATGGCGACCAGAAAGTCGTTGACGATTCCCTGGTTCTGGAGCAGGACGATCCACGAGGTCGTGCGCACCAGGAGCGAAGTCCAGAACGGCAGCAGGACGAGCAGCAGCAGCACGTTCGCCCGCCGCGGCGGCGAGTTGGCGATCAGATGCGCGATCGGATAGCCGATCACCAGGCACAGCAGCGTGACGCCCAGGCTCACCTTCAGGGTTCGCCAGAACAACGGCACGTAGATCCGCCACTCCTCCGCCTGGCGGACGTAGCCGCCCTCGGGGCCGCGCTCGAAGTCCAGGGCCTTCAGGTAGTGGCGAGCCGTGAAGCGCTGGCCGGCGTCCCGAAGCGCGCGCCAGGGCTCGGGCGTGCCCCAGCGGGCGTCGATCCCGATCATCGTTTCGCGCCAGAAGGCGCCGCCGGTCGTGACACCGGCGTTCTCGGCCTCGGCCGCCGCCTCGACCATCAGCCGCGAGCCGCCCATGATCACGCTGCGCATGCCGCTGACGACCCGGTTGACCCGGTTCGCCGTGCGTCCGAGCGTGCGCTCATTCCTGGCCGCCACGAACTCGCCGGCGGTCGCCGCGAACACCTCGTCGGGCGGCGCTCCGTCGCCGTCCCACTGACGCAGCGCCGCCATCGTCTCAGGCAAGGCGTCGGCGATCTCCGGCTCGTAGAAGCTCTTCGTCAGCAGGCTGACCATCGGGCCGGCGAAGGTGACGGTCACGAACGCGACCAGCGGCAAGGCCAGGCCGGCGGCGCGCAACCGCGGGCCAAGAGCCGGCCGCCACGACGGCCGCGCAGCCGGCCGCCGCGAGGTGGACGGTTCTTCAGGCGTCACCGCTTCACACCGCTTCTCATCGCGCCAGCCAGGCGGCGAACCGCTCCTGCATCTCGTCCTTGTGGTCCGACCACCACTCCCAGTCGGCCATCAGGAAGTTCTTCATGTTCTCGGGATTCGTCGGCATGTGCGGCCACATCTCCTCGCCGGTCTCCACCTGCCGATCGATCAGCGCCTGCCCTGAGCGGCGCGCCGGGCTGTAGGCGATGTAGCCGGCAACGCCCGCCATCGACTCGGACCGCGCGGCAAAGCTCATGAACCGGAGCGCGTCCTCGCGTCTCGGCGTGTCCGCAACCACGACAAGCTGGCCGCGGTCCATCACCTGGCCGTCCCACACGATCTCGAAAGGCTGCCCCTCCAGAACCTGGGCGTTGAAGATCCTGCCGTTGTAGGCGGTGCTCATGACGACCTCACCGTCGGCGAGTAGTTGCGGCGGCTGCGCACCGGCTTCCCACCAGACGACCTCGTCCTTGATCGTGTCCAGCTTGCGGAACGCCCGGTCGAGGCCCTCCGGAGTCGACAGCAGGTCGTACACGCGCTCGTTCGGCACCCCGTCCGCCAGCAACGCGAACTCCAGGTTCACGTCGGGTACCCGCCTCATGCCCCGGCGTCCCGGGAAACGCTCGAGGTCGAAAAAGTCGGCGATCGACGTCGGCGGCGGACCCGTCAGGGTTTCCGGGTTGTACGCGTAGATCGTCGAGTACAGCAGCGTGCCCACGCCGCACTCGGTGTTCGTCTCGGGCAGGAAGTCCTCCGCGGCCGGTTCGCCGTTCGGCCCGGGCGGCAGGACGGCCGGATCAATCAGCTCGAGGACGCCCTCGTCGCAGCCGGTCACGGACTCGGAGACTCCCAGATCGACCACGTCCCAGTGCACGGAACCGGCCTCGACCTGGGCGCGAATCTGCGCCAGGCCGCCGTTGTAGTCCTCCATGTTCACCTCGATGCCCGTCTCCGCGGTGAACGACTCGTGGTAGCCGAGGACACAGGCGCGGGCGTAGGACCCGCCCCAGGAAACGACCGTGATCGATCGATCGCCCGAGTCCGCGTCAGCAAAGGGCGCCTGAATATCCGGCGCGCCTCCCGAGGGCCCGCAGCCAGCCATCGCGGCGGCCGCCAGAGCAACGACGAGACCGGACGCGAGGATGCGGCCGGCGGCCGCTCTCACCACTCCTCCTCGCCCTCGCGAAGCTCCTCGGGCACGAGCGCCCGGCAGTCCAGGGCCGCCCACCCCACCGTCACCGTATCGCCGGGCAGCACGGCGCCGTGGCCGACGACGTTCGGGATCTTGGCGATGAAGTCGGAGCGACCGCCCACGGTCATGTGCACGCGCAGGTGGTCACCGAGGAAGATCATGTCGTCGATCTTCGTCTCGACCTCGTTGCGATAGCGACCGGGGAGCGCCGAGACGGCGACGCGTTCCGGCCGAATGACGACCGTCGCCCGCGCGCCCGGGGGGCACAATCCAAGACTCATCGCCCGGATCCTGAGGCCATCGACGTCGACATCACACACCCCGTCGCCCTCACTCACGACGACGCCGTCCAGGCGGTTGTTCTCGCCGATGAACCGGGCGACGAAGGCCTTCTCCGGTTCTTCGTACAGGACCTCCGGCGACGCCGCCTGCTCGATCATCCCGTTGTGGAACACCGCCACCCGGTCGGAGAGCGTCATCGCCTCCTGCTGGTCGTGGGTCACATAGACGACGGTCACGCCCAGGGTCGAGTGAATGCGCCGAATCTCGTACTGCATCTCCTCGCGCAGGCGGCGATCGAGAGCGCCCAGCGGTTCGTCCATCAGGACGAGCTCCGGTTCGAAGACGAGAGCACGGGCGATCGCCACGCGTTGCTGCTGGCCGCCCGACAGTTGCGACGGCTTCCGGTCCTCCAGGCCCTCGAGCTGCACCAGGCTGAGCGCACGCTCCACCCGCTCTCGCCGAAGAGCCGCTTCGACTCCGCGGACCTCGAGCGGAAAGGCCAGATTGCCGCCCACCGTCATGTGCGGGAACAGGGCGTAGTTCTGGAACACCATGCCGATGCCCCGCTTGTGCGGCGGCAGATCGTGAATCGGCCGGCCGCCTATCCGGATCGTGCCCGCCGTCGTCGCCTCGAATCCGGCGAGCATCATCAGGCAGGTCGTCTTGCCGGAGCCGGACGGCCCGAGCAGAGTCAGGAACTCGCCTCTTTCGACCTCCAGGTCCAGGCCCCGCACCACGAGGTTGCGGCCGTCGTAGCTCTTGTCTACGCCAACGAACTCAACGTGGGGGACGGCGCTCTCGCCGCGCTCGTCAGGGACAGGGACGCTCACGGGGCCGTCACTATACTCGGCAATCGCCACCTTGAGCAGCCCGATCGACTTCCGCACCCACCCCGACCGCTACCGCCACTGGCGGCTCAAGATCGAGCCGCCGCTCGCCTTCCTGACCCTGGAAGTCGACGAGCAGGCGGGGCTCCGGCCCGGCTACCAGCTCAAGCAGAACTCGTACGACCTGGGAGTCGACTTCGAGCTCTACGACGCGACCCAGCGGCTCCGGTTCGAGCACCCGCAAGTCCACGCTGTCGTGCTGCGCTCCGACCGTGACCGGATCTTCTGCGCCGGCGCGAACATCGGCATGCTCGGCGCATCGTCCCACCAGTTGAAGGTGAACTTCTGCAAGTTCACGAACGAGACCCGCCTGGCGATCGAGGACGCCTGCCAGCACTCGGGGCAGCGCTACCTGTGCGCGGTCCGCGGCACGGCTGCCGGCGGCGGCTATGAACTCGCGCTCGCCTGCGATCGCATCCTGCTCGCCGACGACGGCAGCTCCGCCGTTTCCCTGCCCGAGGTTCCGCTCCTCGGGGTGCTTCCCGGCACCGGCGGACTGACCCGACTGCTCGACAAGCGCCGCGTCCGCCGCGACCGGGTCGACCTCTTCTGCACCCTGGAAGAGGGAATCAAGGGCCGTCGGGCGGTGGAATGGAACCTCGTCGACGAACTGCTCCCGCGATCCTCCTTCGACGAGGACGCGGCGGCGCGGGCGCTCGAACTGGCCGCCGGCAGCGACCGCCCGGCGAACGCGGACGGCGTCGCCTGGCCGGAGATTGCACCGGAACTCGAGTCCGATTCGCTCGTCTACTCCACGCTCCGGATCGACTTCGACCGCGAGCTCGGCGCCGCGCGCCTGACCGTGCTCGGCCCCACGGCGCCGCCGGCCGGCCGAGCTTCCGAAGCGCTGGCCCGGGACGCCGTCTTCTGGCCGCTGATTCTCGCGCGCGAACTCGACGACGCCCTGCTCCACTTGCGCCTCAACGAGACGCGGGTCGGACAACTCGTGATCCAGTCCCGGGGCGACTTCAAAGCCGCGGCCGCCTTCGACGCGCTCCTTCACCGGGAACGCGGGCACTGGCTCGTACGCGAGGTGCTGCTGTTCTGGAAGCGGGTGCTGAAGCGGCTCGATCTGACCGCGCGGAGCGTCTTCACCCTGATCGAGCCCGGGAGTTGCTTCGCCGGGTTCCTGTTCGAACTCGCCCTGGCCGCCGACCGGTCCTACATGTTCGAGGGTGAGGCCGAAGACGGCGGCCCGGCGCCACAAGTGGCCTTAGGCGAGCTGAACTTCGGCGCCTTCCCGACCCCCAACGGACTGAGCCGGATCGCGACCCGGTTCCTGGGCCAGAAGGAAGAGATCGAGAAACTGCGCTCGCTCGCCGGCACGCCTCTCGAGGCCGAGGAAGCCGAGCGGGCCGGGCTGGTCACCGAGATCCTCGACGACCTGGACTGGGAGGACGAGGTGCGCATCGCGCTCGAAGAACGAGCCAGCTTCTCCCCCGACGCCCTGACGGCCCTGGAAGCGAACCTTCGCTTCCCCGGTCCCGAGACGATGGAGAGCAGAATCTTCGGACGCCTCAGCGCCTGGCAGAACTGGATCTTCCAGCGCCCCAACGCGGTCGGCGAAGAAGGCGCGCTCCGCCTCTACGGCACCGGCCGCCGCCCCCGCTTCGACCGGGAACGAATCTAGACTCCTTGAACAGGCCTGACCTTTACAGTTGAGGCAAGTTCCCCCACTGGGTGCGCCGGCCTTCTGGCCGGCATCTGCTCCGGCCTGAACGCTGGTCGGTCTGAGGCGAAGCCTCAACGGGTACTCTGAACCGATGGCCACCCTCGACAGCACCGTCGACTACGACGTCCTGATTCCGAACAACGTCGCGCTCGCCAGCGACGCCCGCGTCCGCCGCGGGCTGGAGCGCTGGCACCCCGGCTACATCGACTGGTGGATGGACATGGGGCCGGACGGCTTCCAGACCTCCGACGTCTATCTCCGTACCGCCGTGCGCGTCGAGTCGAAGGGCGCGGACAAGTGGGCGGTCTTCGACTACGTGAAGATGCCCGACTACCGCTGGGGCATCCTGCTCGCACCCGCGGACCCGAACCGGGAGATCCCCTTCGGCCGCCACCGCGGCGAGCCTGCCTGGCAGGAAGTCCCCGGTGAGTACCGCGCCATGCTGCGCCGGCTGATCGTCATCCAGGGCGACACCGAACCGGCATCCGTCGAGCAGCAGCGCTTCCTGGGCAAGACGGCGCCCTCGCTTTACGACATGCGGAACCTCTTCCAGGTCAACGTCGAGGAGGGGCGCCATCTCTGGGCGATGGTCTACCTGCTCCAGAAGTACTTCGGCCGCGACGGCCGGGAAGAGGCCGGCGAGCTGCTGCGCCGCCGCTCCGGCTCCGAGGACGCCCCGCGCATGCTCGGCGCGTTCAACGAGGAGACGCCGGACTGGCTCTCCTTCTTCCTGTTCACCTTCTTCACCGACCGCGACGGCAAGATGCAGCTCGAATCCCTGGCCCAGTCCGGCTTCGACCCGCTGTCCCGCACCTGCCGTTTCATGCTCACGGAGGAGGCGTTCCACATGTTCGTCGGCGAGACCGGCGTCACGCGGATCGTCCAGCGCACCTGCGAAGCGATGACCGCCGCCGACATGGACGACCCCACCGACGTCGAAGCCGTGCGGGCACTCGGCGTGATCGACCTGCCGACGATCCAGAAGAAGGTGAACCTCCACTACTCCCTGACCCTCGACCTGTTCGGCTCCGAGCTGTCGACGAACTCCGCCAACTTCTTCAACGCCGGGCTCAAGGGCCGCTTCCGCGAGCACCGGCTGGAGGACGACCATCGCCTGCACGAAGCGACCTACGGCATCCCCGAACCGTCGAACGGCGGCTGGAGCGTCGCCCAGCACCCGGCCCTGAACGCCTTGAACGCGCGCCTGCGCGACGACTTCACGGACGACTGCAATCTCGGCGTCGGCCGCTGGAACAGGACGATCCGTGAGAGCGGCGTCGACTTCGAGATCACCCTGCCCCACGTCGCCTTCCACCGCCAGATCGGCGTCTACCGTGACCTGCACGCGACTCCGGAGGGCGATCTCGTGTCCGAGGACGAATGGAACCGCCATCGCCACACGTGGCTCCCCGACGATGCCGACCGCGCCTTCATCGAGTCCCTGATGAAGCCCGAGTTCCGGCCCGGCCACTACGCCTCCTGGATCGCCGAACCGAGGATCCGGATCAACCACAAGCCCGGCGACTTCGAGTGGGTCAAGCTGGCCGAGGCGTAGGGCGCCAACGATCCCGGGTCCCGACGAACAGGCCAGCGACGAACAGCCCAGGTGAAGACTCCGGCAACGGCCTGCCGTAGAATCGCGCTTCCAGGACCTTGACCGGCCATGAGTCGTGCTGCAAGCTGCGGGATCGCCGCTCGCGGACGGCGCTCGAATCGCCAGACCGTAGCCGCTTCGCCCCAGGAGATGACATGACCGAGTACGCACTGTTCTTCGAGAGTGGCGGTCCCGTCTTCGGCGAGGGCTACATCGCTTCCGTGCGGGTTCACGGCCGAGCGCTGGCGACCTGGGACGAAGAGGACGGTGAGTTCGAGCTCAGCGGCGTGAACCCAGGGAGCCTTCTGGGATTCGGACGAACGCTGAACGAGGCATACCAGGAATTCGCCGAGTCGCTGCGCTGCATCCTGATCGACTGTGCGTCAGATGGGGCGAGCTTCGATGAGTTCCGTTCGCATGCCGAGGACTTCTTCGACACGACGGGCGCTCGAATCGAGGCACGGTGGGAAGCGGCCCGTGTCCGTGCCCGTGAGGGAGAACTGCCCAACGACCTCGGCCTTCGGGTGGAGACGTCGAACCCCGTACTCGGTATCGAGATCCAACAGGTCGAGACGCCGTCACCGGAAGCGAACGCGCCAGCTCAGCACCTCGCGCCCAGCGCTCTCGCTGCCTGAACCGCGCGAGGTCGCCGATCCGCCATGGGCACGAAGGGATTCGTCCGCCTCAGCGCGATCTGGCGTATGCTCGGTCGTTGCGCTCCCGACCACACGAGGACCCTGAAGGCGCACCACTGGTGGGTCACATGGAACGGCAAGACGTTTCGCGGCCTGCCCAAGGGGCCTGGACGCAAGCAGGACGCGGACGTGCGCTTCGAGTATGTCGAACGCCTCGTCGATGTCCTCGATATCGATCCCGCCTGCGCGGCTCAGCACTTCCGGCAGATGCGCTGAGGCATCGTGCTTCGTCCGGCGAAAGGCCGGCGGGTGACAGTCGGAGTGCGCAGCGCTACGACCTACTCGCGATGAGGGCGTCTCCGGGCTGGCCGTCGCGGAGGGAAACCGAGCCGCGGAGCCGGCGCAGGCCGCGGAGGCAGCCTAGACTGCTACGGTGGTCGGATGATGCTTGAGGAGCAGCCGTGGCTAGTCCTGATCTGGTTCGCGTCCGGCGCGGTTTGCGCCTGGATCGCCGGCCGGAAGAACCGGCGGATGGGCTGCTGGTTCCTGGCCGGGGTTGCGCTCGGTCCGCTCGCGGTGCTCTGGATCGCGTTGCTCCGATGGAGGATGCCGCCGGAGGTCGAGGCCGCGTGGACAAAGCGGCGTACTTGAGTTAGAGCGGCGGTGCGCAAGCGTCCGCGTCCAGGCGATCACGCGGGGCTTCTACCGCTGCCGGGAGTCCGCCACGATCACGGCTCTACTGGCGGCGCTTGTACCCGTCGCGCGCAGAACTGCCGGTCTGGCGTTCCTTCCTGGACGTTGTGGGAAACTGCGACTGTCGCACGGCCGCGGCGATTGGATGCCGCGCCGAACCAGACAGGAGGACACGGATGCAGAGAGAAGAAGCGGCCCAACACCCGAAAACCCAAGCACTGCAACGCCTCTCGACGACGAGAAGGCCCCAGGAGCCTAAGAATTTCGGGCTAGCCGTCGCCCTTGCCGCCGGACTTGCCGTGGCCGCAACCGCACTCGGCGGAGCGCCGCCGCAAGTCTCCATTGCGGAGCGTGTCGCGGAGCTCGAGCGCCGCGTCGAGGTGCTCGGTGAACACGCTGCCCTGGCAGAAGACCTGCTGAGGCTGAGAGCCACCGCCGTGGGGTTGGCGTCGTGCAGGACGCGCAACCTGGCGACGATCGTCGAGAGCCAGCACCTGCACCTGCGCGAGTACCCGGAGTGGCAGGAGCTGTTGGGTGGCTGGTCAAGCGACTGCGACGCGGCGAAGGCTGCGTCACAGAGTCTCTTGGAGGCGACGCAATGAGCCGCTACGAGCGTCACGACCACCGAGCTTCCGCGAGGCCGCGGCTCGGCTGCCCGACGCCCGGGCCGACGCAGCGCGGCCCCTGCCTGCCGACAGCGGCCGCAGACTTGGACTACTGGCCCCCGCCGCCGTTGACCTGTTGGCCCCTGCGGCGGCTCGAAGCGCGCGTCGCGAACTTCCTCTGGCGCTGACCGCAGTGCCCTCTTCGTCACGCGGATCGATGACGGCGATCCGGCGGGTTGTTTGGGACTCCGATACTCGCGCAGGCGGACTGTTCGATGCAACCGTCCTTGCGGTCATCGTCGCCGGACTGGTCGTTGACGCAACGGCTACGCTGCCCAGTCTCACTGAAGCCGCGCGGCACATCCTCGCCCTTGTGAGCGCAACGGTGACCACGCTCTTCGTGACCGAGTATCTCCTGCGCATAGCGACCGCGGAGCACCGCTGGAAGTATGTGGCGAGCTTCTATGGAGTCATCGATCTCGTGGCAATCCTGCCGACTCTGCTCGGCCTTGATCTGCGAGCTTTGCGGGCCGTCAGGCTGATCAGGCTTCTCCGGGTTCTGAAGATCACGCGAGCGCATTCTCTCAGCCGTTTCGTCAAGGCGTTGTGGTCCGTTAGGGACGAAGGGCTGATCTTCTTGCTGAGCACCGTCCTGGTCCTGTACTTGGCAGCGGCTGGCATCTACTACTTTGAACACGAAGCGCAACCCGAAGCGTTCGGATCGATCCCGGAGAGCCTATGGTGGGCCGTAGCGACTCTCACGACTGTTGGCTACGGAGACACCTACCCGATTACCGGCGGCGGCCGACTCTTCACCGCCCTTGTACTGCTCTGCGGAATGGGCGTCGTAGCAGTGCCAGCTGGTTTGGTGGCGACGGCGCTGACGAAGGCTGGACAGACTGCCAACACGTCCAGAGAAAGGACTGGGAAGAACGGCGACTAGGGGTACAGCAAGCCAATCCGCCACGCATCGCCGTCCCGCTCGTAGTACGTCCGGTCATGGAGCCGGTGATCCCGGGCGACCCAGAACTCGAACCGACGGGGCACGACCCGCAGCCCCGTCCAGTGCGGCGGCCGCGGCACGTCGCGCCCGTCAAAGCGCCGGCTGACCCCCTCGAAGTCGGCTACGAGCTGTTCACGGCTTTCGAGCGGCCGGCTCTGCTGCGATGCCCAGGCGCCGAGCTGGCTGTTCCGGCTGCGGGTCGCGAAGTAGGCGTCGGCCTCCGCGTCGCCGACCAGCTCGGCGCGGCCGAAGACGCACACCTGCTCCTTCGGTTCGCGCCAGAAGAAGTTCAGGCTCACGTCCGGGCGCGCCAGGATCTCCCGGCCCTTGCGGCTCTCGAGGTTTGTGTAGAAAACGAAGCCCTCCCGGTCGAAGTGCTTGAGCAGGACGACCCGCGACGACGGACGGCCGCGCGCGTCGGCGCTCGAGACGACCATCGCGTTCGCCTCGGTGAGATCCGTGGACAAGGCACGCTCGAAGACGTGGCGAAAGCGGTCGAAGGGATCCTGAACGGTCACAGCCGTACTCTCACCCATCGTGCGATGCGTGCCATCCGTAGGGCACGCTCGAAGAGGTCGCGAAAGCGGGCGAAGGGGTCGGCGACGGCAGTCATGGCCGAACTCTGACCGATCCGGCGTCCGGGGCCAACCCCGCAAGGCGGCCTGGCCGCCGTGTGAAACCATTGCCGGCCGATGAAGGTCGGCGTCCTCCAGTTCTTTTCCTGGCCCGATCGGCGGATTCCGCTGGATCAGGTGTACCACCGGGCCTTCCAGCGCATCGACATCATGGAGCAGAACGGCTACGACGCCGTCTGGCTGGCGGAACACCACTTCAGCTCGTTCAGCATCTGCCCCTCGATCCACATCATGGGCGCCCACGTAGCCGCGAGGACGAAGAACCTCCGCATCGGCACCGGCGTCTCCCTGGCGCCCTTCTACAACCCGTTGCGGCTTGCCGAGGAGGTGGCGCTGCTCGACGTGCTCTCCGGAGGCCGCGTGAACTGGGGCGTGGGCCGCGGCTACCAGGAGGGCGAGTTCAAGGCCTTCGGCGTCGACCCGCAGCACAGCTACGAGGTGTTCCGCGAGCACGTCCAGACGGTGATCGGCGCCTGGACCGAGGAGCGCGTGACCTTTGCGGGCGAGCACTTCCAGTGCGAGGACGTCGAGGTGTTGCCTAAGCCGGCGCAGAAGCCGCACCCGCCCGTTTGGCTCGCCGCCTCATCCCCGGAGGCAATGAACTGGGCCGCCGGGAACGGGTTCTCCATCATGCTCGATCCGCACGCGGACCACGGCCGCATCGCCGAGAAGCGGGAGCTGTACCGGCAGATCCTGGAACAGCACGGCCACTCGATCGAGGGGCGGGAGATCCCCATGGCCCGTCTTGTCGCCTGCGCGCCGACCCGGGCCGAAGCGGAGCAGATCGCGCGCCAGGGGGCTGAATGGACCGTCGGCTCACACCGCAAGAAGGGCGTGCGCGCGGCCAAGGTCCAAACCAGGCTCAACCGCGAGCTCAGCGACCTGGCACAGGACCAGATCTTCGTCGATTCGGCGGAACAGTCCGCGATCGACCGCTACATGAACGGCGTGATCATCTACGGCACGCCGGACGAGCTCGCCTGCGAGATCGCGCGGCTCAAGGAAGAGATGTTCCTCGACTACCTGCTGCTGGCGCCCCTCAGCCACAGCTCGTTCGTCCTGTTCACGGACGAGGTGCTGCCCCGCGTCGCCTGAGGACGGGCCGCTCCCGCTTCAGCGGCGCCGGCCCTTGAACACATAGGACAGGCCCTCTTCGGCGAAGGCGCGGCAGGCCTTGTCCTTGAACTCGACCGCCTTGTCCCACTCCTCGATGTCGTAGTAGTCGCGCTCCGCGACGACGCGGATCTCGCGCACCGTCCGCTCGTCGAGGTCGAGGCGCTCCGCGATCTCCCGGTCCGACAGTCCGCGGCGCCGCTTCTCTCCCGGCAGATGCTCGTGGATATCGATCTGGATCGAGTTCGACAGCTCCAGGATCTCGTCCCGGTGGCGCCGGTAGGTCTCCGGGTCGATGAAGAAGAAAGCCATGTTGGTTCCTCGCTCGGGTTCTACGCCTTCTGCCGGAACTCGGCGCCCACGGGACAGACCCGCATGCACTCCCAGCACTGGCCCTGGCTCTGTGCGGCATAGGTCATCGACCAGAGCGTCTTCGTGAAGTGGCTCGAGTAGAGCACCATCTTGCGGGCCTCCGGGTCCTCCTGGTCCAGAGCGAGTTCGAGCCCCTTCTGGAAGCCCGGGATCCAGTGGGTGTATACGCGCGAGGTGCAGCGCGCCGCGTCGTAGCGTCGCTCGACGAGCCGGCCGTTCTCGATCCGCCCGTCCAGGCAACCGCCATCGCCGAGCGGGCACACGCGGGTGCAGGGCGTAGCCCCTTCCGCTTCCCACATCTCGACGCAGGCGGGCGCCGGACAGGCGGGTTCGGCAAGCGGCGGCGTGACCGGAAACGGGTACGTCGTGACGATCGCGGAGTAGAACAACAAGCCGTACTCAGGGTGCAGCACCGGCCCCGCCAGGCTGCGAGATCCGCACCCGGCGAGTTCCGCCGCCAGCGCCACGCTCAGGAACGGCCGGTTGCCGCGACGCACGCCCGGCGGCACGAACAGCGCGTAGTAGCCGAACTCCGCCTCGATGAACTTCGCCGTCTTCAGGCCGAGCGAGTTGATCCGGTCGCTCGTACCCATCGTCTCCAGGTGCTCGTGGACCGGGCTGGCCCAGTCCGCGGCGCGCGGCGGACTGCCGCCGACGACCACGACCCGGCGAGCACCCGGCAGCAGGTCGGCGGGACGAAAGCCCTCCGGCGCGTCGTCGAAGGCGTCCGCGTCGGCGACGCCCCACACCAGCGCGCCGCCGCGCTCGACCGTCGCGGCCAGACGGTCGCGGGCCGCCGCGGCCTCGTCCGCCGTCGGAGTGGCAGCCGCCGCGGAGACGGTCTCTGCAACCGCCTTTCGTGCATGCCGACCGGACACACCCGCATGCACTCGAAGCACTGCGCCACGCTCTCCTTGTAGTAGCTGAGCGACGACAGCGACTGGGTGAAGAAGTCGGAGTAGATCATCGACCGCCGGCGCTCCCGGTCCTCCTCGGACGTGATCTGGACCAGGGACTTCTGGATCGAGCCGATGCCGAAGTTCATCGACCGGGAGGTGCAGCGCTCGCGGTCGTAGGTCGAATGGCTGATCCGGCCGTCCTCGTCGATCGCGCCGTCGAGGCAGCCGCCCTCGTCCTTCGGGCAGGAGGCGAGACACGGCGTCGTACCCAGCTTCTCGTACATCTGGATGCAGGGCTTCGACGGGCAGACGTCCTCCTCCAGCGGATGGTCCGGCTCGAGGTCGAGCGTGGTGACCAGGGCCGCGTAGTACAGGAGGCCGTACTGCGGATGCAGGATGATGTTCGCGGCCAGCGACCGGGTGCCGAGGCCCGCCAGCACCGCTGCCAGCATCATGCTCATCGGCGGGTTGTGCCCGGCCGTGGGTAGAGACGGCGCCTGCAGCGCGCGGTGGCCGTGCTCCCGCTCGATGTAGTCGCACATCACGTGGACGGCGACGTTCTCGCGGAAATCGTAGCCGGTGATCTCCATCACCCGATGGTCGGGACTCCGCCAGGCGCCCGCCGTCGGCCCCTGGTTGCCCGCGACGACCACGCTCTTCGCACCGGGCAGAACGTCCTCGGGCCGGTGCCCTTCCGGCACGAACTCGTTGAAGGCGCTGGCGGCGGCAACGCCTACGACGAGAGCCCCGGCGCCGGCGCCGACATCACGGACGGCGGCCGTCTTCTGCTGTCGCGCCTCCGACAATCTGGGGGACTGCTCCGGTAGTGTGCTCGTCGTGAACTCCGATCACGATAACACCGCCTCCAGGGCCGGTACGGACGTCGTCAATCCGTGGGAGGAACGGAAGGACCGCGGCAGAGTGGCGGCCCTGGTCTCCGCTCTGGCTCTCCTGGCTACCTCTCCTCGCGGGTTCTTTGGAGGAACGAGAGTCGATGCGGGCTGGTGGGGGCCGCTTCTCTTCGCCGGTCTGGTCGCCGCGCTGGGCGCCCTTCTGAACGGCCTGATCCTCTTCGTCCTGACACTGACGCTGCCCGATGCGGTCCTGGAACTGGTCAACCGGATGGAGCTGCTCGGCGAGCCGGCAGACGTTTCCGGCCTGGAAGGGAACTCCTTCCTCCAGCGGATTCTCCCGTTTCTCGGTCTGCAGATCCTCCTGCTGTTCCTTCCGTTCGTCTTCGCCTTCGGTCTGCTCGCATCACTCTTCAGCGCCGGATTCGTGCACTTGCTTCTGATCATCACCCGCTCGCCGAGGCCAAATGGCTTTCGCGGCACAGGGGTCGCCGCCTGCTACGCAGCAGGCGCCTTTCTGCTGATCGCCGTCCCGGTTGTCGGCGACGTTCTGGCCGTCGTAGGAAGCGCGGGACTGTTCGCGGTCGGTCTTCACGCACTCCAAGGGGTCAAGGCATCGAGAGCGGCCTTGCTCGCCGCGATTCTCCCCCTGTTGCTGTTCGTCGGGGCGATCCTGCAGATCCTGCTGGCGGCCCTCGTCGCGTAACCCGAAGGACGCGCGTTAGCCGTTTCCCGGAGCAGGCTTGTAGAGTCGGGCGCCGCTCCGGGCGCCACCCGGGGCGCCGAACGGAAAGCCGCAAGACGCCATGATCGACCAGCTCGACGACATCGAAGCGCGGGTCTCCGCGGCGCTGGACCAGGCCGCCGATCTGGAGCAACTCGAGGAGTGGCGCCTGGCGACGATCGGCCGCAAGGGCGAAGTCCAGCTCCTGACCCGGCGGATGGGCGAGATCGAACCCGCCGACCGCCCCGCGTTCGGCAAGCGGATCAACGAGATCAAGACCTCCCTGCAGGCCGCCTTCGAGGCGCGTCAGGAAGCTCTGAAGCGATCGGCGCACGAAACCGACGGCGACACGGACCGGATCGACGTGACCCTGCCGGGTCGCAGGCCGCATCTCGGCGGCCTGCACCCGTCGACCCTGGTCATGCGCCGTATCGAGCGCATCTTCGGCGACATGGGCTTCCAGACCTACCGCAGCCCGGACGTGGTCACGGACCAGTTGAACTTCGGCGACCTGAACATGCCCCCCGATCATCCGGCGCGGGACATGCAGGACACGTTCTACACGACGGATCCGAGCGTGGTTCTCCGCACCCACACCAGCGGCGGGCAGATCCTGGCGATGCAGGAGCGCCACCCGGAGCCGATACGCGTCATCCTGCCCGGCATGTGCTACCGCAACGAGCAGATCACCGCCCGCAGCGAGATCCAGTTCCATCAGATCGAGGGGCTCGCCGTAGGCCCCGCGATCACCTTCGCCGATCTGAAGGGCACGCTGACCGAGTTCGCCCGCCGCCTGTTCGGAGAAGGCCGCGGCGCCCGCTTCCGCGCCAGCTACTTCCCCTTCACCGAGCCGAGCGCCGAGATGGACATCGCCTGCCTGCTCTGCGACGGACAGGGCTGCCAGTTGTGCAAGGAGACCGGCTGGCTCGAGATCCTCGGCTGCGGCATGGTCCACCCGACCGTGCTCGAGAACGGCGGCTACGACCCGGACGAGTGGAGCGGCTTCGCCTTCGGCATGGGCCCCGAGCGGATCGCCATGCTGCGGCACGGCATCCGTGACATCCGCTACTTCTGGTCTAACGACCTGCGTTTCCTGCGCCAGTTCCAGCGCTTCGTCTGATGCGCGTTCCGCTCAGTTGGCTCGGCGATTTCGTCGACCCGGGTCTCCCGTCCGACGACCTCGCCGAACTGGTCACCAACGCCGGCCTGGAGGTGAAGGCGATCGAGCGCTTCGGCGTCGACGGCGCCGAGCTGCCGTGGCCGATCGACCTGGTCATGGCCGCGAAGATCCTGCGCGTCGATCCGGTGCCGGACGCCGACCGCCTGGTCCTGGCGACCGTCGACTACGGCGCCGACTCGACGCGCCAGGTCGTCACCGGAGCGCCGAACCTGTTTCCGTACCTGGGCCAGGACCTGGGCGATGCCGACCTCTGGGGCGCCCTGCTGCTCGCGGGCGCCAGCTACCGCAATCCGTACCGCGACCTGAAGATCACGCGGCTCAAGCCGAAGAAGCTGCGCGGCATCACGAGCGACGCGATGCTCTGCTCGGCGGCCGAACTCG
>LXNI01001169.1_pt1 | contig 24618 bp, 25 predicted proteins | sample 809091 | NCBI WGS metagenome assembly LXNI01 (sample SAMN04870527, study PRJNA318959) | sponge metagenome | biome: 01000161; feature: marine sponge reef; material: water | host: Sarcotragus foetidus | place: Greece: Milos, Mediterranean Sea | collected 2013-05-29 | depth 5-7 m | reverse complement strand
TGTACCACATATTGATGGTCTGCACCAGCACCGGCAAGCCGTAGATATTGTCGTCGCCTTCCGGGTTGCCTAGCCGCGCCTGCTCGATGCCCACCGGGAAGAACTGATCTTCCCAGTCCTCGCCCCAAGTGGCGACGGCGCATTCTTGCATCGGCATCAAATGATCGCGATATTGCTGCGTCAAGGCGCCCGGCTCCAAACCGATCAAGTCCGGCAGCGAACCGCCAGCCGCCATCGTCTGCAAGTCGACCAGATACTCGGGATAGTTGGTGATGTCGGGCTCGATAGTGATATCCGGATTCTCCGCGTTGAAGGCATCGATCATGGCGTTGGTGGTATTGATGACCGGGCTCCAGGAGCGGAAGCGGACGACAACTTCATCCTGCGCCAAAACCGGCGCAACCGCCGCCAAGATGAGCAAGAGGATGACGACGAAAAAGACTTTCTTGTACATGTGACTTCTCCTTGTAACTTATATTTTGTTGCTACTCAGACTCACTCATTTGGCTGCTTCGCGATGTCCTCCTTTCGCCATGCGCTATTCGAAAACGACGAGATCAGCCGACCAGCATGCCATGATAGCGCTCGGGTATCTGATGCGGCTCGCCGTGCTGCAGCGCCATGTGATAAAGCTGCGCCGAAATCTCTACCATAACGGTACAGTGAATCGCCTTGGCCAGGCTGTCGCCGATCGCCAGCATGCCGTGATTGGCCCAGACTACTGCGTTGCGGTCGCCCATCACCTCCAGCATATCGTAGCCGAACTGGCGCGATCCGCTGGGCGCGAAGGGCATCACCGGCACCTCGCCGCGCACGTCAATCAGCGTGCCGACGTGCAGGGGCGCTATCGCCTTATGCAGTACGCCGAACAAGTTGGTGTATATGGGCTCGGCATGGACGATGGCCGCGGCATCCGCGCGCCGCTCGTATACCGCCAGGTGTACTTGCGATTCGTGCGACGGCTCGCGCTCGCCGTCGATGACCTCCCCGGCCAAATCCAGCACCAGCACATCGTCGGTCGTCAGCTGGTCGTAGGGGAAGTCATGCGGCGTCATCAGCACGTGCCCGCTGCGGGGATCGCGCAAGCTCAAGTTGCCCTGCGTTAGCGGCACCAAGCCAATGCTGGCGACCTGCGCCGCGCCCTCGACCAGTTCCTGCTTTAGACCGATCATGTCTTGCGCTGCAGTCATGGATTCTCCCGTTGATAATTATTTCTGGCCAACATGATCTCCAATGCCGCAGATTCTACAAAGTCGCGCTAGCGCTGTCAAAAAGTGGCGCTGCCTGCAACCGCAGGCACTGGCTATCGCTATCGCCTGGCCGCTATGCTAGCATGGCGCGATTACTCTTCAGGCAGGCGAACAGTCTTATGCGAAACAGGCGCGGGCTATTCATCGTCCTGGCCATGATATTCTCGGCTGGCGTCACGCCGATTGTCATTCGCATTACGCAGAGCGAAGGCATGCCCTCGCTGGTAATCGTCTGGATCCGCCTGTGGCTGGTCTCCATTGGCCTGGCGCCACTGATCTGGACGCGCTATCGCAAAGAACTGGCGCGCCTCACCAAGCGGCAAGTCTTGCTGTCCTTTATCGCCGGATTCTGGCTCTCGCTCAACCTGCTGCTGCTCTTCGCCGCGCTCGAATATACCAGCGTGCTGATGACCAGCGTGCTGCGGCGCACAACGCCCATGTGGATCGTGCTGCCGGAGATCATCCTGTTTGGCGTGGTATTCTCGCGGCGCTTCTGGCTGAGCCTGGTGGTGACGCTGGCGGGCGTGACCATGGTGGGCCTCGGCGGACTAAGCGCGGTTGAAGCGGGAAGCGACCCGCTGCTCGGCGGCGCGATGGCATTATGCGGCTCCTTATGTTTCGGCGCCTACCTGCTGATTGGGCGGCAGCTCAACAACCTGATACCGCCCCTGCTTTACAGTTTCCTGGTCTTCTTCAGTTCCGCGCTGGTGACCTCGGTCTTCGTCATCGCGACAGATACGCCCGTGATCGGCTATTCGCTGAACGGCTACCTCTGGGCGCTTGTCGTCACGATTCTGGCGCAAGTGCTGGGCCACGTCTTCATGAACCTGACGCTGCAATTCTTCACCGCCACCGCCGTCGCCATCATACTGCAAGTCGGCGTTGTGCTCAGCGCCATCATCGCGCTCTTCGTCTTCGGCGAGATTCCTTCACTGGTTCAAGCCATCGGCAGCGCGCTCGTCATCTACGGCGTCATCGTCACGACCATGGAACAGACCAAAGCCAAATGGAAACATCGGCAGCCGACTTAACGCGCCTGGTGAAATTGCATCTCTCATCCCGGCGCAAAATGCGGTAGAGTACGCCCCTAAATTAATGCTCAGACGAAGACCGGAGAATAATCTATGAAACTCGAGACACAGGCCATTCACACCGGCTATGAAAGCGAGCCCACCACCCACGCGGTGGCGGTGCCGATTTATCAGACCGTCGCCTACGAATTTGACGACGCCCAGCACGGCGCCGACCTCTTCAATCTGGCCGTGCCCGGCAATATATACACCCGCATTATGAACCCCACCAACGATGTGCTGGAACAGCGCGTGGCAGCCATGGAAGGCGGCGTCGCGTCTCTGGCGCTCAGCGCGGGACAGGCCGCCATCAACTATTCGATTCTCAACCTGGCCGAAGCCGGCAATAACATCGTTTCTGTGCCGCAGCTCTACGGCGGCACCTGGACCTTGTTCCGGCACATGCTGCCCAAACTGGGCATCGACGTGCGCTTTGCCGAGGGCGACAGCGCCGATGATCTGGCGAAATTGATCGACAGCAAGACGTCGGCGGTCTTCTGCGAATCCATCGGCAACCCAGCCGGAAACATCCCGGACCTGCAAGCAATTTCCGACATGGCCCATGCCCACGGCGTGCCGGTCATCGTCGACAATACCGTTCCCACGCCAGCGCTCTGCCGTCCTGTCGAGCACGGCTGCGATATCGTCTTGCACTCCATGACCAAGTACATGGGCGGCCACGGCACGACCATCGCCGGCATTCTGGTAGATGGCGGCATCTTCGATTGGGAGAAACACGCCGAGCGCTTCTATATGTTCAGCACACCCGAGCCGAGCTATCACGGCGTGGTCTTCACTGACGCCATGGGGCCGGCCGCTTATATAGCCCGCGCCCGTGTGGTTGCCCTGCGCAATACCGGCAGCGCGCTCAGCCCCTTCAACTCCTTCCTCATCCTGCAGGGCTTGCAGACGCTCTCTTTGCGTATGGAACGGCATACGGACAATGCCCTGGCCGTGGCCAAGTATCTCGAAAATCACGCGCAGGTCGAATGGGTCAGTTACCCCGGTCTGGAAAGCTCGCCCTATTACGACCTGGCGCAGAAATACACCGGCGGACGCCCCTCCGCGCTGCTGACCTTCGGCATCAAGGGCGGCTTCGACGAAGGCGTGAAATTCTACGACGCGCTGAAGCTTTTCAAGCGCCTGGTCAATATCGGCGATGCCAAGTCGTTGGCGGCGCACCCGGCATCCACCACGCATCGTCAGTTGACGCCGGAAGAGCTGGAGGCTTCAGGCACCACACCAGATACCATCCGGCTCTGCATCGGCATCGAGCACATCGACGATATCATTGAGGACCTGGAACAAGCTATGGCCGCCGCTCGCTAGCGGAACAGCTGGCTCTTGATGCGGCATTCACAATAAGAAAGTTGCATGAAAACAGGGGCAGCGCAATCGTTGCTCCTGCACTGACTATGACGTCTAGGTGATGGCGCTCGCCAGAAACTCGAATAAGGTCTCCGGCTGAACATGCGGAGCAGGCGCTGGTCTACTTTTGACGGAAGCCCATCGGCGGCTTTTCGTAGGGCACTTCCAGATGTTTAATGATTGCGAGCAGCATCTCGCGGTTCTCGACGATTAGATCGCGATTATTGGCGACGACTTCGGTCAAGCCCAGAATGGCGCTCTCAAAATCGTCAACCTTATTCATCAGGCGATTCTGCGCGCCGCGCAAGCTGCTATATTCATTATCGATTCGCTCCAAACGGATATCGCGAGTTGCCATGATTCGTCAATTCCCTTTTGACGCAATCAACCAACTACAACAATGAGTATACTTGCTTTATCCTCTATGGTAAAGTAGTGCGCTATGAATCTCATTGATTACGCCAGCATTCTTATTCGCCGCGGCTGGATCATGCTGCTGCTCGGCATCATCGCCGCTGGCGCCGCCTTTTTGTTCAGCCGCGGGATGGACCCGATCTACCGCGCCACACAGAAGGTGCTGATCGTCCCCAGCCGCATCGACTTCGGGCTGACGCAAGCCGCCAAGCAGACGCTCAATAATCATGTCGCCTGGCTCGATAGTTCCCTGCGCGCCGCCGAAGTCATCGACCTGCTGCAACTGGATATGAGCCCGACGCAGCTGCGCGGCGATGTGCGCATCGCGCCCAACCTCGATAGCCAGGTGATTCAGATCGACGCCGAATCCAAGGACCCCGGCCAAGCCGAACGCGTCGCCCGCGAATGGGCGCAGTTGCTGATACTCTACCGCAACGATCAGAACCAGCAGGCGCGCCGCGAAGACCGCATTTACGCCAGCCTGCAAGATAACCCCGTGACGGTCCTGGCTCGTCCCAACTTAAGAATCAATGCCACGGTCGGCTTTATCGCCGGCGTATTCGTCGGCGCCATCATCGTCTTCGTGCTGGAGTACCTGGAAAGCGCCATTGTGCGCCGCCGCGAAGATGTCGAAACTTACGCCGGTTTGCCCGTGCTGGCTGCCGTGCCGCCTACGGACTAGTCTGCCGCCAGTATTCCCGCCAGTATCTCGCGCTCGATATTCCCGCCCGAGACCACGCAGACCACTTTGCCGCCCCCGGCTTTGCCCGCCAGAGCCGCCGCCACTGAAGCAGCGCCTGCGCCCTCCGCGATCACCCGCTGCCGCTCCGCCAGCAGCCGTATGGCCGCCCAGATTTCGGCCAGCGATACCACCAGCGAATCATCAAGCAAGTCGCGAACCCGCGGCCAGATATCCGGCAGTACGCTCTTGCCGCCGATGCCGTCCACGAAGCTGGGCCGATAATCCACCGCGACCGGCTCTCCCACGCGCAGCGATGCCGCCAGTGGCGCCGCCGTCTCCACCTCGACCGCGTAGATTCGCGTATCCGGCTTCAGCGCGCGTATCGCCGACGCGATGCCGCTGCTCAGCCCGCCGCCGCCAAAGGGAATGACCACGGCGTCGACATCGGGCATATCATCCAGGATTTCCAGCCCAATCGTGCCATTGCCCGCCATCACGTCGGCGTTGCTCACCGGATGAATGAAAAGGCCCTCCAAGCCGGCAAACTCGCCGGTGACGATCACCTGCCACCAGAGATCGAAAGGTACCTTGATGATCTCGCCGCCAAGCCGCCGCACCGCCGCCAATTTCGTCTCCGGCGCATGATCCGGCACGATAACGTGGCAAGGGATGCCCAGGCGCGCCGCGCGCCAGGCCACGCCCTGGGCCATATTGCCCGCGCTCGCTGTATAGACGCCACGCGCCAGTTCGCCCCGCGAAGCCAGCGCAATGGCATTACCCGCGCCACGCAGCTTGAACGAGCCGATCGGCTGCAGATTCTCCAACTTGAGATAGATTTCCGCGGGAGCATCTTCCAGCGGCAGGTGTAGCAGCGGCGTACGTATGGCGGAGTCTGCGATTCGCGCCGCCGCCGCTCGAATCGCCTCTAGCGGGATTGCTTGACTCATTTATCCGCCCCTGGCGTAGCGCGCCAAGTAGGCGGGGTCGACATCAACGCCCAAGCCCGGCGCATTCGGGACTGCCACCTTGCCGTCAACCTGTGCAAACTGCGGCTGCGTCAGCGTATCGCGCAGGGCGCTCTCGGAGCGGTCCATCTCCAGCATCGCCTCGGGCATGCGCAGCCTGCCCGGCAGCGGATCGAGCGTACTCACCAGGTGCAGGCCGGCGGCAAAAGCGATGCCCGTGCCCCAGCTGTGCGGGATCACGTTGGTCTGGAAGGCCTTGGCCAGGGCGACAATTCGCTTGACCTCGGTCAGGCCGCCCGCGCCGCAAATATCGGGCTGGGCGATATCGACGCAGCGCTGGCTCAAGAGTTGACGGAAACCAGCCAGCAGGTATTCGCATTCGCCGCCAGCGATCGCGATAGAAGTCCGCTGACGCAGATCGCGATAACCTTCGTAGTCTTCCGGCGACAGCGGCTCCTCAAAGAAGCTGATGCCCAGTGGCTCAATCTGCCGCGCGAAGGTTAAGGCCTCGCTGAGCGAATAAGCGTGGTTCGCGTCCACCATCAATTCGATATCATCGCCGACCGCCTGCCGCACCGCCCGCGCGTGACGAAGGTCAGTCTCGACGCCCAGGCCGACTTTCATCTTGATGGCGCTGAAGCCTTGCGCTGCATACAGTTGGGCCTCTTCAACCAGCGCGCCCGCCTGATCATCCGTCTCGGTGAAGTACAGACCGGTCGCATACACCCGTACGCGCTCGCGCCGGCGCCCGCCCAGCAGCACAGAAACCGGCTGCCCCAGCAGCTTGCCGCGCAAGTCCCACAAGGCGATGTCGATGGCGCTTATCGCCGCGACCAGTACGCCGCGACGCGCGTAATCCAGCGAGCGCAGGTGCATCTTGCTCCAGATGGTCTCAACTTGCAGCGGATCTTCGCCTTGCACCAGCGGCGCCAGGAATTCGATCCCGGCTTTGACGACGATCGCCGGCCCATAGCCTTCGCCCCAGCCATAAGTCCCATCTTCGGCGATGACTTTTACCAGGCAGATCTGCCGCGACTGAAACTCAAACTGCGAGAAGTAGAACGGCTTGTCCAGCTGCTGCTCCGCAATATAAGTCTCGATCCGCGAAATCTTCATGGCAGGGAACTTTCTCTCTTCTATATCAAAACGCGACCCGCAATAGCCGCGGACGGCTGAAATTTAGCGTGAGCGCGGTAGCCATTCTCGCTGCCGCCGAGCGGCTGTAGAATCCAATAGGCTCAAAGTCTACCACTTTCGCAGGTAGATTTCCGCACAGAGCACGGACCGACCCTGGAACCGACTGGCAACATGGCAGACGCAGCGAAGAGCAGCGATATAGGCCTGGTAGGGCATATCATCGATCGCTTGATCGACGAGCTCAATCAGATTCTGAAGGATGATCTGGTTGGCATTTACCTTTACGGCTCGCTGATCAGCGGCGACTTCGACATCGCCATCAGCGATATTGATCTGGTCGTCGTGCTGCGGGCGGAGCTGGACCAGCCCCAATTCCTGCAGCTGCAACACATGCATACGCGCGTTGTCAACGACCATCCCGCCTGGCGCGGCCGCCTTGAGTTAGCCTATATCTCGGGCCGCGCGCTGAAGACTTTTCGCGTCGCAAAGAGCACAATCGGCATCATCAGTCCGGGCGAGCCCTTTCACCTGATTGAAGCGGGCGACGACTGGCTGATCAGCTGGTACGACTTGCGCCGGAATGGCGTCGCCTTGCAGGGCCCGTCCATCCAGTCGCTGATAGACTCGATACCGACGCCCGACTGGCTTGATGCCGTTCGCGAGCATATCTGCGCCTATCGACGAACGGTCAGAGACGCGGCAGACATCATGTTTCTGTCGTATATCGTGCTCACAGTCGCCCGCGGCGCCTACACCCTGGCGCATGGACAGGCCGCCTCAAAAGTGAAAACGGCCGCCTGGGCGCAGCATCAGTTTCCGCAATGGTCAGACCTCATCGCGCGCGCCTTGAAGTGGCGGCTCGGCGCCACCGAAGATGCGCCGCCACTCGAGCAAGCGCGCCCGGAAGTAGCGAGCTATGTCGACGACATCTTGTCCAGAGGGATTTGCCAGGATGCGGTTCTATCAGCCGAATAACGCGTCCGCGCTCGCGCTACGCTATTCGCATAGTCCTTCCGTCTGCACGTAACCCGCGCTGATCTAGCCAGCAAGACTCATCATGCGCCAGGGCTCGTTGCAGCTGGAACTTCGGCGCGCCACTTGCGCGCGTCGGCGCTGAGTTCCATAATCAGCTTGTACACATGGAGCCTGTTGCGACAGCGCTGATGAACCGATTTCGCCGCATGCCTTGGCCCTGCGCGGCTTTGGAAACCAGGCGCGAATCTTTCGCGCGGTTGCTCGCTAGCATGCGCGCGCCGCTCCCTTCAGCGCGAAATTTACTGAAAATGGTGGGCTGGCTCGTGGTCTTAAGCGCCTGCAATCTATCGGCCCCGGCCCCGCCGACTCCGCTGCCCACCGCAACATCCGCCATTCCACAGGCGCAAATCCTCTACCCACCCCACAATCAGCGAGTCGTCGAAGGCATCATCTTCGATATCGACATCCTCGCTTCCGATCCAGCAGCGGGGATACAGCGCGTCGAGCTATACGTCGATGAAGGGTTGCTGCAATCGAGCGAAACTGAGACGGGACAAGAGCAGTACTACCGCATGACTACCAATTGGCTAGCCAAGGGCATTGGCTGGCATAAATTTTCCGCCATCGCCTACCGCGCCGATGGAACCGCCAGCCATCCCCACGTGATCGCCTTGGAAGTGGTTCCGCCTAGCTAGCCCACGCTGATAGATCAAATTGGTCAATCCAGAAGACTGCGCTACAATTAATTGTCGCCTCTCGCTCAGAATTGCAGCGGAACTTATGGACATTGAACTGCGACATATCCACAAGCATTTTGGACCCGTGCACGCCAACAATGACATCAATGTCCGCTTCAACCATGGGCGAATCGTGGGCATTTTGGGCGAAAATGGCGCCGGCAAGTCCACGCTGATGAAAATCTTGTCCGGCTTCCAGCCCGCTGACGAAGGCGAAATCCTCATCGACGACCAGATCATCGACTACACCGGACCCACGGCCGCCATCGCAAACGGCATCGGCATGCTGCAGCAAGACCCGCTCGATGTCGGCGCCTTCACCGTCTTGGAAAACTTCATCTACGGCGGCGCTGAAGGCATCACGCTCAAACGCGCGCAAGCCGAAGCCGACCTGCAGCGGCTGACCGCGCGTTTCGGCTTCGAGTTGGATCCTCACCAGCCGATCGACAATCTGCTCATCGCGCAGCGACAGCAACTGGAAATCATTCGCCTGCTGGCCCTGGGTGTGGAAACGCTGATTCTCGATGAGCCGACCACCGGCATTTCCGCCGAGCAGAAAGACATCCTTTTTAATGCGCTGCGGCGGCTGGCGCATGACGAAGGCTTGGTCGTTCTCCTGGTTTCGCACAAGCTGGAGGACGTCATCGACCTCTGTGACGAAGTGGTGGTGCTGCGCGCCGGCGAGCTGATCGGCGAAATGGACATGCCCGCCAGCGACGAGAGGCTGACCGCAGAACGCATCGCCGAGACCAAACGACAATTGGTGACGATGATGTTCGGCGAAGAACTCGAAGCGCAGAGCCGCCCGCAATTCGAAATCGGCCAAGCCGTGCTCGTGGCCGATCAGCTGGTTGTACACGATCTGCGGCTGGACATGCAGCCAATCTCAATGACCGCCCGCGCCGGCGAAGTTATCGGGCTGGCGGGCTTGGGCGGCAGCGGCCAAGAGCTGTTCATGCGCGCTTGCGCTCGCCTGCAGCGCGTCACCAGCGGCGCGCTGAGTTACAAGGGCCAGAACATACTCAATGCCAGTTATCAGCAACTCTTCCGGCGCGGTTGCGTCTTCGGCGCGGACGGCCGACTGGAAGAAGGTCTGATCGCCGGCCTGACCTTGACCGAGCACACCGCCCTGGTCACCGACGACCGGCTGCAAATCGACTGGAATGCTGTAGCGAAGCTCACCGCGTCGCGCATCGAGCGCTACCGCGTCAAAGGGCGCGCCAGCGACAATATCGAGCAGCTTTCCGGCGGCAATCAGCAGCGCGTCTTGATCGGCCTGCTGCCGGATGATCCCAAGCTGCTGATCCTGGAACAGCCGACGCGCGGGCTGGATGTCGATTCCGCCCGCTGGATTTGGACGCAACTGCTGGAGCGCTGTCAGCAGGGCGCGGCCATCATCTTTAACTCATCCGACCTGGAAGAGCTGGTCACCTACAGCGACCGCATTTTCGTCTTTTACGCCGGGCGTATTCACGAAGTGCCGGACGTCAGCGGTACCAGCATCGACGAGCTGGGGCACATGATTGGCGGCGAATTCATGTCGAAGCAAGCCCAAATCTAGGAGCGCGCATGCCACTCAGCGAAAAACACGACGACACCAAAACTTACGATGACATCCTTAACGCCGGCCCGCCGCTGGGGCAACTAGCCAAAGATTTCGTGACGCCCACCGATCTCTTCTTCGTGCGCAATCACAGTCAAATCCCGCACCTGCAGCTGGACAGCTACCGCCTGGGACTGCGCGGCCTGGTATCGCGCGAACTTTCGCTTAGCCTGGACGAGCTCAAGAACAACTTCGAGCGGCGCACGCTGACCGCCACCCTGCAATGCGCGGGCAACCGGCGCAAGGAGTTGGTCAGCTACAAGCCGATAGACGACCAACTGGCTTGGGACATTGAAGCCATCGGCACCGCCGAATGGACCGGCCTGCGTCTGGGCGATATTCTGGCCGCCGCCGGCATCAGCAGCCCGGAGGCCGAGCATGTCGCATTCCTGGGCCTGGATACCCTGCTGCGCGATGGCGAGCGCGAAGCATTCGGCAGCTCCATCCCGCTTGACAAGGCGCTGGGCTGCGAAGTCCTGCTGGCTTACGAGATGAACGGCGAAGACCTGCCGCTGGCGCACGGCTGCCCCCTGCGTGTGATTGTGCCGGGCTACATCGGCGCGCGCAGCGTCAAGTGGCTCAGCGATATCTGCGTGCAGGAATGCCCCTCCGACAACCACTTTCAGCAGGTCGGCTACAAGCTCTTCCCGCCGCATATCAATATGTACAATGTCGATTATCATGACGGCATGCAGCTCACCAAGCTGCCGGTCAATTCCGTCATCGTGCGCCCGCAAGACCGCAGCCTGCTGCCGGCGGGACAGATCGCCGTCGAGGGCTACGCCATGAGCGACGGCGAGCACGAAATCACCTGGATCAGCGTCTCGCCCGATGGCGGCGAAACCTGGCAGCGCGCCGAATTCCTCAACGAGCCGCAGCTGTGGACCTGGCAGCTCTGGCGCGCGGAATTCCACCTGCCGCCGGGCACGCATGAGTTGGTCGTCCGCGCCTGGGACAGCGCCGCCAACAGCCAGCCCGAGACCATCGCCAGCGTCTGGAATTTCAAAGGCTACGTTAACAACGCCTGGCATCGCATCAAGATTACGTTGAAGTGAGTACGACGTGCCCGCTAGAATCTTGAACAGGAGAGCATCTGAATGTCACTGGACAATGACCGAAAGCTTGTAGACATACTTGTCAAAGGGTCGCATTCTCGCAAGTCATACAGTTGCCACATTAACAAATACTTCGAGATATATGTTGCAAAACACGTCTTGAAATCTCGAGTTCACTCGCTTGAGCGGCTTTCGCCTGAGCAGCTGTTTGAGGGCAATGTGGGAGACACCCTTGATGGAGGAATTGACGGCATATACCTATTTGTCGGCGGCGAATTAGTTGATGCAAAGAACATTGAATCCTTCACCGGCCGTGTACGGAATGTGAATATTGATCTCTTTCTTATACAGTCGAAGAACTCTAAACGTTCACCAATGACGGCAATTGAACGGTTTACTACGACTTCAAGAGACTTGCTAAATTCTCAGAAGTCGTTAAGTAGGCTTAATGGAATCTATAGTGCCAAGATTCTTGAAGTCATTGAGCATTTTAGCAGTGTGAAATCGTCGGTTTTGGAGACATCTCCTTCCATCAATTTGAGATTTTACTACATTACGAAAGGCGTAAATCGGCCGAGACATTTGGCGGTCAAAACTGAGCAGTTGCGAGAGTCGGTAGAAGAACTAGTTCCAGAATGCAATTTCCACTTTGAGTATTTGGGCGCTTCGAAACTATTGACCCTAATACGTAGTAGGCCGTGGACGCAGTTGACACTTACCGTCTCTAGTCGACCAATAGCCGCAGATGAACGCGACAGTTTTGTAGCACTCGCAACATTACATGATTACTTTCGCTTCATTTCTGATAACAAGGGGGAGCTTCGCGAGAGCCTGTTTGAGGCGAACGTTAGAGATTGGCAAGGCAACAACAACACGAACAATCAAATCCTTATGTCTTTGAGGTCGAGACCAGTTAGGGAATTCTGGTGGCTAAATAATGGTGTGACGATCCTGGCAACAGATGTCAAGCAATCGGGCAATACATTGCGGCTTGAGAATCCCTCTATAGTTAATGGTTTGCAGACGACACGCACCGTTCATCAATATTGCTCCAGTGCAAATCCACAGACGATGATCGATCAGAAGATTCTTGTGCGAGTAATCACTGCGCCGGATGAACACGAAACAACAAGACGTGAACAGATTATACGAGCAACGAACAGTCAAACTCGAGTCAAAACCGAGTCACTACGTTCGCTGGACAAAATTCACTACGACATTGAAACTTACATGAATAGTCAGACTGAGCCTCTATATTATGAAAGGCGTGACAAATACTATCGTAATCAAGGTAAACCACGAAATGCAATTATTGGAATCACGAGACTTACTCAAGCGGTGTTAGCAACGGCGTTATTTAAGCCAGACGACGCGAGTCGGAGACCAGGTAATTTTCTACAGGCAAGCGACGACGAACGCTACCTGTCCGTGTTTAACGAAAATTATGACTTGAATCTATACTACTTTTCTACTTTGCTTCTCAATCGAGTAAGCGAAATGCTCAAGAATGACAAAATGTTTCCAGGAACGAATCCATTTTTGAGAACACGACTGCAATTTCATGTGCTTACACACATGGTATTGCGTCACCTAAATGTAAGGAGAGCGCAGATCCCGTCGCCTCCTAGTTTGGTTGAAATGCAGCACGTAGGAGACGTAGACGACGACCTTAGACTGGAGAGCGCTAAACGAGTAGTAACTCTCTATTATGACTTAGCGGCTAGGGAAGAAGGCATCGGCTGGAGAAGCTTTTCAGATGCATTCTTCGAGGACTTGGACAACTTGATTCCATAGTGGTGATCCGAAGAGTGACAGATTCTATAGGCCAACTAAGAACCCCTTGAGACATGAAAAACCCACGCCGACTCGCCATCCAAATCGCCTTCCTCATCCTGCCCATCGCCATCTCTCTGGCAGTGGCGGCTGCGCTGGTCATCGCCGTGGGACGCGACCCGCTCGAAGTAGTCGAATCCCTCTGGAAAGGCGCTTTTAAGGACACACGCAAGATCGGCGGCGTCTTCAACTTCTGGATTCCGCTGACCCTCGTCAGCATCGGCCTGGTCGTCACTTTCCGCGCCGGCTTGTGGAATATCGGCGTCGAGGGCCAGATGATGATGGGCGCGCTTTTCGCCAGCTGGGGCGCGCAATACCTGCTGCTGCCGGAGAGCCTCTCGCCCCTGCTCAACGTGATTCTGATTGCGCTGGCAGCTGTGGGCGGCATGTTCTGGGCATTTGTCGTCGGCGCGCTGAAAATCCGCCTGGGCGTCAACGAGATTTTCGGCGGCGTGGCGCTGAACGCCCTGGTTAACGTCATTTCAATCTACTTGATCTCCGGCCCCTGGCAGCCGCGCATCGGCGGCTCGGCGCAAGGCACCGAACCCTTCCCCACGCCCGCCCTGCTGCCCGAATTCGCGCCGACATTCCCGGTCAACCTCTTTATGATCGCGCTGGTCATCGCCGCCTTCGTCATCGTTATGATCATGCTCAACGCCACGCGCTGGGGGCTGAATCTCAAGGCGGTCGGGGCGAATATGCGCTCGGCGCTGCTGTTGGGCGTGGCCACCGAGCGCGCGTCCATGAGCGCCTTTCTGGTTTGCGGCGCGCTGGCGGGCATCGGCGGCTCCTACCGCGTGCTCTTCACCTTCGACAACCTGCGCCCGCTGGCTTCCGGGGGGATTGGCTTCCTGGGCCTGCTGGTCGTGCTGCTGCTGAGCATCCGCTTGCTCTGGGTGCCGCTGATCGCCTTCGCTTTCGCCGCCATCCTGACCGGCAGCACCCGCCTGCAGATCGCGCCCTCGCTCAAGCTGGATTCCTCGCTGGCCGGCGTCCTGCAAGGCATGCTAGTGCTCTTTGTGATCCTATTCCACGGCGTACAGGAAGTATTCTTCCCGCAGACGCTTGCCGACAGCGCTGACACGGAAACTATTGAAAGCCCTTCTAATGAATAGGATTCCGTACAACGCCTCCCCTCTCCAATGCTTTGGGGAGGGGCCGGGGGTGGCTTAGATTAGATGAACGAAGAATTCCTCAACACCCTCGGCAGCATCATCGGCACGGCCACGCCGCTGGTGATCGCCAGCTTGGGAGAGACTATCACCGAGCGCGCCGGAGTGGTGAACCTCTCGCTCGACGGCAGCCTGGCGCTAGCTGCGGTGACCGGATTCGCAGCCGCCTGGACCGCGCAGGAAGCCGGCGTGCTCGACCTGCCTGCGCAGATCGCGGTCGGCATCGCCGCGGCCATGCTGGTCGGCGCGCTGATCGCCGTGCTGGTGGGTTTTTCCAGCATCAAGCTGCGCCGCGATCAAGTGGCGGTCGGCTTCGTGCTGACGCTGCTGGCGGCGGATTTGGCGCGCTTCCTGGGCGCTGACTACACGCGCATTCCCGGCCCGCAGATCACCCGCTTCGCCATACCCGTCCTGGAAGACATTCCGGTGCTGGGCATCGTGCTCTTCCAGCAAAATGTGCTGGTTTATTTCAGCTTTATCTTGATGTTCGCCATCTGGTTCTGGCTCTTCCGCAGCAAAGGCGGCCTGGCGCTGCGTGCCATTGGCGAGCGACCCGAAGCGGCTTATGCCCGCGGCGCGCCCGTCCAGCGTCTGCGCTATTGGTACACCTTCCTTGGCGGCGCTCTGGTCGGCCTGGCCGGCGCTGCCTATTCGCTGAACGTCAAACCCGGTTGGTCCAGCCCGCCCGCCATGCAAGGCGACGGCTGGATCGCGCTGGCCATCGTCATCTTCGGCGGCTGGCACCCCTTCCGCGTCGTGCTCGGCGCTTACCTATTCGCCGCACTGCGCGCCATATCCGGTTACATCCAGACCAACGGCCTATTCATCTTCGGCCAGGAGATCAGCTTTCCCTTCGTCCTGCTCAATACCTTGCCCTGGCTGCTGATGATCGTCACCCTGCTCATCGTCAGCGGCGGCCTCACCGAGCGCCTGCTGCAGTACATGCCGCGCGCCGTACAGCGCCGCCTGCGCGCCTTCTTGCGCTCCGACCCGCCCAGAGCGCTGGGCGCCCGCTTTGAAGCCGAGTAACCGCTGCGCGCAATTCCGCAGAATGTAGGGGCGACTCTGCGAGTCGCCCGAATCCAGCGAGAATCGAAAGCACCACATGGCCAAGCGAAAGAAAAAGCGGATTCGCCCACTGGCCCTCTGCGTATTCCGCCGAGGCGACAAAATCTTCGTCTCGCAGGGCTACAACTCGCGCAAAGACCAGACTTTTTTCCGGCCCATCGGCGGCAAGATTGAATTCGGCGAACGCGCTGCCGAAGCAGTCGCCCGTGAAGTACAAGAAGAGATCGGCGCCGAAATCGCTGACCTCAAGTATCTGGGCACGCTTGAAAATATCTTCACCTACGAAGGCAAGCCCTGCCACGAAATCGTCATGATTTACGACGGCCGCTTCCTCGATCCCGCCATGACTGCTGACGACATCAGCGTAAAAGGAATCGATGACGGCGACATCCTCTATGAGGCCGCCTGGAAACGCCTTGATTGCTTCCGCGACGCGGGCGCGCCGCCTCTGTATCCCACAGGTTTGCTTGATCTTCTCGATTCCGCCAAGCCCGGCTGAAGCTCGTCTGGCGCAGCAAATCACCTGTTGGCGTAACAGCTCAAGCGCTAATCCCCTGTCTTGGCGTTTCTCGCGCATAGACTGCTATAATAAGTGTTCAGAATCAAGACGAGAGTCGAATTCATGGACATCCGTTTGCCCTTGCCCGCGGCGCTCCGTCACCGCGTGCAAAGCGATGAAAAGCTCTGGGCGCATGCCGTTTCGCTGCTGCTTAGCCCGCCCGTGGTATGGGCCATCTGGGTTTACGCGACGTCCTTCTTGCGCGGGCCGAATCGCAGCAACGCCTTCGCCTTCGCATCATTATTCGTGCTTTCCATCTGCGTCGCGCCGATGCTTTTCGTCGCCTACAAAGTGCGCAACGGCAAAATCAGCGATATGCACATGCGCGAAAGCAATGAACGCTATATTCCCTATTCCATCGCCATCGTCGCCGGCATCCTTACCGGCGCCGTCTACCTGCAATACGACGCCGGGCCCGTCCTGCTGCTGGTCGTGCTGGTCAGTATCGTCGAGTTGACCATCATGCTGGCCGCCACTTTCTACATGAAAGTCAGCCTGCACGCCATGGCCATGTCGAGCATCATCTCGGCCACAACGCTATTATTCGGCTTTACGCAGGGGCTGGTTTTTCTACCGGTATTGCTGCTCGTGGTGCTGGCGCGGTTGGTGCTGCGGCGTCACACCACGCTGCAAATCATGGTGGGCGTCTTGATCGGCGTCCTCACGCCCTTGCTGGTTGTCGCCGCCGCGGGGCTGATGATCTAGCTGCGCATCAAACATCCCATACGCGCACGGTCCCATCCCAAGACCAGGACATGACCTGCGTCGCCGCGCTGTTCCAAATGGCGCCGCGCGCCAAATTGCGATGCCGGAAGCGCTGCCACTGCGTCTCGCTGTCCCACAAGTAGACGTAAATATGCGACCAGGAGAGCACCCGCGTCTCCGCCGGATCCCAGCGCGCGCCGATCACCCAGTCTTCGTGTCGAAGGACCTGCTGCGAACGGCCGCCAGCGACCGACCAGATATGCACCGTATCATCGCCCGCCCATGACATCACCAGCGACTCGTCGCTCGACCAGACGGCCCGCTGCACGAAGCTGTTGTGGCGTACGCCGCTGATTGCGCGATTGTTGACGCTCGAGCCGTCAGTGTTGTAGACGTTGACCGTGCCGCTGGTATACCAAGCCAGCACCCGACTGTCATCCGCGCTCCAGGCCAAGCCGAGCAGCATGCCGCGGCCGGGCAAGGAGTAAACGACTTCGTCGCCGCTGGCGACATCCCAGGCCTGTACCTGCCCCGCTTCGGTCCAGGCGCGTACTTGGCTTTCGTCGGCGCTAAAGACCGCGCCACTTGCCTCAGCCGGCGCGGCAAAGTCAAATCGGCGCGCGCCATCGCTCAGCGACAGAATCGCGCCCGCCCCCTCGCGCGTCAGCGTGAGCAACGCAGTCTGCGCGGCATTCGGCGTCAAAGCAATCGGCATGCCCTCGAGCTGCCAGCTCATTTGCATCGCGCCATCTTCTGCCGAACTCAGAAGGGCCAATCCGCTCTCATCCGCTGATAGAATCGCCGCGCCGTCTTGCAGCCAGATGGCGTGGGTGATCGGGTTGCCGCCGTGGGAAATCTCTAGCAGCAACTCGCCCTCTTCAGCCGACCAGACCTGAACCTGTCCCCGTTCGGTCGCGCTGAGTATCTGCGTTTCGTCGGCGTTCCAGGAAGCGGTGACGACGCCGCCATCATGCTGCAGCGTCAAGGCGGCTTCTGGACTTTGCGCGGCCGCTGGCGCGAGCGCAATAATTGCGAGCAGCGCGAGAATTAGAAAACGAATCATGCGTATCACCTGCAAGCTATATCGAGTGACATGCGCCAAGCATAGCACAGAATTCTTAAATTATGATGACGCGCTGCCGACGGCGTAGAAAGGCATGCTTGCGAACCGCTTCAAGCGTCGCGCGCTGCGGAATGTGGTGAAATTCTGTCGATATTTCAACTTCGACTTTGCCATCCATATAGCGCTGCGCAACGTGTTCAGTCGCTCAGTATGCTATCCAGGCACCTTGAAATTCGCCGCTCCCGAGCCGCGCGTATGCTTGCCAGCCCAGGTCGCAGACAGTATCATGTTGGTAGAGTTAATCGCCAAAAGGCAGGCAGTATGACCAGACCCAATTTCCTATTCATGATCGCCGATGACCACCGCCACTCAGCCCTCGGCGCGCTGGGTACAGAGCCGGTATCCACACCCGCGTTCGACAAGATGATCGCCGACGGCGCCTGCTTCACCGAGGCGCATATCATGGGCTCGACCTCGGGCGCCGTCTGCATGCCCAGCCGCGGCATGCTGATGACGGGCCGCGGCCTCTTTGATACGCCCGACCCGCTGCCCGATGACGCACCGCTGCTGCCCGAATTGCTGCAACAGAACGGCTATACCACCTTCGGCACTGGCAAGTGGCACAATCGGCGCGGCAGCTACGCCCGCTGCTTCGGCGAGAGCGGCAAAGTCTTCTTCGGCGGCATGAACGATCAATTCGCCATGCCCGTCAACGACTTCGACCCCGCCGGCGCTTACCCGCCCGAAGAGACTTATCTCGCCGATGGCCATGCCACTACCGTCTTCACAGACGAAATGATCGACTTCCTCAACACGCGCGGCGCCGATGACGAGGAGCCTTTCTTCGCTTATATCGCTTTCACCTCGCCGCATGATCCGCGCACGCCGCCGGCCCCATTCGATACCATGTACGATCCGGACGAAATCGAGCTGCCGCCCAACTTCTTGCCCGAGCATCCCTTTGACATCGGCGTCAGCGACATCCGCGACGAGCTGCTGGCCGGCTACCCGCGCGGCGAAGACGAAATCAAGCGCCATATCGCCGATTATTACGGCATGATCTCGCACATGGACATGGATATCGGGCGCATCCTCTCAACGCTGGACGCGCGCGGTTTGAGCGAAAACACCATCGTCATCTACAGCTCTGACCACGGCCTGGGCCTGGGCCAGCACGGACTCATGGGCAAGCAGAATCTCTACGACCACAGCATGCGCATCCCGCTAATCATGCGCGGCCCCGGCATACCCCGCGGCTTGACTTGCGGCGCCCTGCTCTACCTGCTGGATATGTATCCCACCCTGCTCGAACTTGCCGGCGTTCCCGTGCCCGAATCCTGCGCCGGACACAGCCTGACCGCCCTGCTCAACGGCGTCACCTACATGCACCGGCGCCAGATATTCTCCGCCTATCAGAGCGTCTTCGGCCATCCGCAAGGCCAGCCCTATCAGCGCAGCATCAAGGACGAGCGCAACAAGCTGATCCAGACGGTCGTTGATGGCGCTATCACCTGGCAGCTCTTTGACCTGGGCGCCGATCCCTACGAGCGGGTCAACCTCTTTGACCATCCCGGCTACGAAGCGCTGGCGCAGCGCCTGCAAAACAGCCTGCGCGACAGACAGGCCCGTGTCAACGATCCGATCCTGAAAGAGGGCTGAGGCCGCGCGAAAGCGAAAATTGTAGGGGCGACCTATCAGGTCGCCCGCCGGAGAACAACGATGACCGATCACATCCGCGTGGACGGCGACCGTCTGTGGCGCAGCATCATGGAGATGGCGCGGATTGGCGCTACCGCAAATGGCGGCAGTCATCGACTCACGCTAAGCGATGAGGACAAAAGCGCCCGCGATCTCTTCGCCCGCTGGTGCGCTGATGCCGGCCTGTCCCTGACCATCGATGAAATGGGCGATATGTTCGCCTTCCGCGCCGGGGCTGATGCCGGACGCGCGCCGGTGGGCATGGGCAGCCACCTTGATACCCAACCCTACGGCGGCCGCTTCGACGGCGTATTCGGTGTCCTGGCCGGCCTGGAAGTCATCCGCACGCTGAACGACCACGGCGTCACGACCGCCGCGCCGCTGGAAGTGGTCAACTGGACCAACGAAGAAGGCGCTCGCTTCGCCCCGTCAATGCTGGCTTCGGGCGTCTACGGCGGCGTATTCGATCTGGACTGGGCGCAATCCCGCAAGGCGGTCGACAGCGGCGCCGCGCTGATCGACGAGCTCAAGCGCATCGGCTATCATGGCGAGGCGCCCGCGCGCGATCACGAATTCTCCGCCTTCTTCGAATGCCATATCGAGCAGGGACCCATCCTGGACTCGGCAGGCATCGCCGTCGGCGTCGTGGACGCGGCGCAGGGCTTCCGCTGGTACGACATCAAGCTGGAGGGCTTCGCCTCGCACACCGGCTCAACACCGATGGCGAGCCGGCGCAACGCCCTGCTGGGCATGGCGCGGATCGTGCAATCGGTGGACGATATCGCCCACGAGCACGCCCCCTTGGCGCGCGGCACTGTCGGCAGCCAAGTCGAGGTCGGCCCCGGATCGCGCAATGTCATTCCGGGCGCGGTCAGCTTCACGGTCGATTTGCGCCATCCCTCGGCCGATACACTCGACGCTATGGATGCCGCTCTGCGCGCCGTCTGCGCCGAAGTCGCCGCTGATATCGGCCTGCAACTATCGCTGGAGCAAATATCGGACACCGCGCCCGTCGCCTTTGACGCAGGCTGCGTGGCCGCGGTCAAGCGCGCCTGCGAGCAATTGGGCGTCACGCATCAATTCATTACATCCGGCGCCGGCCATGACGCCTGCTACGTCGCCAACCGCGTCCCCACCGCCATGCTCTTTGCGCCCTGCAAGGACGGCATCAGCCACCATGAATCGGAAAGCGCGGAACCCGAAGATCTGGAAGCCGTAAGCAACGTGCTGCTGCATGCTGTGCTGGATGTCGCCGGCGTAGCGAACTGAATATGGGCTGGGCCTCGTAAGAGCAGTGCACCCAATGCTCCGCCTGCGCAACGCCAAATTGCAGGCTGACTGAATAAGGCGATCAGTATCGCCAGCAAGGGCAGCTTGCGGCGCAGACCGCGCTTACGCAAATGACTCGCGCTCAGTGCGCGCCGGTGCAAGACTGGGTTAAAAGCATGGAAGCGGCAACGATGAATAAATGTAAGTAGAACCCAGTTAGTCCTGCGAAAATCCACACAAGGTCGAACTGTAGGCGCGTCGCCCGAAAATCCACGATTAAAACAACGGCGATTCACAGAATCGCCCCTACAACGAGCCATTTTATGTGGCATTGCTTTGTTGGAATTACTTAGTTAAGAGCACAGACAGAAATTGTTATAATCTTACGCAAATTATATCAAAGACCGTCATCAATCGCAAGTTTTTGGGCAAGATGAATGATGTTGGCGGGGAGGCCCTTGCGCTTGAAATTACGACTTATCTTGTCGCCGCCTGGCAAATCAAGCATAATCAGCGTGCTTTGGGCCTGTCGGATTTAGGCAAGGCGGCAAAATGAACTGGCGTATCGCAACCTCCTTGCTCGTCATCGGTCTGGTTCTTCTCGTCGGCATCAGCCTGATTGAACCCGCCGACGGCAATGCCCTGGGCGCTCACACGCAAATCCTGGCGCCGCCATCGGACATCAGCGGCTTCGCGCGCGCCATTGAACCCTGGGATTGGCAGTTCCCGCGCGATCACGGCGCGCACCCCGCCTTCCAAACCGAGTGGTGGTATTACACCGGGGTGCTGGCGACTGGGGAAGGGCGTCGCTTCGGCTTCCAGTTCACGATCTTCCGCCGCGCCCTCTCGCCGGCAGCGTCAAACTCGCAGTCCGAATTCCGCGCCAAGGACATTTACCTGGCGCATTTCACGCTCAGCGATATCAGGGACGGCGACTTCTATCATGATGTGCGCTATGCTCGTGGCGGAGCGGGTTTGGCCGGCGCGTCTGCCGACCCGATCTATCGCGTCTGGCTGGAAGATTGGCAGGTCCAGGCCGAAAACGACGAGGCCACGCAGACACGCATCAGCGCCGCCAGCGCAGACTTCGCCATCGACTTGCAGCTGCGCCAAGTCAAGCCGCCGGCTTTGCAAGGCGATCGCGGGCTCAGCCCCAAGAGCGCGGATATCGGCAACGCCAGCTACTACTACAGCCTGACCCGCCTGCTGACCAGCGGGGGGATCAGCATCGGCGCTGAGCTCTTCACCGTAGAAGGCAATACCTGGATGGATCACGAATTCAGCACCTCGGCCCTGGGTGAAAACGCCCGCGGCTGGGACTGGTTCGGCCTGATTTTCGCCGACGACAGCGAACTCATGGTGGGGCAGATTCGCCTGATCGACGGCGGCATCGAGCCCGCTTTCGGCGGCCTGCTGATCCTGCCCGATGGCAGCGCGCGCCGGCTCAGCGCCGATGAAATCCACATCGCCGTGAACGATACCTGGCGCAGCCCCCATAGCGACGCCGAATACCCCGCCGGCTGGGACATCACGGTCGGCGGCCCAGAGACATTTAGCATCTCGGTAAGGCCGCTGATGCCCGATCAGGAGCTGCACAGCGCCGATATCATCTACTGGGAAGGCGCCGTCCGCGTGGGCGGGGACAAAACCGGCTATGGCTACGCCGAGCTAACCGGCTACGCCACGTCCATGCAGAATCGTTTCTGACCATTCCACGATGACCACGAATCAGTCGCGCCGACGCGCCTACGATCAGATCGCTCAGCTCTATGACCGCGCCCGCCCCTCTTATCCGGCAGCGCTCTTCGACGACATCGTCGCCTACGCCGGTCTCACAGCCGACGCGCGGATACTGGAAATCGGCTGCGGTACCGGCCAGGCGACCCTGCCATTGGCGCAGCGCGGTTACGCCCTCGATTGCATCGAATTGGGCGCGGAGCTGGCCAAAGTCGCGCGGGACAATCTGGCGTCATTCCCGGCCGCGCAGGTGCTTCATGCTGACTTCAATACGGTCGATTTGGCGCCCGCCCGCTATGAGCTGGTCCTCTCCGCCACCGCCTTCCACTGGCTCGACCCCGCCACCCGCTTCGACAAAGCCCATAAGCTCTTAAAGCCGGGCGGCGCCCTCGCGCTCTTCTGGCATCGACCGTTCGTCACCGATGCCAGCCGCCCCTTCGTCGACGCCGTTCAAAAGGTGTATAAGGAGATAGCGCCCGAGCTGACGCGCCGATACCAGCCGCCGCCGCGCCCCGACGCGGTCAGCACTGAATACGCCGAGCTCATTCCCGCCAGCGGTCTATTTGACCGGCTCGCGATTCGCAAGCACTACACTGCCACAAAATATCGCGCGACCGCTTATATCGAGCTGCTCGATACCTTCTCTGACCATCGCGCCCTGGAAGAGACCAAGCGTCGGCAGCTCTTTCGCGCCATTGAATACTTAATCCATTCTGGGTTTTCCGGCGAAGTCACGCGCGAGACCGTCGCGCTGCTCTACCTGGCGCAGTCTCAGTAATTGCAAGTTAATCATGCAGAAAACAAACTCGCTAGAAAAGCTCCCCTTCCCTAGCTCGCTGGGTCAAGATCAAAGGGGCCGGGGGATGGGGTAAGAAAAGAGGCATTCCACATTCTCATTACTTACTTGCATTTACTTCTGCGGCCTCAGTAGAGTAACAATCGCCTTTCACGTGTAGAATCGTCTTGTATATTCAGTCCCGACAATGGGAGAGGGCAAGGCATGACCCGCGCTTTAATCACCGGCGGCGCAGGCTTTATCGGCAGCCACTTGTCCGAACGGCTGCTGGCCAGCGGCTACCAGGTCACCGTCATCGACAACCTTAGCACCGGCCGCCTGGCTAATGTCGAGCATCTGGCCGCCAATCCCGATTTCCGCTACGCCGTGGAAGACATCCGCAATATCCATGTGATCGATCGTCTGGTCAGCGAATGCGACATCATTTTCCATCTGGCCGCGGCCGTCGGCGTACGCAACATCATCGACCAGCCCATCAACACCATCGAGGTCAATATCGGCGGCACCGAGACTATCCTGAAGACCGCCAGCCGCTATCGCCGGCGAATACTGATCGCCTCAACGTCCGAGGTCTACGGCAAAGGCGTCAAATTCCCTTTCCGCGAAGACGATGATACGCTCTCCGGGCCGACCCTGCGCAGCCGCTGGAGCTACGCCGCGTCCAAAGCCGTCGATGAATTTCTGGCTTTCGCCTATCATGCCGAGATCGGCCTGCCGATTACGCTCTTTCGCCTCTTTAATACCGTCGGCCCGCGCCAGGTCGGGCAATACGGCATGGTCGTGCCGCGCTTTGTGCGCTGGGCGCTGGCCAATGAGCCCATCCAGGTCTACGGCGATGGGCAGCAGCAGCGTTGCTTCGCCAATGTCTACGATGTCGTAGCGGCCATCCAGGGCCTGGCGGAATGCGAGCAAGCCATCGGTGAACTCTACAATATCGGCAGCGACCGGGAAATCAGCATCCTGGACCTGGCCCACCGCGTTCGCGATCGCGCCGACAGCGCCTCGCCGATCGAACTTGTGCCTTACGAGCAAGCCTATAAGCAGCCCGGTTTCGAGGACTTTCGCCGGCGCGTGCCCTGCATCGACAAGATCGGCGCCGCCATCTGCTGGCAGCCCTCAACGCCGCTCGACGACACCATCGACCAGATCATCGCTCACTCTCAGGCGGAGATGTACAGCAGATGATCCGCTCTCGTATTCGTCGCACGGCTGACCAGCGGGCGCCAACAGCTGACGAATTCTGTAGGGGCGGGCGCCGCTCTTTTACGGATTCACGACACTTTTACCACCGAGGGCACAGAGTAAATATGAGGGCACAGAGAGGGATACAGGGAAATCTGGAAATAGATCGAATCAAGGACGGTCCGCCCGTTCGCCGATTCTGTCTTTGGGCTAAGCATGAGGCCTTTCCTCTGTGTGCTCTATCTAACTCGGTGTACTCGGTGGCAAAGGCGTCGAAACC
>LXNI01001168.1_pt1 | contig 24642 bp, 21 predicted proteins | sample 809091 | NCBI WGS metagenome assembly LXNI01 (sample SAMN04870527, study PRJNA318959) | sponge metagenome | biome: 01000161; feature: marine sponge reef; material: water | host: Sarcotragus foetidus | place: Greece: Milos, Mediterranean Sea | collected 2013-05-29 | depth 5-7 m | reverse complement strand
GCGCGCTCCCCGCTCCGGTCGCTACGCTCCCTTCACGGGGAGCGCGCAACCCCCGTCAGGGTAAACTCCAAACCGGACACTTCATGTGCTCTTAAACCGGACACTTCTATTTGTCCGCAACAGCTGTTACATGGGCCTGCTTGCGCGGGCTTTAAGGGTTGAGAACATTGGCTAACGAGCGGCAGACATCACCTGCGGGTCACGAGAAGGACGTTGAGCGCTACTACACGCAAGCGACTCCGGGCCTTTATCTCCACGGCTGGAACCCGGATCACATTCACTTCGGACTGTTTGAGCCGGGTGAGCGCCCGGCCCCCGGCGAATCGCTGATCGAATCGGAGGGACTTGCGCGGGCCGTGGTGCGCATGATCGATGTCATTGTGGCGCCGGCTGAGGTGCGGGAACACCATCATGTGGTCGATGCGGGATGCGGAATCGGGGGAACCGCCATACATCTGGCCAGGACGGTGGGATGCAAGGCGTCCGGCGTCAACCTCAACCCCATGCAACTCGAAATAGCGCAGCAGAAGTCGGTGGAGGCAGGTGTTGAGGACCGGGTCAGCTTCCAGTTTGCGGACTGCACCCGCCTTCTTCCGTTCGCGGATAACTCGATTGACGTGGTCGTGAACATTGAAAGCGCATGCCACTACAGCGACCGGGGCAAATTCCTTGAGGAAGTGCGCCGAATCCTTAAACCCGGAGGACGGATCGCGGCGATGGACTGGATGGCGCGAGATGGATTGACCGAAGCGGAGTATGAAGAATACATCGTGCCCCTGAACCAGCCGTTCGCGGTGCACAACCTTGAAAGCGAGTCGTCCTATACCGCCAAACTGGCCGACGCGGGTCTGAACTTGCTGGAATTCGAGGACTTCGACGGCAAGGACGCGGACAACCTCAAGATTGTGGAGTACAGCCACAACCTCCTCGCCTCGATACAGTTCTTCGGCGTGAACACGCCCGCGGTCAAGCAAATGGCGGATCAGTTCAAACCCTTGTACAAAGCCTGGAACAGCGGCAGCTTCGAGTTGCGGCGATACTGCGCCGCGAAGCCCTGATTCGATGTCGCCGAGCCTGGCCGGCGCAACAGTTTCAACCCACGCCGCAGCGCGTCAAAAGGCGCGGCCTGGCGCAGCATGCGGGTCAGCCCGGCTTCACCCCGAAAATCAGGTGGTAGGCGAAAACTCCCTTGTTCAGCCCTTCGTCAAAGCTGATGATTCCCTGCTTGAATTCGTTGTAGGCCCACGCTTCGCCAGCCGGAGTAAACATGTGCCCGAAAAGCTCCCAGAGTTTCCGAAGCCTGGCCGTAGCCGTGGCGACTTCCGATTCCAGGTCCCTGTTGCCGATATCGCCAAAGCCAGCCTTATCGAGCGTCGCCATAACCTCGCGCCACGGCTGCAGAGGCTCGGTGCGCCAGCCTTGCTGCATGTCCTTGTGAATGCTCTCACCGGTTTCGGACAAGCGTTTGCCGCTCAAAAAGCCATCCACCGCCTGCCACCGTCCGCCCGGTTTGAGAATTCGATTGACGCCGCGCAAATAGGCGAGCTTGTCGGGCGCGTAGCAATAGGTCTCATGGTTGAGCACCGCGTCGAAGCTGGCGGCGGCGAATGGCATCTGCATGAAATCGCCGTGGCGGAACTCGACCAGATCCGCCACGCCCCGCTGTTGGGCCTGCTCCTCGGCCAACTGCACATGCGGCTCGCAATTGGTGAGCCCAACGGTGCGCACGCCGTACTCCTGAGCCAGCCAGATCGCCATGCCGCCAACGCCGCAGCCGGCATCCAGAACGGTTTGCCCCGGTTTCAGCTCGCATCCCTCGATCAGCGTCCGGTTGGCGCGCAGCAGGGAATCCCGGTCGGTTTGGGTTTCCGGCCCCCAAAGGCCGTAGTGAATCGCCAGCAAGCCCGCAGGGTGATTCACGGCCGCATGAGTAAGCGCCTCGTAGTAGTCCGCCAGGGAAGCGTCGGCTTCCCTGAAATCGCCCCCTCCCCGTTGCTGCGGCTCACCCATAACGCGGCAGCGTATCCGCTCGCCAACCACTTCTCAACACGAATGGGCAGATGAGCTTGTTTGTTATGATCGTTCGTTGCCCTCAGGCATAGCAAATGCGGGAATCACGATTGAATCTCAACAGCACCTTGCAAGAAAACGCCGCCAATCGCAAACGGCGCCAGCAGCTCGACAGCCTGCTTCGGGTTACCGCACCGCACGAGCGCGGGATTCTGGCAGGCATCGGCCTCCTTATCGTGGCCGCCGCAGTCTGGCTGTGGCTGGGAAGCATTCAGCGCACCGCCACGTTTGATGGCCTCTTGCTCCTGCCCGGCCAGCGCCATGAGGTGCTTTCCAGCGATTCCGGGCTCCTCCAGGAAGTGCTGGTGGCGGTGGGGGACAAGGTGGAGGCCGGACAGAGGATTGCCCGGCAAACGGTTCCGCAATTGCAGCGCGAGATTCAAGCGCTGCGCGAACGCGTGGCGCTGCTTGAGTCGCAGACTATCGGCACAGCCGGCAACTCAGCCGGAACACAGTCGCTGTTGTCGGGAGCCCAACTGGCCCTGCTGCAGAGCGAAGCTCGCTACCAGGCCAGGGAGTGGATCATCAGCCAGCGGGCGGGGCAGGTGGTTGGCCTGGGTCATGCGCCCGGCGATTACATCCCGGCGGGCGCCCGGGTGGCGCTGATACTTGAGGGTGAAGAAAAGCCGTTGCAGGCAGTACTGTTTACGCCGGCGAGCGCGGCAAGCCGGATAAGGCCCGGTATGCAGGTGGAAGTGGATGTCACGAGCCCCACCGGCAAGCGCCAACGCCTGGATGGCGCGGTGAGCGGGATACAGCCCGGGCCGCTGCCCGGGTGGCTGGATGCAGCGTCAGGCGTTGTGCCCATGTCAAGGATCGGCATAGCGGTCACGCTGCAAGGTGCGGAAAATCTCGACCTGGAAGACGGGGCGCCTTGCCGCGCGCGAGTAGCGCTGGTCCGGCAGACTCCTGCCTCCCTTATCGAGGCGGGATAAGCCGGAATGCCGAAAAAAACGCCGGCAAGACCCGCGAAACCCAACACAAAAGCCACTCGAAAGGCGCGCAAGCGGCGCGTGAAGACGCCGCTTTTGATGCAGATGCATGCCACCGAATGCGCGGCAGCCTGTCTTGGCAGCGTTTTGGCGTTTTTCGGGCGCTGGGTGTCCCTGACCGAGTTGCGCGGGCGCTGCGAAGTCAGCCGCGACGGATCCACCGCCGCGGGCATTCTCCGGGCCGCCCGGCACTACGGCCTTGAGTGCCGGGGCCGCAGCGTTTCAAGCCGGCAGGTGCGAACACTGCCGCTGCCCGCGATTCTTTTCTGGGAATTCCGCCATTTTCTGATTCTCGAGGGTTTTGACCGCGACCACTACTATCTCAACGACCCCTCCAGCGGCCGGCGAAAACTCACTGTCGAAGAGTTTGAGCAGGGCTTTACAGGCATTGTCCTGATTCCTGAGAAAACCTCGGACTTTCGGCCCGGGGGGACCCGTCCAGGCATTCTTCAGCGTCTGCCGTTCTGGCTTGAAGGAACGGGGTCGGGGCTGGCTTACGCAATCGCCAGCGGGCTTATGCTGGCTCTGCTGGCTCTGGCAACGCCACTTCTGCTGGCCGTTTTTATTGACCGGGTGCTGGGCGAAAGCCAGCCCTGGGGCGCGTTGGTGGCCGCGGTGATGGCGGCGGCCGCGCTACTCGTCTATGGGCTGACCGTGCTCCGGCAACGTTTCCTGCGCAGGCTGACGGCCAGAATTTCGATCATCGCCGGAAATCGCGTCGTGTCCCGCCTGCTGCGCCTGCCGATCGAATTCTTCAGCCACCGCCTGGTGGGTGAGCTCACGGCGCGAGTCATTTCCATCGACAAGATCGCCAGGGGCATCGCGGAGTATTCCCTGGGGCTTGTGATCGACACCGCGATGAGCCTTGTTTTCCTCGCCGTGATGCTGGCGTACGACGCTTCGCTGGCGCTGATAGTGCTCGCTTTCGCGGTGCTGACCGCCGTGGTTGCGCGCCTGATCTCACGGCTGCGGGCGGACGCCGGCCACGCCTTGCGGCGCGAGCAGGGACTGCTGCTGGGCGTTGGCGCCCTGATGATCAATCAGGCGGAAACCCTGCGGATGACTTCGGCCGACGACGATTTCTTTTCGCGCTGGAGCGGCCATCAGGCCCGCGAGCTGGCCCTTCGGCAGCGGTTCCTCGAGCTCGGCCATGTCATCGCCTCGCTTCCGGCGCTGTTCATGGCCCTGGGGCACGCCGCAGTGCTGACCTTCGGCGCCGTGCGGGTCATGGAGGGTGCGTTATCTCTGGGCACGCTGGTGGGCTTCTACGTGCTGGCCGGGATGTTCCTCGCTCCGATAGGCCGCTTCGCCCGGTTTGCCGACCAGCGCCAGGCGCTGGAAAACGACATGCAGCGGCTCGACGACCTCACCGACAGCGCCGAGGATCCGGGGCTGGCCCGCCGCCGCGCAAGTGAAGGCATCCCCACGCTCAACGGCAAATTGCGTTTGGCGGGCAAGGTGGAGCTGCGCGGGGTGTCGTTTGGCTACAACCGGGCCAAACCACCGCTGATCGAGAACTTCAATCTGGATGTGAAGGCCGGCCAGAGGGTGGCGCTGGTGGGGCCAAGCGGATCGGGAAAATCAACCATATCGCGGATGATCGCGGGGCTGTATCAACCCTGGGAAGGCGAAATCCTGTTCGACGGCAAGCAGCGGGATGATATTCCGGCTGAGGTTCTCGCGCGCTCGGTTGCCATGGTGGACCAGCAAGTGGTCTTGTTTTCGGCAACGGTGCGCGACAACATCACCCTGTGGAACCCCGCTGTTCCCGACCGCGATCTTGTCGCCGCGGCGCAGGATGCCGCGATCCACGACGAGATTCTTTCCCGGCCGCTGGGCTACGCCACGCCCATAGACGAAGACGGCGGCAACCTGAGCGGCGGCCAGCGGCAACGGATGGAGATTGCGCGGGCGCTGGTGGGAAACCCCACCATACTGATCCTTGATGAGGCCACCAGCGCGCTGGACGCCGCGACCGAGGAGGCCGTGGACGACGCGCTTCGCCGCCGCGGCGTGACTTGCCTGATCGTTGCGCATCGCTTGAGCACGGTGCGGGACTGCGACGAAATCATCGTGCTGGACAAAGGCGTTGAGGTGCAGCGCGGAACCCACGACCAGCTCATGCTCGACACGGATGGCGTTTACTACCGGCTGGTCCGCTCCGGGTAGGGTGGCGGCGCGCAAATGTCCGGCATGACCGACGGCACGCTCGCCCGCCTGTCCTCTCTGAAAGGCAGGGCTGTTGCCAGCGCGGGCAACCTGCCCCTGGATCTGAGCAAACCCGACACGGCCTGGTTCATCGAAAAGGGAGCGGTCGATCTGTTTCTTGTCGAACTCAAGGACGGGGTGGAACAGGCGGCGCCCCAGCATTTGCTGCGGGCCGAGACCGGCCGGCTCATTCCCGGAGTTGCGGCGCAGACCGAAGACACCACCCTGAAGGTGATTGCCAAGGGATTGCCCGGCGCGAAACTGCGCGCCATCGCCCTGCCGCACTTGTCGGCGGCGGCGCACGCCGAGCTCGCGGCGAATATCGACGCCTGGCTGACCGATCTTTCCGCCGTGCTGTCCCGGGACGTGGAATACCGGCCGCGTTTCGACAGGCTGATTGAGCCCGGGCTCGCTATTCCCGCAGGCGCCGGGATTCACTCCTCGCGCAAGGGCGCGGTTTGGGTGTCGGTCGCAATGCCGGGCGCCAGTCTCTATCTCGGCCTGGCCGATCCCGCGGAGAGCCTGGAAGACTCTGCCGGGCTGCTGCCGCTGACGCCAGCCACCTGGCTGGACATGACCCGCGACGCGGAGCTGTCCGTTTGCAGTTCCGAAGACCTCGCCGGAAACGGAACCCTGCTGGCTGCGCTTGACGGTTTTCATGCGCTCGCCCTTACGCTTGAGCGCCTGAACCGCAGTCTGGCCGTGGTTGACCAGGCCAATCTTGAGCGCGAGCGCGCCAGCAACCGCAGGAATGACGAGGAAACGGCCCGGCGGCGTCTTTTCAATCTCTACGGATTGTTGGAGCGCGAAAGCGACCAAAAGGGCGACGTTGCAATGCGCCGCGTCCTTGAGCTTATCGGACGGCATGAAGGCATCAGCTTCAAGCACCCCCCCACCACCACCAGCGAAACATTCGATCGCAGGCTGTTCTTGCGCGAGCTTCTGGACAGTTCGGGCGTACGTGGCCGCCGCGTGGCGCTGCGGCTTGCGGATCAGTGGTGGAGTGGCGATAACGGCGCAATCCTGGCTTTTCGCAGCAAGGATCAAAGCCCGGTGGCCCTGCTGCCGGGAGTGCTTGGCCGCTACCGGGAGGTGAATCCCGCCACCGGACGGCGCTTCCGCGTAACCCCCAAACGGGCCGCGCAACTCGATACCGAGGCATGGATGTTCTACAAACCGCTCCCGGCAAGAGGCGTGGGGATGCGGGACCTGCTTGAAATCGCCCGGCGCGGCCTGGCGGCCAATCTGTTGCGGTTTCTGAACGTGGGGATGCTCGGCGGGCTGCTCATGCTGCTGCCCGCCGTGGTCGTGGGGTTCATTGCCGATCGGATCATTCCGGCCGAAGACACCGGCCTTCTGTATCTGGCCACCATCGCGCTGGCTGCCTTCGCGGTGGCGGGAGCGCTTGTGCATATCCTCCAGAACATGGCGCTGATGCGTCTGGAAGGACGCGCCGCCTCGCGCATTGAAGCGGCCTTCTGGGATCGGCTGCTGCGCCTGCCGTCGGGCTTTTTGCAACGCTACTCCACCGGCGATCTCGCCATGCGCGCCATGACTTTCCAGAATCTTCGCGACGCCGTTCAGGGCGTGGTGGCGAACTCCGTATTTTCCGTCTTGTTTCTCTCGCCGGCGGTGGTGGTCGTGTTTCTCTACGATTCCATGCTCGGCGCGGCCGTGACGGTGTTCGGGTTGCTGGCGCTGACCGCCACCGTGATTGTGGGATCAAGGCAAATGGCGCCCACCGCGCGCATGATCGAGTCGGTCCAGAGGCTGGTTGGCCAGCTCTACCAGTTGGTCAAGGGCATAGCGAAGCTGCGTATCGATGGCGCGGAAGGCTCGGCGTTCGCCGTTTGGGCCAGTAACTACCGCAAGCAGAAACAGGCGGAGTCCCAACTCGGCCGACTGGAGGAGCACTTGCAGGCGTTCGGGGCTGCGCTGCCGCTGTTGACGGCGGCAGTGCTGTTCCTTGCCGTTGCGCTTCCCGGAGGCGGAGACCTGTCGGTAGGCGATTTTCTGGTCATTTACACGCTCTTCGTCCTGTTTCAGTCCGCCGTGGTGCGGCTGGGGCGGTCATTCGGCGCTATCGCGGCTGTTTCGGCATCGCTGAATCAGGTTCGGCCCTTTCTGGCCGAACCGCGGGAGAAGGCGGCGGAAGGCGAACGGGTGGGCCGCATCAGCGGCAACATGGTGTTCGACCGGGTCAGCTTCCGCTACGACCCGGAAGGCCCCCTCATTCTGGATGAGGTGTCCATTCGCGCGCAGCCCGGCGAGTTTGTGGCGATCGCCGGGGAATCGGGCGCCGGCAAGAGCACCCTGCTGAAGCTTGCGCTCGGCCTCAAACACCCTGCATCGGGAGCGGTGTACCTCGATGGCAAGGATCTCAAGCACCTCAACCTCAAACAGCTCCGCAGAAAAATCGGCGTGGTTCCCCAGGAAGTGACCCTGCACCCCGAGGATTTGTGGGACAACATCGTGGGCGATAGCGAACAGCTGGGGACGGAGGATGCATGGAAAGCGGTGGAGGCGGCGCATGTGCACGAGGAAATCGCGGCGATGCCGATGGGCATGATGACCTTCGTGGGCGCCGGCGCCGGCTCGATGTCCGGCGGCGAAAGCCAGCGGGTGATGATCGCGCGCGCCCTGATCCGCAATCCGGGCATCCTGCTCCTTGATGAGGCCACCAACTGGCTGGACAACGAGAGCCAGGCGATTGTGATGCGCAATCTCGCCAGGTTCAGCGCCACGCGAATCGTTATCGCGCACCGCCTGTCCACTCTTCGTCTGGCGGACCGGATATACGTGATGCAGTCCGGAAGGGTTGTGGAGCAAGGCTCGTTCGATGAGCTGATGGAAACGGACAGCGAGTTTCGGAATCTGGTCCGCCGGCAAATCGCCTGATTTTGCCGCGCACCGCGGTTGGGGGCGAGCGCAGGCGCCGACGCGGATTGAACGGCTGCGGACACTGCGGATGCGGATTGCGAAATCCTCCGCTTTGGTGTAGAAAGACTGCCCGACTATGCGGGCGCCCGCCAGAACACTCTCCCTGCTGCCGGCGCTCGCGCTCGCGCTCACGTTCGCCGCCGCCGCGGATCCCGCGGCCGGCGCCGGGGGGCTGCCCGTGCCGGAAGGGATGCGAGCCGAAATCGACTTCTGGAAGCGCGTGTTCGGCGAAACCAGTCGCGATGCCGGTCTGGTGCACGACAACCTCTATGTGGGCGTGGTGTATGGAGAAGTTGCTCTCAAGGACCTGTCTCCCCGCGCGCGGCGCAACGCGATCCGCGCCGCTGCCGGCGACTACCGCAGGGTGCTGAACCGCCTGGCGAACGACCGGCCGGCGAAGCTGAGCGAAAAGGAACAGCGTGTCCTGGACGCCTGGGGACCCGATCCCTCCAACGCCACCTTGCGGGCCGCCGCCGGCAGGCTCAGGGTGCAGCAGGGCATGGCGGAGCGGTTCCGCGATGGCCTGGTGCGATCCGGGCGCTGGCGGCCGCACATTATGGCGGCGCTGCGCGAGCACGGAGTGCCGGAGGGCGTGGCGGCCCTGCCGCATGTGGAATCGTCCTTCAACCCGAAGGCGCGATCGTCGGCCTCCGCACTGGGAATGTGGCAGTTCACCCGCTCCACCGGGCGCCGTTTCATGCGCATCGACAACGTCATGGACGAGCGCCTGGACCCCTGGCGGGCTTCCACCGCGGCGGCGCAGTTGCTCAACTATAACCACAGCCTCCTGGACAGTTGGCCACTCGCCATTACCGCCTACAACCAGGGCGTGGGCGCCATGCTTCGCGCAGCCCGGCAACTGGACACAAAGGACATCGAAACCGTGGTCCGGCGCTACAAGGGGCGGACCTTCAAGTTCGCCGGGCGCAACTTCTACGTGGAACTGATTGCGGTCATTGAGCTGGAACAGGACGCCGAGCGCTACTTCGGGCCGCTGACGCTGGATCCGCCCATCGAGTACGTGATGCTGGAAATGCCCGATTACCTGCGCATGGATACAGTGGCCGATGCCCTGGGGCTGCCGCCCGATACCCTGGCGGCGCTCAATCCGGGCCTGCGCCCGCGGGTGCTGGGCAATTCCAAGTATGTTCCCCGGAACTACCTGCTGCGTGCGCCGCCCGTGGATGGGGCTCGGGAGAAGATCGCGGGGATTGCCGAGGAGTTGCGCTTCGCCGCCCAGATCCGCGACCGGAACTACATCATCCAGCCCGGCGACACGCTTTCGCTGATTGCGCAGCGCTACGGAACCACGATCTCAAAGCTCATGCAGGCCAACAACCTGCGCAACATGCATCGCATCCGGGCCGGGCAGTCGCTGGAAATTCCCGGGCTGGCTCCCGCTGCCGCACCGCCGATGGAGGAGGGCGCCGCCGCCTACCGCGTACGCCGCGGCGACACGATCGCCGTGATCGCCCGGCGCGCCAGGCTTTCCGAGGCGGAACTGCTGGCGCTCAACGATATCCCCAACAAGAACCGGATTTATGTGGGCCAGGAACTGCGGCTCACGGCCGCCCACCTGCCCATTCCCGAGCCACCGGTCCCGGAGCCGCAGCCGGAGCCTGTCGTCATCGCCGAAGAAGTAGAGGCGGCGCTGGAACCAGCGGTAGAGCCGGCGCCAACCGGTCCCTCGTACGGCGTGGTGAGCCTGGTGGACCCGAACGACTACTCGGTGCTGGATGGCGGCCTGGTGGAGGTGGAAGCCGCCGAAACGCTGGGACACTACGCGGACTGGCTGGAGATCCGCACCCAGCGGCTGCGCGACCTCAACAGGCTGGGTTTCGGTAGCCCGGTGGGTATGGGCAAGCGGCTGCGGCTGGATTTCAGCAGAGTGAGCCAGGAAACATTCACCGCGCGCAGGGTCGCCTTTCATCATGCATTGCAGGAGGCCTTCTTCTCGGATTATCACGTTGTGGGCGTGACCGAATACAGGGTTCGCCGGGGCGATTCCGTATGGCAACTGATGCGCCGCAACGATATTCCCATGTGGCTGCTGCGCCAGTACAACCCCGGCCTCAGCCCCGACAGCCTGCGGGTGGGCGCAGCACTGCTGTTCCCGAAGCTCCAGGCCAAGAATTCCGCCTCCGTTTCCTGAGTCATGCACGCCCGGCGGCCGGTCCTCCCCATGATGCGGCCCGCCGCGGCAATGCTGCTGGCGCTGATCCTGGCGGCGCCCGCTCCGGCGGACACCCTGCCGGTCATCGATTCGATCGTGGTTGATAAATCGCTGCGCAGGCTATATCTCATCAAGGATGGAGAAACCGTCCGTTCCCATGCGATCGCACTCGGACTGGCGCCCCGGGGCCACAAGAAGCGCGAAGGCGACTACCGCACGCCCGAGGGCGGCTATCACATTTCCGTGCGCAAACCGGATTCCAGTTACATGCTGGCCCTTCAGATCTCGTATCCCAACGAGGCCGACCGCGGCCGGGCGGCGATGGATACGGTCTCGCCCGGCGGGCTTATCATGATCCACGGTCGCCCCATACGCCCGGTCAACGGCCGCGGACGCGATTACTACGCTTCGCGCGACTGGACCGACGGCTGCATCGCCGTGAGCAATTCGGCAATGCTGGAAATCTGGATGATGACGCCGATCGGCACGCCCATCACGATTCATCCCTGATCCCTCTCGCCATGTCCCGATCTGCCGCAGCTATAGGCCTCCTGGCGCCATGACCGAAAGCAGTTCCCCCAAAAAGACCCGCCGCAGGGCCCGCACCCGAAGCTTCCAGGCGGAGGTGCGTCAGCTTCTCAAGCTGATGATCCACTCCCTGTACAGCCACAAGGAAATCTTCCTGCGCGAACTCATATCAAACGCGTCCGACGCCTGCGACCGCTTGCGCTTTGAGGCCATTTCCAGACCCGAACTGTTGAGCGAGGACACCGGGCTCGGAATTGCGGTGGACTTTGACGTCGATGAGGGCTGGGTGGAAGTGAGCGACAACGGCATCGGCATGTCCGAAGAGGAAGTGGTGCAGCAACTGGGCACGATCGCAAAATCGGGCACCAGCGACTTTCTTTCCAGGCTGTCGGGCGACGAACAGCAGGACGCGCGGCTGATCGGACAGTTCGGAGTGGGCTTTTATTCTTCCTTCATCGTTGCCGCGCGCGTCGAAGTGCACACGCGCCGCGCGGGCATGGCCGACGACGCCGGCGTTCAGTGGTCGTCGGACGGCGAGGGCAAGTTCACCGTCAAGGCGGCGACGAGGCAGGGCCGAGGCACCGCGGTGCGCCTTTACCTGAAGGACGGGGAGCGCGCGTTTGCGGACGCCTGGCGATTGCGGTCGCTGATCCAGCGCTATTCGGACCACATCGCTTTTCCGGTCACCATGCCGGCAATGGCCGAGGGTGACGGCGAACAGGAAGACGGCGGCGAGTCCGCGCGCGACGTTGTGAATACCGCCCAGGCGCTCTGGACGCGGCCGAAGCGCGAAATCAAGCCCGAGGAATACAACGAGTTCTACCGGCACGTCGCCCGCGACAGCGAGGACCCGCTGTGTTATGCGCACAACCAGGTGGAGGGGCGGCGCGAGTACGCCAGCCTGCTGTTCATTCCGCGCCGGGCGCCGTTCGACCTGTTCAACCGCGAATCGCCGCGGGGCGTGAAACTGTACGTGCAACGGGTCTTCATCATGGACGACGCCGAACAGTTCCTGCCCCTGTACCTGCGCTTTGTGCGCGGCGTGGTGGACAGCAGGGACCTGCCGCTGAACGTCTCGCGCGAGCTGCTGCAGCAGAACGACGACGTGCGGGCCATGCGCCAGGCGCTGGCCAGGCGGGTGCTGGACATGCTGGACAGGCTGGTCGGGGACGATGCCGATGGCTACCAGGAATTCTGGAACGAGTTCGGGCGGGTGCTCAAGGAAGGCGTGGTCGAGGATCCCGGCAACCGGGAGCGCATATTGCAATTGCTTCGTTTCGCCACCACGGCGTCGCAAGACGACGTGCAATCGGAGACCCTGGAGGATTACGCCCGGCGCAAGCAGGACGACCAGAACGAAATCTATTACATCGCCGCGGCGACCCCGTCGGCGGCGCGGTCCAGTCCGCAACTGGAGGTATTCACCCAGCGCGGCCTGGAGGTTCTGCTGCTTTCCGATCCCGTCGACGAATGGGTAATCGGGCATCTCGGCGAGTACGAGAGCCTGCGGTTCCGCGACATCACCCGGGGCGCGCTGACCGCGGATGAACTGCCGGGAACGGCCCCGGTGCAGGTCGCGGACACTGTCGACCGGGAGGACGCCGCTGCGCTGCTGCAGCGCATGAAGAGCGTGCTGGGCGACGAGGTCTCGGATGTGCGTTCCACCGCGCGGCTGACGGATTCTCCCTCCTGCCTGGCGCTGGGAGAACACGAAATGGGCGTGCAGATGCAGCGTATATTGCGCGCCACCGGCCAGGAGCTGCCGGACAGCAAGCCGATCCTGGAGATCAATACCGGTCACGGCCTGTTCAAGCGCCTGGCGCTGCGCGAAGGCGACCCCGAACTGTTCGAAGACCTGACCCGGCTGCTGCACGAACAGGCCATGCTGACCCAGGGGCGCGAACTCGAGGACCCGGGCGAGTTCGTTCGCCGGGTTAACCGCCTCCTCGAGAACTGACTTCCGTCTACAATCACTTCATGCACAAAGCCCCGAAGAACAATGAACTCAAGGGCAGGCTGACGCAGGAGCAGTACCACGTCACCCAGGAAAGGGGCACCGAGCGCCCGTTCACGGGCGAGTTGCTCCACAACAGGGAAACCGGCGCCTACGAATGCGTCTGTTGCGGTCACGAACTGTTCCGCTCCGACGCCAAGTTCGATTCCGGCACCGGCTGGCCGAGCTTCTTCAGGCCCGCTTCCGAAGGATCCGTGGCCGAGCACGTCGACAGCAGCCACGGCATGCACAGGGTTGAAGTCGTGTGCTCGAAGTGCGACGCCCACCTGGGCCACGTCTTTCCGGACGGCCCCCGTCCCACCGGCATGCGCTACTGCATCAACTCCGTCTCCCTGCGGTTCAGCAGGCCGTGAAACACCTCAAACCCCCCCAGCAGGACAACGGCCGCACACGCGAAGCGAGGCGCAAGCGGCGTGCCGCGATCCGGTTCGGCTTCTCGGCCGTCATAGCCAGCTTCGTGGTCCTGGCGATGCTGATCCTCGCCGCGGCGTTCCAGGAAGAATACGAAGAGGGATTCGTGCGCATCGTTTCATTTGCCGTGCGCCTGGCCACCCCGGAGGAAGTGGCACAGGCGGAAGCCCAGGGCCCCATTCCGTCGCCCTTGCCTTCAATCCGGCCCGACACGCCCATTGTCGTCAGTACCGAACCCCTCGTAATCATCGGCGAATTGGCGGAAGGAGAAACAGTGGCGCCCGTCCCCGAGGCGCTGATCCCGCTTGCGGACCTGGTGGTGGAAACGCCCGAGGGGCTGGAGCTCCTGCCGCTGCCGGACGAACCGGAAACCGAAGAAGAAACCGCGGAAGCCAGGTAAATTCTTCAGCCGGCCCGGGAACGGATTGACGGGCCGGTCGGGCCGTGCCGGGAGCGCGGGAGGACCGCAGGCTAGATCGGCGAGAAGCCGGGACTGCAGCTCAAGGCGACGGCGACTTCGGGACCGGGAAGAAAAGACATCGCCAGTTGCACCGCCAGGATAAACACCAGAGGGCTGAAATCAATGCCCCCCAGCCCGGGCAGAATGCGCCGGATCGGCGCCAGCGCGGGCGTGCAAACGCGGTGCAATACGCCGACCACCGGGTTGTATCCGCTCGGCGAGAACCAGCTCAGCAGGGCCCAGGCGACAACTGCCAGAAGGTAGAACCAAAGGGTCGCCCGGACAGCGCGAATCAGGCCGTAGGCCAGGATCTGGACGATGCCGGGCTCGGTAAGACAGCCCCACCTGGCCGTGAGCCAGACCAGGAGACACTGCAGCACAACAAACGTCACCAGCACGTGTGTCTCCAGGCGCCGCGAAGGCTTCACCAGCAGCTTCATCGGCAGTACGACCGGGTTGGTCAGACGCAGCACCACGCTCGCCACCGGATTACGCGGATCGGAACCGTGCCAGTACAGGGCCAGGCGGATCACGAAGCACAGCATGTACAGGTCCGCGACTGTACCAAGCAGAAAAGAAAGTGCGCCCATTTACCCGAAGACTGCGATGGAGGCGGCAATTATAAGATCGCCGCACGCTGTCTATAATTCCTGCATGGCGAACCTGATAACGCTGAGTCGCCTCATCCTGTTGCTCGTGGTGGTGGCCATCGCTTACCGGCCTGTTTCCGCCATGCAGTTATGGATATGGCCAATTCTCAGCGTGGTTTTCATTTCCGACGGACTGGACGGCTGGGTTGCCCGCCGCAGGAGCGAGGAAAGTCTTTTCGGGGCACTGTTCGATATCGCTGTCGACCGCATCGTGGAGCTCACGCTGTGGATCGTGCTCGCGGACCTGGACCTGATACCCATCTGGATCCCCATCGTGTTCGTGGTGCGCGGCGTCCTGGTCGACGCCATCCGGGCCAGCCAGGTACAGGCTGACCGGCGCGGCCCGTTTGCGCTGCTCAACTCGCCGGTGGCCCGCTGGCTGGTGGCCGGACGCTTCATGCGCGGTTTCTACGCCACAATCAAGGCTTTTGCTTTTTGCGGACTTTTCATGATCAATCCCTTGCCGCTCGCGATCGAGGCGCTGCTTCCTTCGCTGACGGGTTTCTGGATGCCGATGCAACCGGGCTTTGATTTGCTGGCCATGGCGCTAGCCTACCTGGCCGTTGCGCTGTGTCTGCTTCGGGGGCTGCCGGTCGTTGTGGAATTTCTCGCCGAAGAACGCCGGTCCCTGTTCATCCGCTCGCGCTCCGGAAAATGATTCCCCCGCAGTCCAGGCTCGCGCTATTCGATATCGACGGCACCCTGCTGAGGGAACCCGGCAGCGAAAAGCGGTTCATGCTCTGGCTGTTCCTCAAGGGGCGCATCGGCCCGGCAAGGCTGCTGGCCTACGCTCTCTTCTCCCTGCGCTATCTTCCCCGCTACCGACTGGATGTGTTCGCCAAGAACAAGTCGCTGCTGTGGCGGCGTTCGGTACGCAGCGCGGAATCGCTGGCGCGCGAATGGGCGGCGCAGGGGCTGGACAAGGCCCTCAATGAGACTTGCCTGGAACGATTGCGGGACCACCACAACCGAGGCGACATTGTCGTTCTGCTGTCGGGAACGCCGGACTTTCTCGCCGCTGCAATCGCCGAAAGACTTGGCGTGGGCCACGCTGTCGGCACCCGCTGTGCGGTACATGGGGGCCGCTACAGCTTCGCTCCGCCGAGCGTGCATCGCGTGGGCAAGGCCAAGCTTGCTTCGGCGCAGGCCCTTTGCGCGCGGTTCCGGACCAGCCTGGAATATACCGCCGCCTACGGAAATTCCCTGAGCGATCTGCCCCTGCTGGAAGCCTGCGGCGTTCCGGTCGCTGTCAATCCGGATCCGGCGCTGGCGGCGACCGCCGGCGAGAAAGGCTGGGAAATCATCGGCTCGCGGACCGGCAGGCGCGTTCGTGCTTCGGCTTAGGTCCGCGGCCCGCGCGCTGCTGGCAGGCGCGTTGCTTTGCTGTCCGCCGGGAGGGTTTGCGCAGGATGTCCTGCCGGCCGCAGTAAACCGGGTCCTCGCGCACTACGGCATCCCGCGCGAGAACTATTCGGTGTGGGTCGGCGACATCCGCGAGGATGAACCGCTGCTGAGCCACCGCGCGGACACCCCCAGGCAGCCCGCATCGGTGATCAAGGTGCTGACCGGCTGGCTGGTGCTGGAGGGGCTGGGCCCGGAGTACCGCTGGGTCACACACGTTTTCCTCGGCGGCGAACTGCGCAACGGCGTGCTTGACGGGCCCCTGATTCTCGAGGGCCGCGGAGACCCGCGCCTGGTCGTGGAGCGCGTGTGGCTGCTGCAGCAAATGCTGAGACAAAAGGGCCTGCGGCGCATCAACGGCCCGCTGGTGCTGGACGACCGGTGGCTGCCGGCCGATGATGCTCCGGTGGCCGGTTTTGAGGCCGACCGGCACCGCGCCTTCAGCGCCTCGCCCTATGCGCTGCTGATGAACTTTCAGGCAATCCGGGTAATCGTGCGGCCGGACCCGGCAAGAGGCCTTGTCCATGCACGGCTGGATCCGCCGCTGCCGGGGCTGGAACTGTCCAATCGTCTGCGGCTCGGCAGCGGAAGATGCGGCGGCTTTCAGCGGGGCGTGGCGGTGCGTATTACCGATGAAGGCGACAGCCGTGTGGAGCTTGACGGCTCCTACAGCCGCCGCTGCAACAGCTACTCGATTTCGCGGCGGGCGCTTTCCGGCCCGGCCTATGCCCACGGGCTGTTCGCGACCCTGTGGCGGAAAGGCGGCGGCGAGCTCTCGGGTGGCTACCGGCTGGGCAGCGCGCCGGACGGTGCGGAGCCCTGGCTCGAATTCAAGTCGGAATTTGCGTTCCAGGCAGTGCGTTTCATGAACAAGCACAGCAACAACGTCATGGCGCGGCAGTTGCTGCTGACGCTGGGCGCGGAGATGTACGGGCCGCCGGCCACGCTGGACAAGGCGCGCCGGGCGGCCGGCGAGGTCCTGCGGCGTGAAGGCCTGGAGCTTTCCAGCCTGATTCTGGACAACGGCTCCGGCCTGTCGCGCATTTCCCGCATATCCGCTGCCGACCTCGGCCGCTTGCTGGTGCATGCGGGGCGCAGCCCCCGCTTCGCCGAACTTGCGGCCTCGCTTCCCATCGCCGGACGCGACGGCACCCTGACCAGGACCTACAGGAACCTGCCGTTCGGCGGCCGGGCGCACATCAAGACCGGGAGCCTCAACGGCGTGTCCGCGATCGCCGGTTTTGTCCTGTCCGACAGCGGCCGCAGGCTGGCCGTCGCGGCGCTGCTGGAACACCCGTTGGCGGCCAAGGGCCCGGGGGAGGAAGCGCACGGCCAACTTTTGACATCGCTGGCCGGCCGTTGATAGAATCCGCGCCCGGCAATTCACTGCCGCGGCTGGCCAAAAGGAAGGCTTCAATGAAACTAGTAATGGCCATCATCAAGCCGTTTCGGCTGGATCATGTACGCAATACGTTGTCCGACTTGGGGATCAACGGCATGACCGTATCCGAGGTGCAGGGTTTCGGGCGACAACGTGGCCATACTGAACTGTATCGGGGCGCCGAATACATGGTGGATTTCATTCCCAAGACCAAGGTCGAGGTGGCATGCACCGACGAGCTGGCCGAGCGGGTAGTAGAGGCCATCATGGACTCCGGAAAGACCGGCAAGGTGGGAGACGGCAAAGTCTTCGTGATGGATCTTGAGGAGGCCTACCGGGTCCGCACCGGGGAGAGTGGTGATTCGGCGCTGTAGCGGGCGCAGCATACCGGGACCCCGGCGGGCAGCCGGCGTGTCCCTTCAAAAGGGGAATTTTTCTATGAAGAGAGCGATATTGATCGCTGTGGCGGGGTTGCTGGTGTCGGGCATGGCGAGCGCCGATACGCTGGACAAGGCCGACACCGCGTGGTTGCTGACTTCCACGGCCCTGGTCCTGTTCATGACGCTACCGGGGCTGGCATTGTTTTACGGCGGTCTGGTGGGCCGCCGCAACGTGTTGTCGGTGCTCATGCAATGTTTCACGATCGCCGGCATCGTGACCTTCCTTTGGGTCATCGTTCAATACAGTCTGGCGTTCAGCAACGGCGGCGCCCTGAATCAATGGGTGGGAGGCTTCGGCAGCGCGTTTCTTGCCGGAGTGACCGTCGATTCGCTCAGCGGCACCGCGCCGGAAACGATCTTTATCGCTTTCCAGCTGACCTTCGCCATCATCACCTGCGCACTGATTGTGGGCGGATTTGCCGAGCGCATGCGGTTTTCCGCAATGGTCCTGTTCTCGATACTGTGGTCGCTGCTCGTTTACGCCCCGGTGTGTCACTGGGTCTGGGGCGGCGGCTGGCTGGCCGACATGGGTTTCCTGGACTTCGCCGGCGGCGCGGTGGTGCACCTGACCGCGGGCGTGGCTGCGCTGGTGGCCGCCATGGTGCTGGGTCCGCGCACGGGCTTTCCGCAAAAGCCCATGCCACCGCATAGCCTGCCGCTGACGGTGGCCGGCGCCGGCATGCTGTGGGTCGGCTGGTTCGGCTTCAACGGGGGCAGCGCGCTGGCGGCGGACGGCGCCGCGGCGATGGCTCTGTTGGTCACCCACGTCGGCGCATCGGCAGGCGCCATGGGCTGGATGGCGATGGAATGGATCAAGTTCGGCAAGCCCAGCGTGCTGGGCGTGGTGACCGGCATGGTCGCCGGCCTGGGCACGATTACGCCGGCCTCCGGTTTCGTCGGCCCGATAGGCGCGCTGATCATCGGCCTGGCCGCGGGCGTGCTGTGCTTCTACGCGACGCGCATCATCAAGCGGGTACTGGTGATCGACGACTCCCTGGACGTGTTCCCGGTTCACGGCGTGGGCGGGTCCCTGGGGCTGCTGCTCTGCGCCGTGTTCGTAAGCGCGGGACTGGGTGGAATGGGCTATGCGGACGGCATGGGCATGGGTTCGCAGCTTGGCGTACAGGCCGTGGGGCTGCTGGCCACCGCCGCCTGGACGGCCCTGGCCACATGGGTCATCCTCAAGGTCGTCGGACTCGTCACGCCGTTGCGCGTAAGCGAGGAAGACGAAATCGAGGGCCTGGACCTCACCCAGCACGAGGAGCGCGGCTACAGCCGCTAACCGGTTGCCGCTGCTGCGGGGTTGGGTCTTGCCGATCCTGCGGCCTGTCCGCTAACCCTTCCCGTGTGGAGACGCATGAACCCGTCCATGGGGCTCGGCGGCGACATCCTGTCGCCGACGCTCCGCACGGGAAGGGTTAGCGGACAGGCCTTCAGGCTGCGGTAGTATTGCGGCATGCTGATCCGTAAACCTGCTGACATACCAAGCTCGGAAATAACCGCCGAAAGTATCTACTTCAATCGCCGTTCCGTTATCGCCGGGCTCGCCGCTGCGGGCCTTGTGGGCACGTCACGCGCAGCGCCCGATCACCTCGAAACCGGCACGGCCCGGAAGGAATTGCCCGGCGTAACGCCCGGGCCCTTCAGCACGGACGAACCGCCGAACAGCTACGAGGAGATCACCACCTACAACAACTACTACGAATTCGGAACCGGCAAGGACGACCCGCACCGTAATTCCGGAGACTTCAGGCCCGAACCGTGGACGGTTCGGGTGGAGGGCGAAGCGGAAGTTACCGGAGAATTCGACGTGGAGGGCCTGCTGTCCGACGTCGGGCTCGAAGAGCGCGTTTACCGGATGCGCTGCGTCGAAGCCTGGTCGATGATCATTCCCTGGGTGGGCGTACCGCTGGGCGAAGTGCTCAAGCGTTTCCGCCCGACGTCCCGAGCGAAGTACGTGGCGTTCCAGACGGTATTTCGTCCCGATGAAATGCCGGGGCAGCGGCGGCGGGTGCTCCGCTGGCCCTACGTCGAGGGACTGACGATGGAAGAAGCGATCAATCCCCTGACGCTGCTGGCGGTCGGCGTGTACGGCGTCACCCTGCCGAATCAGAACGGCGCGCCCCTGCGCCTCATCGTGCCGTGGAAGTACGGATTCAAGGGCATCAAGTCCATCGTGAGCATCCGTCTGCAGGAGAATCCCCCGGCCACCAGCTGGAATATTGCCGCCCCGCGGGAATACGGTTTCTACGCCAACGTCAACCCGAAGGTGAACCACCCCCGCTGGAGCCAGGCCACGGAACGGCGCATCGGCTCGGGTTTTTCCGGGCTTTTCGCCCGCCGAATACCCACGCAGATGTTCAATGGGTACGGCGAGCAGGTGGCGCAGCTTTATTCCGGCCTGGATCTGCGCCGCAACTACTGATCCTCCAACTGCAAGCGCCTGCCGGGCTGCGCTGACATGAACATGCGGGTATTGAAGAGGCTGTGAGGGCCAATCAATTAATGCTTGATTGGCCTATTGGATTAGTTTTGTGCTTAATGTCAGATTAGTTATCACAATTGCACTTGTCAGAAATACCGCGGACCTGATATTCATATACACTCTCGCGGCAACGGAGCCTGCATGACAATCAGATTCAAGAACCCACCAATAAGCGAATTGGTGATTGCCGCTTATTTCGACCCACCATTGTTCGCTTTGAGAAGCGAACATGTAGGTATGTTTTGGTCAACAATCCGCGAACAATTCGTCAAGGTCGAGCAGCAGCAGCCGGTCGGCGGACCACAAGCCATGGTGCAGACAGCGGACGAGGCTTTTCTGATGCCGCGCTATTGGTTTATCTCAGAAGACAAATCTCAACTGATTCAAATTCAGAAAAACGCGTTTATTCTCAATTGGCGCCGACGTGATACCACCTACCCTTATTTCGCGGAAAATCTGAAACCACTCTTTGACAAGTATTTCGGAGCATTCGAAGAATTTGCGAAGGCCGAAGCTGGTGAGGATGAGTTGAGATTTGACCTCTGCGAATTGAATTATGTAAACGTGGTCGAGCCAGGAAAATACTGGCAAGGACCACAGGACACCGCTAATGTCATCCCTTCGTTCAGCGTGCCTGATTCCGGTATCGCACACAGCAATATTCCAGCGTTCAATTGCAACTATTTTTATACCCTTGATCCTGACTTGCAGTTGCATATTGTTATCCGAACCGGGACAAAGACTGAGGAACCGAATACTCCGGTTCTCGTTTTCGACATAAGAGGAACAGGGAGACTGCGTGGTGTCAGTAAGTCGGTTGCGGACAGGTGGTATATGCGCGCCCATGATGCAATTACGGAGTGCTTCTTGGGATTGACAAACAAGGAGATTCAGGAGAAATACTGGCAGACCTCTGGGTATTAGAAGTAATGCATAAAGACCTCATCACACTTGATCCGCAAACTAGCGGAGTTGTTGACCCATACGATATTTCAGTCTTGACTTCGGCCACCGGGCAAGCTGAGGGAAACTGGCATTTGCCTGATCAGAATTTTCCGATGCAAGAGGAGGAATTTGAGCGACAGAATTTCATAGACTTGGAAGTCGCGGAAGAAGCAGCGGTGTTCCGTCCTGATGTGCGAAGGGCATGGTATGCGCCCGCAGAGAAACAGAGGTATCTGCACCATTTGAATCCAAATGCATACGAACCGGTCAATTTTCTCCCAGAAGCAGAATCAACCACCTTGCTTGACCCTGTCTTGTATGTGGACCCCAGGAAAGCAGTGGTTTCGGAGCTCTCCCGCAAAGTCTTAACTGTGGAATGCACCCGCCGCGACTACAAGGTGCGAATCGAAGAACTGCGTCGATTGACAGAAGCGGAAGACTATTGCCTAAACCCCTTCTCTGAGAGGGACTTCTGGTCCTTCTTTGAGCTGAATCCATTTGTTCGGCAAGGCAACCTCGTCTTATTGGAGAACGGCAATCTTCGTGCTATATGGAAGGATGGGCGCGGTACGCAAATCGGCTTGCAGTTCTTAGGCGAAAGGACGATCCAATTTGTGATCTTCAAGGTCCGAACTAAAGGGAGACAGGTTTCCCGGGCATACGGTCGCGATGGTTTTGAAGGAATCAAATGCCAAATTCAGACATTCGAACTGCATCAAATGATGAGCTCCTGAAAGGAGAAGACCTGCCGGACAATAATCAGATTGTCCGCTATGTCAAGCCGAGTTTGGTCGAGGACGATGGATCAGCGAATGGGTTTGCCTTCACGCTCCGTCCAAGAGAATCTGACCTGTCTGTGAACCGGCTTGATGCCTTTGCTCCGAACAAGAACAATCAGCTTGCTGAGGTTTGCCGATTGATTCGATTAGATATTGGTCCTAACTGTCGATTCGCGGAAATGAATGTTGGCAGTGTATGCAAGCACGTTGCCGAAGAACTGGACTCCTTGCGAATTGTGCACGATCCATTAGAAAAAACCGATAACTTTGAGGAAGATCCGTCACACGCGCTAATTCTTGGACTACCACCGGGAGAGACCGACCACGCGATGGCGATTGGCGACCTCTTCACGGAACGAGTCACGGCGATGCACAAGCCCATATGACTTAGCCGCAACTTGCAATCCGACAACGACTATGCTGAATGATGACGCTTGGGTGATAACCGCCGTAACAACCTGGCAAGACCGAGCAACCGCAGCGTGAGGCTCATCTTCCAAACAGGAATGAATAAGAAGGGGCTTTAATCTGCGATAGGAATTGCTTCGGTTCCTATACCGCAGCCGCTCCTTTTCCAAGCTTTGCACCCAGTTCGCGCTTGCACGAGTTGAAGACATGGTAGCGCTGCATTACCGCGGACGTGAGTGCCTCTTCCGAAAGCGCCCGTTCAACCTCACTCGGCCCCCACTCTTTGCTCCCCTTTAGCTGCTGTATGCCGATCACTGTTTCAATCAAGGCCTGCTCGAACCAAGCATGCACCACGTCCGTAACGATGGGCCTGATATCGATACTCCCCGGTGCCATCCCTTTCAATTTCGTTAACCTATTGGTCATGTCCGCAAAAACTCGAAAATCTGCATTAACTAGCAGAGTGTTTTGGCTGGATACGAACTTTGCGGCTTTATCATCCATGTCACCTTCGGCCCGCGTGTCGTCTTTGCGCGATACCCATTTCACAACTGGAAACGGGTCAGTCTGAGAGCGTTCGGAAGGCGCGCCACCGTGCTTCTTCTCAAACAGGTGATATACATTCCCGATCTCCGAGTCACGTTTACCCTTGGCACTACTGCCGACAGAACTTCCTTTCCCGCCGCCGCCCTTCGATCGACTGCCTGATCCCGGCGCCGTAGATACCTGCGTGACAGAATCTGGATCCGAAAGGTAAACGCCCTGAGGCACGGGCCGGTAACGGCTCACCCGATACAGGTCCATTACTCCCTTTAGCCGGTCCTTAATTGACTTCACATGGTCTTTCTCAGTAGAGGCCCGGGATTTTTCCTGAACAAATTTCGCCAGTACGGTTGGCGTCTTCTGCCGGAATTCGTGTGCCCAGTCCGACCACGGTAATCCTTCACCGTCTAGGCGCAGTGTCGTACGCGCCGTATTTGTCGTTAGCAAGCTTTCATCACCAGAGTTCGGCTCCACATAGAGCACAACCTGCCGAGCTCCAAAAAGCACACCAAACTGCTGAAGCATTGCTGTCCCGGCGCGAGCAGTTGCGCGGTCGTACAGTTCGTCCTGATAGAGCGCAGCTACATGACCTGCTGACTCAATGAAGCCACTATTGTTGGTGAGTGCAGGCTCCTCCTTCAGTATCCACCAATGCACCGTGGCGAAATCAAGCTTTTGCATCCCTGCCTCGAAGCAATGCTGATCGAGGTACTGTTTTTGGCCGGTGATTGTGCGTAAGACATTCCTGTTGGAGTCGTCTCTTGGATAATCCCAGCCCTCCCTTGCTCTCACGACGATGCCGTCAGGGAATCGAAAATACCGCGTATTCAAGTATTTTGAAATCCACCGAGATGGTGCAACCGCTCCCTCAGGCGCACTCATTGTATTTGCATCATCATCTGATCCAAGCAACACAACTTTAGTGCCGCTCTCGATAATCAAGTCTGGCTTTACGGAATCTTCGAGACTGAAATGGTGAGAGTAAGTTCCGTCGGCTATTCGCCATTGCCGAAGACCGTAGTCTCCGGTTGCGCTGTTCCTCTCCAAGTGAATCATTGCGCCCTGTTCATCCCTCCAAGACTGATAGATAACGCCAGCCGGGTGCTTTGTTGCAGCCGCGATCTTGGCCCCTACGCCGTAGTTTGCAGAAAATGACTGCTCCGAACCGGAAGACGAAAGCTGGTTAATGAACTCTTGCATCTGTTCGCCGGTCATACCATCACCTGTGTCGGTAACGCACAACTTCATGGGTCCGCCCGACAGGTCGTACGAAATCCAGTCCACATCCCAAACCATTTCTCCGGGCTGGCCCGTACGGACAATGGCTTCTATGCCGTTCTGTGTAAGCTCGCGCAAAAACTGAAGTGGGGCACAGTCTTGCCCGAGGCGGTCGAGCAGGAAACCAACGTTCTTGACTGACATGGGCAAGGACTTGCCCATGTCTGCGTTCTCAAGTGACATGTTCTACTCCTATCTCAGCGGTGGCCGCAGCGACCGCGCTAATACAAGTTCCCCGCTAACCAATCCTTGCAGTGGGCGACATGGCGTCGGCGACTGCGCAAACCAATGATCGAGGCTACAAGTAATCAGTATAGCTTAACGCCTATAAGGCGCAGCCGCTCTCAGGCCCTTCCTTTTTCGGTAGCGTATCGGGCTGCGCCTAAATTGCCGCCTCGGCGAATTTCACGAGCAGCTAGTAGCTCATCCATCTGATAGTTTTGGATATAGGCCGTGCAATTTGATGCGCGCATCGTCGGTGGTGAATCGCCATTGGGCGGGGGTTCCGTGATCGTTGCGGCGTTTTGCCCAGGCGG